>ERZ780168.1897-NODE-1897-length-19949-cov-4.002966_pt1 | contig 19949 bp, 18 predicted proteins | sample MGYA00510981_ERZ780168 | MGnify/ENA primary metagenome ERZ780168 (study PRJEB29588, sample SAMEA2158769) | human gut metagenome | biome: human gut; feature: human-associated habitat; material: faeces | place: Denmark | collected 2008/2010 ...
GCCATGGCTAAAAGCATTTTGCGCACGCTTTCGGCCTGCTGCTCTTCTTTTGTGAAAAGCGGGAGCCGCGTGATTTTCGTAACGCCGTCCACAAGCAGGGCGACGGGATAGTCATTTTGGTATACACAACCCTTGGTGGTCGCATTAAGCGTGCCGTTCACTGTCAGATCGTTCTTGACATTGAGCGCGTAGAAGTCCAGATTGTTTCCCTGTGCCTCTGCGGTGACGCACGTCCCGGCGCCAACGGCCATGCTCCGCGTCACGGTCCCATTCATGTAGCTGCGCAGTGTCAGATCCACGCTCCCGCTTGTCTCAATGCCGCCGGACTGAATGGGGAAGGTCTGGGCATCAATGGTCAGGCTCCCGCTGCCGGAGAAGCGGACGGTATTGCCCCAGATGCCGAGATAGCGCGGCGTATCCAGATCGGAAGCGGCGGGCATATACTTCAAGCTACTGGAATCACCAATGTAATTGCTGCCCTCAAGCACGATGTTCAGCGTCCCGACATTACGGCTGTCGAGAAAGACGTTATAGTATTTGAATATGCCGGGCAATTGCTCGGACGAGACCTCTGTATAAGTGTCGATCGTGCAGTTTCGCAGCGTCAGCGTCTTTGTGTCAGCGTCATACTTGAAGCCGCCGGTCGTATCGTAAGTGCTGCTTATAGAGCTTTGTGTGATGTCGAGAACGGTGCTGCCGAGAGTAATCGTGCCATTCGCCGCCCGCGCACTGATGCCATTGGCCGCCCGCATTGCGACAGGGCTTACTTCGGCGGCAACAACATCACTGCCAAGTTCATCATCCGCGGGCGCGGATGTTCCCTCGTCCTCGACGGGGGCGTCCAGGTCTGCGTCTTCGGCGGGCACAGACGGATTTTCGTCCTCCGCAGGGGCATTCGGGTCTTCGTCCTCGGTGGGTGCGTCAGGCTGCTCCTTACCAGGCTGCTTCTCATCCGCGCCGCCCGGGGCGGGGACAGGGTCTTCTTTAGGGGTCGGCGTGCTGCCGGCTTCGTCCGCAAGCTTCGGAGCGCGGCAATCTTCGGGCTGCGCGTCCTCTGCGCCGCAGACGGGACAGTCAGGGTTCATGACCCCTTCCGTGCAGGCTGTTTCGCAGATGCACGGGGGAACATCTTCTCCCCTTTCCTCGTCATCCGCGAACGCTGTTGTGGGGATCAGGGTCAGGCACAGAGCAAACGCGGTAAGCAAGCTAAGAAATCTTCTTTTCATTGTGATCCCTCCACGATAAAAGAGTTTGGCTTCTCCAAGGGAATATCCCCTCGTCAAAATTTACTGTTCCGTCAGAGCTTCAAAGCCCTTTTCCGCCTGCTGGACGGTCTTTTGGATGATGCCCAAAGCCATTGTGTGAAGGTCCATCCGCAAGACGGCCGCCGTGATTGCCGCCCGCTTCTCCTTTGGTACGTCATAGAGCTTCAATGAGCAGTCCAGAAAGCGGGAGATCTTGGCCTCCATCGTGAAATACACGTCACAGGGAACCGACATGAAGCCCCGCATGATACTGGCGGACGCGATCTCCATTTCGTAGAAGTCCTTGGGCTGCGCCTCCGGCAGATATGGCCCGAAGATGGTTTGCAGACGCTTGGCCGTGCTATGGTAAATGTACGCCGATGTGGTCGGCAGCGAGTAGCCGGTCACATACAGTTCCCGCAGCGGTTCGGTCAACTCGGCGATGTGGAGCTGGAGGGCCGTTTCCACGGCGTACAGGAGTACAGGGTCTTGTTCCCCGCTGTGCTGCCCCGCCAGAGCGAATTGCCCGCTGAACATCCGCTGTACCAACTCCAGCAGCAGCGCCTCCTTACTGGGAAAAACATGGAAGAACGAACTCTGCCCAATGCCTGCCGCCTTTGCGATCTCTCCGGTTGTAGTTCTGGTGTAGCCGTTTTCCAGAAACAGCGTTACCGCCGCCCGTAATACCTTTTGCTGCGTTACCAGACCGTTTAACAGTTTTCCTCTTGGCAAAATAATCAGCTCCTAACATCATGCTTGCGATTGCACTTTTATAATACCATGAGCCATTCCATCACGCAAGAAAAAATTGGGGCACCATGCCAGAAAAATTGGAGTCCCCTGTTCCTGACCCACTTTTGACCCAGAACACGAAAAAAGCAGGCAGGGCTGGATGGAAACAACGGAAAATCCGCCGAGCGAACGGTGGTAAAAAGCACAAATCGGAGCCGAAATGACTCCGATTTGTGCGTGAGACATACGTCAGAAATACGGAAACCAAATATTTGCGTTCTGCGTTATTCTGCGCTATACTAAAAAATTTGTCGTAAAAGCCCGCGGCACGTTGAGATGCGAATACGCGATGCAAGCTGTCACATATTCCTTTATGCCAAAGCGCAGTTTGTTCTTCATTAGGTAGAATTCTCAATGTGGGAAAGCTCCAGCAGCATACAGCCGATATAATTCTGGAAATTGCAGTATGGGGAATCAAAGTTCATCTCGAAGCGCTCTTTCATTTTCTCAATGCGGTAGACCACTGTATTCCTGTGAATATGCAGCTTCTGCGCAGTTTTTTCCAGATGCTCCCCGTTTTCAAGATAGGCAAACAGGGTCTTTACATATTCGCTGCCGGTTTTCAGATCGGACTCACGGAGCTGCAAAAGCGCGGAACTGAGATACTGCGTCCGCTGCGCCGGTTCAACGCTGTATGCGATTGCCCAGAGCTTGTACGCGTCATACTGCGCAATCCGTTCCGAACGCCCCAGCTTCCGCGCCAGTGTTTCCGCAGTCACCGCATGACAGTAGTGCTCGCGGATGTTGTAGAGATTACTGAACTCATCACTACATCCGGCACGGAGGCCGTACTGGCCGAGACATTCCACAATCGGAGCCGCCCAGCTGTCCGGCGACTTGCAACTTTCACAGTCAAGCAGGAGTACCACACACTGATGATGGAAAACCGTCCACGCTTTGGGGAACAGCGCCGACAGCTGCGCTTTGAAATGCGTCTCCCCTGTTGTTCTGGATTGGAAAGCGGACATATCAATGCTCAGCAGCCGGTACAGGCGCTCCTGTTCAAATTCCGTGCCCAGTACCCGCTGTTCATAAAGCATCCGATTTGCAAATTCGTTATTCAGTAGGTTCACCAGCAGGAATTCGGCGGAATCGGCGCGTCGGCTCTGCTTGAGAGCCTGCTCAACAGCTAGTTCCTTTGTGACCGCGCCGATGACCAGATCGTACAGGTTGTCCGGAACATCGTCCAGATTTCGGTTGTATTCCAGTACCGTCAGATAGCCGATGATCACGGAGTTGGAGACCAGCGGGCTGATCCGCCTGCGGTGCGGGCCGAAGTCATCAAAGATCCGAAACGCGGCGGAGTGTTCCCGAATGTGGTCGAGACCGTGGAGCATGGCAGCGTATTCGAAGAGGCAGTAGCCCCGCTTCTTTCCGGCCAGCCACACGTCATCTTTAATCCCCCGCGTGTCGGAGTAAGCCACCGTATAATAGTGGGAGTCAAAAACCGCAACGGGGTTTCCCAGAAGCTCCGCTCCCTGCCCAATCAACTGATGGATGTTATTGACGTGAAATGCAAAGTCCAGAAAGGCCAACTGCTGTCCGGCAAGTGCGTCCGCCATATTGCACAACTCCTTTTGCTCGCCCCTCCATATGCTTTGGACGATAAATACAAACAGAGGGCGTAATTTGATACGATTATACTATTGGAAGCTACGGTTGACAATGCTAAATTTTTCTTAAAGGCAGCGCTTATTAAAGGCGTTCTGAACGTTTGGAGCAAAAAAGGAGGAGAAAGCATTATGCGAACCGTTCGTATTGGTTCCGGTGCGGGCTTCAGCAACGACCGTGTGGAACCGGGCATTGAATTGTTGGAAAAGGGAAATCTGGATTACTTCTGCCTTGAGTGTCTGGCGGAGCGTACCATCGCCATTGCTCAAAAAGAAAAAACCTCGGATCCGAACATCGGATATAATCCCTATCTCGCCTACCGCATGAAAAAGATACTGCCTGTCGCGGCGAAGAACAAGGTCAAGGTCATCACCAACATGGGCGGCGCCAACGTGGAAAAGGCCGTGGCCAAGACCGCGGAGATTGCCAGAAGCTTCGGCATCACCGGACTGAAAATTGTGGGCGTTCTGGGCGATGATATTTTTGACCAGTTGGAACGCTATGACAACTGCCCTATCTTTGAGACCGGCGAACGTCTGGGCGACCTGAAAAACAAGGTGGCCGCCAACGCCTATCTGGGCTGTGAGGGCATCGTACAGGCGCTCAAGGACGGTGCCGACATCGTCATCACCGGTCGCTGCTCCGACCCTGCCCTGTTTTTGGGGCCTCTGGTCTATGAGTTCAGCTGGTCTATGGACGATTACGACAAAATGGGCAAGGGCACTGTGGTGGGCCATCTGCTGGAGTGCTCTGGTCAGGTCAGCGGGGGCAATTTCTGCATCCCCGGCTACAAGGACGTGGAGAATTTGTGCCATCTGGGCTTCCCCTATGCCGATGTCAGTGAGGATGGCACCATCTATATCTCCAAACTGGAGGGTACTGGCGGCCGTGTAGACGTGCAGACCTGCTCTGAGCAGTTGCTGTATGAGATCCACGATCCCGCCAGCTATATCACGCCGGACTGCATTGCGGATTTCTCTCACGTCTCTTTCGTTCAGACCGGCAAGGATCGTGTTCAGGTACTGGGTGCCACCGGCAGAGAGAAAACGCCTACCCTCAAGGTCAGCGTTGGCTACAGGGACGGATATATCGGAAGCTGCGGCCTCAGCTTTGGCGGTCCCAAGTGCTTTGAGCGCACAGTGCTGGCTGTCCGCACCATGGAAGAGATCATCAAGACCTATTACCACCCCGCAGAGCACCGCATAGACATCATTGGCTACAACTCCCTGTATCCCCGCGATCTGGACGAGGGTTTCCCCAACGGTGCAGAGCCTCTTGAGCTACGGATGCGCGTCGCCGTCCGCGACAACAGCAAAGAGACACTGACCATGATTTTCAATGAAGTGGATGCTTTTACCATCGACGGCCCTGCCAACTGCGGCGGTATGCAGCGCAGCATCTCCGAACTGGTGGCCATGCTGTCCGTTCTGGTGCCGCGCGAGGACATCACGGTATCGTATATTGAGGAGGTTCTTTAAGATGAAGCTTCTGGAAATTGCTCACTCCCGCACGGGCGATAAAGGCGATATCTCCAACATTTCCGTCATTGCCTACGACATGAAGGACTATGAACTGCTGAAGGAGAAAGTCACTGAGGAACTAGTGGCAAAGGTGTACGAGGGCTACTGCCACGGAACCGTTACCCGCTACGAGATGCCCCAGATCGGTGCGCTGAATTTCGTGCTCACCAGTACCCTGGGCGGCGGCGTGACCCGCAGCCTTCGACTGGATACCCACGGTAAATGTCTCTGCTCCTATCTTCTGGACGTAGAGATCTGAATGATATAAAAATAAAAGGAGGACTACAAGATGGCGACCCCGACTTACACCATTAAACCTCTATATCTGGGTGAAATGACCAAATACGAAAAATCCATGCACACGTTCACCTTTGACTACGGCGTGAAGATGCACTCCCCCTATCTCGCTTTTCTGGTGCAGGGCAACGGGCTGAATATTCTGGTAGACACCGGCCCCAAGAATTATGAGGTTATCAAAGAATACCACAGCCATGTGGAGGCGGACGTTCCCCCTGAGGTGCACATTCTGAAAGTTCTGGAAAAAGAGGGACTGAAGCCGGAGGACATCGACTTCATCATTTGCACTCATCTGCACTGGGACCACTGCCAGAACAACGACTGCTTCCCCGGCAAAAAGGTCTACACCCAGAAGCGGGAAGTCCTGTACGCCATCAATCCAATTGAGCTGCACTGGTACACCTATGAGTCTCCCCAGTGCGGACTGACTCCAGTGTGGGCCGCCGCAGGCACGAAGTTGGTGGTTCTGGACGGCGATGAGGAAATCGTCCCTGGCATCGAGGTATTCCTGACACCCGGCCATACCCCCGGCGCCCAGTGCATCCGCGTCAACACGGAGGACGGGTACTATCTCATCGCAGGCGATACCGTGAACATCTACGAAAACTGGGAGGGTAACGCCAAATACCGCCATGTTCCCGCCGGTATTCACGTCAACCTCATCGAATATGAGGAAACCTTCAAAAAGATGGACAAGATCGAATTCAAGGAGATCCTGCCTGGCCATGACATGAAGGTTTTGGACTACCCCATCTATCCCCATAAGTAAGGAGGCGTGCTATGTCTCAGGCAACCTATCAGATCTACCCCATCTACCTGGGTGAGATCCCCGTACATGATAAATCCAGCTTCACCTATATGGTGGATATGGGAAAGAAGATGACCTGTCCCTTTATCTCATTCCTGCTTTTGGGAAGTAATGGCAGAAAGGTCCTGGTAGACACCGGCCCCTGCGACGCTGAATGGGGCGCAAAGTATCATATGCCTCTGAACATCCCCGAGGGCTGTGAGCTGACCGCTATTTTGAAGGAACGCTTCAATATTGTCCCCAATGATCTAGACTACCTCATCTGCACCCATCTTCACTGGGACCACAGCTGCGGCAACCATAAATTCCCCGGGAAGAAGATCTACGTGCAGAAGTCCGAACTGGAATACGCACTGGATCCACTGCCCATTCATCGGGGAACTTATGAGTCCCCCCAGTACGGCGTAGAGTCCAGCTGGTACCGCACCCGTGACCAGCTGGTGCTGGTGGACGGTGACACGCAACTGGACGACGGCATCCGCCTGATCCTGCTCTCCGGCCATTCCGACGGCATTCAAGGCATTCTGGTCCACACCGAAGACGGGGAATACCTGCTGGCCGGCGACTGCATCAACCTCTACGAAAACTGGACCGGCAACGCAAAGCTCAAGCATATCATCGGCGGCCTGCACTCGGACGTGAAGGCATACTTCAAAACATACGAAAAGATCGAAGCGCTTGAACGGGATGAACACATCAAAATCATTCCCGGCCACGATACCGCCGTTCTGGAGCACAAGGTTTATCCCGTCCCTCCCTGCTGAATCACTCAGTTCTGTTTTTGAAACACACAGCTATTACTAAAGGAGAATAATTATGAATATTTTATTTCTCGTATTAGCAATTGCACTGTTTATCGTACTGGTTCTGAAAAATGTTCCCATTGTCATTTCCACCATCGTCTCCTCCGCCTTTCTGCTGCTCACTCAGCATATGGGACTTTATGAGGGGATCACCACGACCTACATGACCGGCTTTGGCAACTATGTGACCAACTTCTTCCTGCTGTTCATGCTGGGCGCTCTGTTCGGTAAGCTGGTGGAGATCAGCGGCGCTGCAAACAGCATCGCCAACGGTATCTTCAAGGCTTTCGGCGACAAGTTTGCCATTCTTGGCCTGATCATTACCGGCATTATCCTGACCTTGGGCGGCGTGAACCTGTTTGTCGCCATGTTCACCATGTATCCGCTGGCCATGGCCATGTTTCGCAAGGCGGATATCCCCCGCAAGTTCTTCCCGCCCGCCTATTTCGTAGGCTGCGTCGGCGTGACCATGACGGCGCCTTTCACCCCTTCCATCCAGAACGCCACTCCCATCCAGTATTTCGGAACCACCGTTTCCGCAGCTGCCGTTCCCGGACTGATCTCCTCCCTGCTGAAGTTGGTGCTCTGTACGCTGTATGTTATGTGGGTGGTCAAGCGAGCACAAAAGCGCGGCGAGCACTTTGAATTGCTGGATGACCAGTCAAAAGAAGACTCTCTGGACGATCACGGCCCATCCCTTATTGTGGCAGTGATCCCCATGCTGGTAATCCTTGTGGTTCTGAACGTCTTTAAGCAGCCAATCGTCACCTCCCTCTTTGCTGGCATCGTTGTGGCGTTCATCTGCTATTTCAACCATATGCCCCGCACCTTGAAAGCTATCAGCGGAGAGATTCAGGAAAGCGTGTTTTCCGGTCTGAAAACCATCTCCATCACGGCAGCCGCCGCCGGTTACGGCGCTGTGGTAGCCGCCACCCCCGCATTTCAAGAGGTCACGGATTTCGTTCTGAACCTTAACGGCAACCCTCTGCTCATCGCTGGTATCGCAACCATGCTGATGGCAGGCGTGATGAACTCCTCCTCCGGTAGCATGGCCATCACCTGCCCCATCCTTGGTGAAAAGTTTTTGGCCATGGGTGTCAACGCCGAGGCGCTGCACCGGATCATGGTCGTTGCCTCCAGTACGCTGGACTCTACTCCGCAGAGCGGCTTTGTGTGCAACATTCTGGATTACAGCCACACGACGCACCGGCAGGGCTACTGGCATGTCTGCGTTGTCTCTGTTATTGCACCCATTCTTGAGACTCTGCTGCTGATCCCTCTGTGCGCCATGTTCGGCCTGAGCTGATTTTACCTCCAATATCTAAAGGAGAACCCTCCATGAAACCGAAAATTGCAGTCTATGGCTCTGGAACAATTGGTGCCTGTCAGGCAACGCTAACTTCTGGAAATGGCTACCCCACAGTTGTGATTGGTCACTCAAAGGCTGGGCTTAAACGCTGCAGGGAAACAATTTCACAAAACTGGGATGATTTGATTGCAGAAGGTCTTGCTACACCTTCCAACAAGGCGGGCGCCATGGCTCTGCTCACCATTACCAATGACCCGTCTGCTCTGGTCGGAAGTAGCCTTGTATTCGAGGCAGTTGCTGAGAATACCTTAATCAAGAAAAGCGTATATGATCAGGTAACGGCCTACTGTGGCACGGATACTATTGTTGCATCAACAACATCTTCAATTGATGCAAATATTTTGACAGATTTGATTGAAAACCCGTCCCGGTTCTTGATCGCACATCCCTTTCAGCCAGTACATATGCTGCCTCTGGTAGAAGTCGTTTGTCATGACCATACTTCAGCTGAAACAGTGCGAACCATCTGCGGCTTGCTTGAAAAGTTGCATCGTAAGGTAGTCGTACTGAACAAAAGCGTCCCTGGTTTCTTGGTCAATCGCTTGGCTCAAGCACTGTTTCGCGAGTCTATCTATCTGATTGAGCAGGGCGTCACTACGGCAGAGGATATTGACCGTGCTGTCAAGTATGCCGTGGGTATGCGCTATGCCTCCATCGGCTTGCTGGAATACTATGACGCCGTTGGCTTCGATCTGGAGAGTACCATTGCCCGTAATGTCTATCCAAATCTCTGCAACGCCTCAGCGGTTCAACAGATGACTTTAGACGGGATTGCGAGTGGGAAAACCGGTCAGGCTGCTGGGATTGGTCTATACGACTGGTCAAAGAGAGACTTCGATGATTTCCGCCGCCGTAAACAGAGTCCATATTTTGCTGGAGTTCGCGACTGGGAAATGCCCACGTGCATTGAGTAGTCCATCTCGCTTCTTGCTTCCAAAAGGTCACAGAGAACAGAATCGCCGATTCTTTGGCACTGCACAAGACGCAGAGCTATTGAAGGATACGAATCCCAAATTTCAAGAATGAAAACGCCACAGCGGTCGCTCTAATTTTGGAGTGACTGCCGTGGTGTTTTCTCTAAAGGCAAAAGCCACGGCCTTGTTTCCGCCTGTGAGGCGCTGCGTGCCATTCTTTCGGTGGGAGAGGGTAAAAACACCCATCCCCCGGCACCAAAACGCGGTGTACAGGCCTTTGTGGCCAATATCCAAAAACATCTGCGAGTCCAGTAAAATTGATAATTTTCTGATAACTCCCGCAAAACCATATGGCTTTCCGCCAGAAACTCTGGTATGGTGCTGCTCCGCCAAACAGGCGGGCAGCACCATACCAGAGTTTTATGCAAAGGAGGCCACTCAAATGGGGGATAGAAAAAGAGATGAAGTCATCGCCTTCCGGGTAACGGCGGCGGAGAGAAAGCAAATCAACAAAAATATTCGAAAATCCGGGCTGAGCCAGCGGGAATACCTGCTCAACGCTGCCCTGGGGCAGGCCATCCATGTGGCAGAGGAACTGAAGCCCATCCTGTCGGAGTTGCGCGCCTGCGGCAGAAATCTGAACCAGCTGACCATGCTGCCCCATGAAGGGCACATCCAAACGGTGGACCTGTGGGAAACAGCCGACATGCTGGGGAAAACCTATGAGGCGGTCAATGCCCTCCTGACGGCAAAAGACCAGGTGATTTCCCATGGCAACGTGTAGCTTCATCAAAGAGTCCAAGCAGACAGCCGGGGCAATGAAAGGTGTCATGCGCTATGTGTCCCAGGGCAAAAAAACTTGGATAAGGATGGGACCTGCTACCTTACGGGCGTGAACTGCGTGGCCGATATTGCCTACCAGTGCTTCATGGATGCCAAAAATCTGTATGGCAAGGCGAACGGTACCTTCTTCTACCAGTATGTCCAGTCCTTCTCACCCCAGGAGCGGATCACCCCGACGGAGGCCCACGGGATCGCGCTGGAGCTGGCGAAAAAGTTCTTTCCGGGATGTGAGGTCCTGGTGGCGACGCACCTGGACACGGAGCACCTCCACTCCCACTTCATCATCAACTCCGTCCAGCCAGATACCGGGCGGAAGCTCCACTTCACGCCCAGAACTCTGGAACGGATGCGGGTGCTCAGCGACCAGATCTGCCGGGAACATGGCCTGTCCACGCTATCCAGCTTGCGGAGCTGCTGGGCCTGCGACAACGAGGGGGTGGACTGCTGCCCCTCAATGGAGATTGCGATATACTGCTGATGCTTAGGCCGGATGAACGAGATCTCCACGGCGGGGGTAAACGCCAGCCCCTTTTCATCTAGCATTTTCTGCAATTCCGGCACAAGCTCGGTCAAGCGGATATACCGCTGCACCTGCTTGTAGTTCATGCCGTTGCGCTCACCGACGATCTCGGTGGAGCGTTTACCAGCGTCCTCACCCAGACCGGGGCCGCCTTGGTGCTTGATGGCCTCCACCTGCATTTTCAGAGAATTGGCCTTTTCGGTGGGCAGGATTTTTTCTCTGTGCCGCAGGTTATCATCCGTCATGGCAAGGACAGCCTCATCATCCGTCATGTTGCGGACGATACAGGGCATATTGGCAAATCCGGCCAGCTCACTTGCTTTCTGGCGGCGGTGGCCTGCAATGATCTCGTAGCCGCCATCCTCACGGGGACGGACAAGGGCGGGCTGATTGACACCGCTGGCTTTGACCGACTCCACCAGTCCTTTCATTTCCGAATCGTCACGGACACCGAAAGGATGGTTTTTGAACGGATGCAGCTCGGACAGGTTGATATAAACGATCTGCTCCGGCTCGGCGGAGCGGGTAGCGTCACGGGGAGCGGCGGGCTGCTCCTGTTCGGGAACTTTGGCCTCCTTGGGCGGTGCCTCCGGCTTCGGGGGAATGGGAGCCTCCTTGCCCGGAGCTTTCTTACTTTGGGACATTTTGTCTCGGGGTTGCTTGGGCTTTTCAGCGGGAACTGCCTTGTCCGTTTTGGCCGGACGGCCACGCTTGGGCTTTTCCGTAGTCTGTTCCTTGACGGGCTTTTTCTCCGGCGCTGTTTCCTCCTTTGCCGGAGCCTTATTCTTTGCGGCGCTGAAATCCAGCACCTTGGGAGCGGGAACCGCCTTTTCTTCGGGATGGCTTTCTACCGTGGGAGCAGTCTGCGCTTTCGGTGCAGTTTCCACCACGGGGGCCTCCGGCGTACCGGGAGCCGGTTGCTCCGGCACCGGGGGCGTGTCCTTGATAGGCTCCATCTCTTTCTCTTGGGGAGCCTTACCGGGCTTTTCGGCCTCCGGGCCGATGTTCTTTTTATCGTCTGCCATCATTAACCTCCTTCGTCACGGCATTGAAAAAGACCAGTCAGCAGACTGGCCAGCAACGGGAAACCTCCTTTCCTTTTGATCTATATGGAAGCGCAATCCACAGTCTCATTTGGATGCGAAACATTTTTGCTCTTTAATTCGCAAAAGCAAATTGCTTTTCGACAAATATCGTGCTATAGTAAAATAGAAGCGAAGTTTTTGACAAAGATGAGATATGTATAGAGAGGAGGAAGCAATCTATGCCCACAGACGACTTTTGGGAATTTGACGATCTAAAGGACGATGACATTCCGGAATACGTTAAACATCTGCTTGAGAAGGGATCTTATACAGACAAGCAAAAAAAGTATATTTATCAGATACCTTGGAAGGAAACCACTTGTCCTGAAATCGAAATTGAGCGTGCAAAAGAAATCCTAGATTCCTCTCATTTTGGTATGCATGATGTTAAGCAGCAGATCTTAAGGTATCTTGCCTGTCAGAAGCACTTAGGCACTGCTTATGGAGATGTATTATTGCTTGTTGGGCCTCCTGGTGTCGGAAAGACATCTATTGTAAAAGCAATTGCTTCTTCTATGAATAGACCGTTTATTAAAATCCCACTGGCAGGAGTTAGTGATGCAGGCCCTCTACGCGGTTATGACACAAACTATAAAGACCCCAAGCCCGGTCTTATTGTTGAAGGATTGATAAAATCAAAAACAATGTGTCCACTAATACTACTTGATGAAATTGATAAGTTAGGTGGCTCTGCATCAAATGGTTATCCAGAGCATGTACTACTTCATATTCTAGATGGTGATCGCACAGAGTTTACAGACGATATGATTGAGATACCCATAGACATTTCAAATATCGTTTTTGTCGCTACGGCCAATTCCACGAAAACTGTTTCGCCTATTCTTCTAAATCGTTTCGAGACGATTCGTCTCAATGGCTATACCAGAAGCGAAAAAATTAAAATCGCTACTGATTACATTATTCCAGAGCTAATTAATGAATACCGAGTTGAGGGATTCGGCTTAATTTTTACTACCGAGCTGATCGAACATTTAGTTGATCTTCATGCACATGATTCAGGTATTCGCTCGCTAAAGCGGAGCCTAAAAATGTTAATCGAGTCAATCATCATGATTCATTATACCGGTGGAGAACTTCCTACCAGTATAACGATTGCGGAATACCGGCGAGTTATGCAGGTCGATGTACCTAAAGCTAAGCGTTCTACAAAGAAAAATAGACAAAAACCCAAAATTGATTTTAATTATTAGGAGGTAAGCTATGCCCATTTCTTTTGATACAGATTTTTGGCTTATTGCGACGCAAGCTCTAGGCGCAATCGGCACAATTGCATCGGTGTTATTTGCAATATACTCGTACCGTAAGGCCCAAAACAACGCTGCGCTACTAGAAGTGAAGCGTTGTGTGTGGAAAATACCTACTATTTGCAACGATATTAACTTACTGCTTTCTGAACCCTTTTTTGCAGCGTTGGGTAACAGTATCGCCGACGAGTTAAAAAAGCTCCTCGAAGATGGGCAATCTCTCGAGGATTATTCCCAATTCTTATTAAATGATGATAAGTCTCATAATTATAAGGCCCAAGCTATTTATTCTGGATTGAAACGTTGCGATGAAGTTGCACAAATTAAAGATCTTATTAGATCTGTACAAGATGCAGAAAGAACTGTTACTCTCCATTTCCCGGGTATTGGCACCGCCATTAGAAAACTCTTCTTCTACATTGATCGGGCCGCAAATCGAACAATCTCCTCTAGGGTTTTTAACAATAGTCTTGCTGCCGAACTGGAGGATGGTGCCGAAAACACACCTTTTATACACGCTGTATCTGACGCAGCGGCAACAGGATCCTCCGAACTGTACTTCAAGGAATTGGCCATATACATTACCAGTGTAGCGAAGGCCTCCTTAAAGCAAAACGCACTTGGACAACGAACAATTGACTTGTCTCTGAAGATGTTGTCTCTTTCATGTAACACTTTTGGAGGACTTGAGCTTGGTCGACTGAATCGGATCAGTCACAGAGATGCTCGTCTGATCAAAAAGATAGAAGGCAACAGCGAAACTCACGCAGTTGAAGATGCTATGCTCATTTTCAAAACCTATAAGAAATTCTACCAAGAAGCTGACTGGGAAAAAATGATTGAGTGTAAAGGTCGTATAATTGAAAACATGGAAAGCGACGATTAATTTGCTTTTTATTAACATTCATCAGTTGCTTTCCCCGTGTATTGAAGCGCTGTTTCTGCCCGGTTTGCGGGGGTATGTAACCGATACAACCGGGAGAGCGCTTGAATGGCATTCAAGAGGTCAGCGGTTCGATCCCGCTTATCTCCACCATCACAGAGAGTGTGAAGAAAACCTCACTTCTTTGGAAGTGGGGTTTTTGCTTTATGCCGTGATTGCCGAAATGTCCAGCCCAGCACCGAACTGCTCAAAGTCAATGTTGAAATCAATGTACAACTTGTAGTCCCGGTAGACATCCACCCTCTTAATCAGGCAGCTCACGATCATTTTCTTTGCCTCCATGCTGGCACTGTCGTACATATCCGCCCATGAGATAATATCGTCGTACTGAGCGTTTAAGGCGTCCAGCATGACCTGCCCTTCGCCGTAGGCCGCCTGCGCCGCCTCCATAGTGTGCTGAATGGTAAGACATTTTTTCTCATTATGATAAACCAGAACGAGCCGCATATTCAAGTCCAATCATTTCTCGACATTGTAGATGCACTACAAAGGAATGGCTTTCTGGCTGCGGATAACGATATATCCGTTACAGTTACGAAATTAGTTGAATCAGGCTCTGCACTAAGTATAAAGAGTGTCTTTCAACATAACCGGAAGTACGCAACTGATACTGAATTGCATGGTGCAGAGGAAATTTACGCCGCAATAAAGAATTCTATAAAAGATGTCTACATTAACTCACGATTTTTGCTAATTATCGATGGACTTGATGATATATTGAACAATACCGAATTCAAGGCGGAAATTATTACAGGACTGATTCGCGCTGTTGACGAAATCAATCGGGTTTTTAAAAAGACCACCCTTTCGATTAAAGTGCTGATTTTAATTCGAGATGATATATTGAATCTGTGTCGTGATCCTAATCTTTCAAAAATTGTTCGAGACTCAGGGATTCGGTTGCAATGGGATATTCCAGGCAACCCGTTTGATTCAGATTTGCTGCAATTAGTAGAAAAGCGTATTGATGATGCATCAGGCGGTCATAATTCTTTCGCTCAAATGTGGGAAGAAGTATTTCCAGAAACAATAGGAGGCCGTTCGTCTATTGACTACATATTGGATAATGTCATTTACCGTCCTCGCGATATTTTACAGTTTTTTATTGAGATTCAAAAAGAATTTGTCCCAAATCGAAAATTATCCGTAGAAAAGGTACAAGCAGCTTTGGCGCGCTATTCTGTCGAATACTTTGTAGATGCGATGTGCGATGAATTAACTGGCTTTTTCCCCGATGAAGTCGTTACCCATCTCCCTGATATTCTATCAAAGATGGGAACAAAGTATTTTTATCTCTCGGATTTAGAAAATGAATGTAACCACTATCCAGAGTTTAAAGACGTGCCTGTTCGGATGATTCTTGAAAAACTCTTTAATGCCGGTTATATTGGGCAGCAACGCACACGGGGGAAAAAGGATTATACTGTCTTCTCTTATAGAAACCCTCGTGAAAGTTTTCAGGAAGAACATGAGTGCATTTTACATCGCGGGCTAATGCGAGCATTAACAATTTGATTATGAGGTAGCCCGATTAAAACGGTAATCAATCCCTGCGATTTATATGAAAACGCCGCCTACTGTCCACATAGGCGGCGTTGTTCTCAAATTTTAAGATTTTTAGGATGAATACCTCTTGCCGACTACCAGTAAACCATTGATATATCTGTATTTTTCAGATCCTATAATTACACTCGGACCACCTTTTTCAGAAAAACCGCCTTTTTAGGCGGTTTTTCTGCGTTAAAAGTTCGATTTTTGAGGGCAATTGACCACATAACGACTGTGTTCAGAGAGGCAAAATGGCGGCTTTATCCTTGGAACGGAAGAATGCCGAAAAATGCAAAATCCCTAACCCATCCCTAACGGGAGTCTTTTCAACATTTTTGTGCGCAGGTGTGACAATATCTTGAATTTTTCGGCGTTATGCACTATAATATTTCTACGGTGAGCCTTTGCGCCACCAAGGCGACCGTATGGGAGTATTCCTATGCGGTCTTTTTTGTTGTATCTATAGCATTTTGATTAAGGGAAATGCTCAATAATAGTCCGTAGATTATGGCAGAAGAATTGGAGGGGTGCATATGCCGAACAAAACATTGGTTCCCGATAAGTTGCAAGGGTATTTACTTCAGGTGAAGCATATGCTCTTTGAGCTCATTTCAGTTGATGACCGCGTTGTTAGCGTCGAGAAACTGGATGATGTGGCCGTAGAGACCGATGGAAAGGTTATTGCTGAACAAGTAAAAAGCGTTACGTCAGCTAATAATCCAATAGCTGAACGGTCTTCAGTTTTCTGGAAAACTCTCTACAACTGGTGTACTTATATCGTGGCTGGGGATCTACCTTCTGGAGCCATTATGCGCTTTGTAGTTGTTTCAAACGGTACTGTCTTCCCCGGCGGCATTCAAGCGTCCTTCATGAATGCGCACTCTGACTATGAGGCCCAAAAAGCGCTTGCCGATGCCAAAGAAGCAATTTTGGGTACAACTCAAGGTGGTTCTGCAGCCGATGTGTATGCAACCCTACCAGATTCGTATAGGGACTATATAAGATACCTCTTTGATGACAGCCGAACTAAAATCGTTTGCGATGTCATCAAGGCTATGGAAATCGAGATACACAATAACACCTATGACGAAGACCTCCTAAATCGTTTTAGCAATCAAGTAGGCATTCCTTCTGAATATGTCGATCTTCTTCTGACAGATATGCTCGGCTGGGTTACTCAAACAGTGGAATCATTTACAAAGGACAACAAACCCGCCTACATCTCTGCAGCAGATTACCGCAAAGCCTTGAACGCGCAAATCAGGGCATATAATACAAACGCCGTGCTTCGAGCAGTTTCACGCGCTCCTTCACGAATCGAACAAAGTGGCGAAGTAGAACGGCTTGACACCTACATTAGGCAATTACAGTTAGTTGAAGTGGATGATACCACTTTATACGAAGCTGCCAGCGATTTTTTACGCGCAAAAGTTGACAAAATAGAGTGGGCACAGCGTGGGATTGTTCATGCGCAGAGCTTTGAGGATTACCGTGACGCACTTTACCGTATCTGGACGAATCAAAAACAGCTTCTGGGATTGCAATACAGAACAGATCCCATCGCTTGTGGTCAAGCAGTATATTTCAAGTGCAGAGACGATTCTGCGCGGCAAAAGCTACAGGGCGTTGAGGTTCCTCCATTTTTTGGTAGCGGTTCATTACAGGACTTGGCAAACGATCCTGCTGATTCGCCGAAAATTGGATGGCATCCTCAGTATATAGCGCTATTGAAAGAAGGTAGTGTATGAGTAGCCAGGATCTTGATGTAATGTATGTACAAAACCCCGTTCTTGGTACAGTTCTGCTCTGGAGATTTACTTGCGGATATTACTCTAACGAAAACCGGCCAGTCCCTTTTCCTTTGCTATTTGTGGTCTTACCAATTGTATTTCGCCAAGATTTGTGCAGCGTGATAAAGAGCACCCAAAAAGCCAGCGGTTTATCAAAGGTTTCGGAGAAACTGTTTTCAGGTAAGTTAAATGATAGCATTCATTATGTGAATAATACGGCCATACAAATGCGTGAATTAACACTTGAAGCATTTAATATAGCCGTTGAAGCGAATCTCATGTCGTTGTCAACCGAAAACGCAACAGTATCCCCTCTGACCACAGCTATTCGTAAATATGTTCCCAAAGGAGACTGCAAAATCATGCTGTCTGCCGCAGAAAAACTTGGAGCATGGTGCTCCAAACTCACACTTCTTGAAGTCGGAAAATGGCTGAAAGTGAGGTTTTAGAATGAACTTTACAATTAATTCTATAATTTTATGGCCTCGAAATACTGAACATTCCCCTCGCTGCCTGTCGTTTGATTCCGAAGCTGTCAACATTATTACTGGTGCCTCGCGCACTGGTAAATCCGCGTTAATACCAATCATTGATTATTGCCTCGGCTCCGATAAATGCACCATTCCTGTGGATATTATTCGTGATGCATGTTCATGGTTTGGAGTGCTTTTCGATATGGAAAACGAGCAAATGTTGCTTTGTCGCCGTGAACCCGGAAATAAGGGATCTACTGACGATATGTTCCTCCTTCGGGACAAGGAAATCTCAATCCCTGAACATATTGAAAAAAACGCAAATGTTACATCCATTAAGAACATGTTAAACGAGCTGTTTGGGATGTCTTTCCTTGAACTTGATCCCGATGCAGGAGTATTCCGCCCTTCATATCGCGATTTTATGGCATTCCTTTTTCAACCACAAAACATCGTTGCTAACGCCGATGTTCTGTTCTACAAAGCAGATACAATGGAACATCGCAAAAAGCTCATCGATGTTTTCCCGTATGCACTCGGAGCCGTTACCTCTGAAACGCTCGCTAAGCGCAAAGAAATCGAAAGACTATCTAAAATCTCAGAGCGATATCGGCGAGATCTTGAACAGATCAAAGTCGTTGCTGAAGGATGGAGGCAGGAAGTAGCTGGCTGGTTAACCCAAGCTCATGAGTACGGTCTAACTGATTATGTTACCAATGATACTGATGGGTTTGCTCGTCAAGTTGATGAACTTCGCATTATCTCACAAAAACGAATTGCAGATGCTTCTGTTGCTTCAACGCAAGTTGCTTATTTGTCCGAAGATATCGTGGCATTACGGCAAGAGGAACAACAAATATCCAGTGAATTGTTTGCTGCCCGCAGACGGCATACTGAAATGCTTCAATTGATGCAATCAATGGGCAAATATGATCAGTCACTCCAAATCCAACTTGATCGACTCGATATATCAACTTGGATTCGTTCTAATATGATTGAGCGGAATGTACTTCCGATTTTCCAGCCCAGTCATGAAAATGTCATGGACGATGTTGATGCTTTGTGCAGTGCCATCGAACAGATTGAGTGCACTACAACAGAAATGGCTGTTGTCCCTGCAGCTTTTGAGCGAGAAATGCAAACTGTGCAAGTGCAAATTCAGGAACTAACTGACAAACTGGAGGCCATCCAAAATCGAATTCGAGTTGAATCTCAGTCGCTTGTTGCTCATCGTGAAGAAAATTACACATTGGAATCAATTTCGCGTTTTCTTGGACGCATAGATTCTGCAATAAGTACTTATGAACGTATCGGAACGGATAGTGAACTCCAAGCCAAGCTCGATGAGGTAAATGCTCGTATTGAGCAGCTCAAAAAAGAAGTAAATGAAGCTGAAATTCGACGCAAGCTTGACTATGCTCTGGGCTATATAAGCACAGAGATGGGAAAGATACTTGCTCAACTGGATGTTGAACACCCGGAAGATCCTGCAGAATTCGTTATTAAAGATTTGACCGTGCGAGTTAAGAACCAAGCAGGACGCGATGATTATCTGTGGGAAATTGGTAGCGCATCCAATTGGCTATCTTATCATATAGCGCTGATTCTTGCCCTGCACCGCTTTTTCCAAACTAAATCGAGTGTAAATATTCCAAACTTTATTGTTTTCGATCAGCCAAGCCAAGTGTACTTCCCTCGCACTCGGTACTCCCCGGACGAGGCTGAACTGCAGTTAAACGATGACGATAAGAATGCAGTTCGAAAGATATTCGAAAGTCTATCTACCTTTGTAAAAGATGCTGGGTTTGGAATCCAGATTATAGTGACCGAGCACGCGGATGATGATATATGGGGCAACATACCGGATTCTCGCATCCATCTGATTGAAAAATGGAGAAATAATGTCAAACTTGTTCCTGTAGAATGGTTAGAGTAAGCAATTACTGGTAAGCTCCATGGTTACAACACTATTTCCCTCGATGATTTGATAAGACAGCACTCTGACACACAAGCGGTATCAGAGTGCTGTTTTGTTGTTAGAAGACACCATTGGTTGCACCAATGGGGTTCCGTCAAGATTTATGCGCAAATTTATTTGCAGGCTCCGGCTGAATGAAGTCAGCC
>ERZ780168.1931-NODE-1931-length-19735-cov-6.334909_pt1 | contig 19735 bp, 33 predicted proteins | sample MGYA00510981_ERZ780168 | MGnify/ENA primary metagenome ERZ780168 (study PRJEB29588, sample SAMEA2158769) | human gut metagenome | biome: human gut; feature: human-associated habitat; material: faeces | place: Denmark | collected 2008/2010 ...
GGTCAACAATAGCCAAGTCGAAGAAGTTGTCAGAAATACGTTTTATGTACTCCATACAGTCCATATTATAAACTTCACTTATTGGCATTATTTGATTCCTTTCTAATTTGTTTTATGTTGCTCACCTTATAAATTAGGTGAGCAAAAAGTTTATTGTTTTCTTATGTGGTTACTTTCTTGAAAAACGTCCTATCAGGTTCTTCTGAAAACTCATATATTTGTCCGACACGGAATAACTGTTTTGGTATGAGTGATTGCTTATCTAATGCGTAGCACTCCTTGATACAGATATATTTCATTTTTTTTGAATTATTAGCATATTTCTACCGGATCGTCCGCGAATGACAACTGATCACCTATAATTTTCTCAATTGTGCCTTTAGGTAGTGTGATACCATAGTCGCTATCATCTACTTCTTCACAATGATGCCCAGCTGAAAAATCATGCGGATCATCATAAACAAGTTCCTCTCTTGTACAATTAACCTTCCATGTATCTTCTACTCTGTCATAAGTAGGGAAATCATTAAATACTAATTCCTCCCCATTTCTGTTTACTGCTAAAAATGCCATAAATGTTCCTTTCTATCTTGTTTTGAGCCTAATTAGGCTACATCGTTAATACTAATTTCTCCTTTCAAAACTCGTTCTACCTGTCTGTCGATTATCTCTTGAAACTCAATTTGGCAGATAAGAGAACAATCTGGTATAATTTCTTCTACTATATCACCTCGCCATGTTGGTAGTTCATCAAGGAAGATGCGTCCGTCCTTATCTTTTAGGCATGTTGCGCCAACATCACGTTCAATCTGCGCCATTTGAGCAAACACTTCTGGGAAGTCCTTCCGTATCTTGTTCCAGTAACCCATACCACCTTTCACGCAACCGATGCAGTTGTTGTTATTGTATCCCATCCTGTACATGGCGGGGATTTCAATACCGGCTTTCCAAAGCATTCCCATTGCATCAGATTTCGTTATCTGCTTTTCAATAAGCGGAAACAGTGGCTTTGTGTCCGGGTACTGCTGTTTCAAGCGAATAGCCCGGTTAATCTCTTTTGGATCGTAATCGAATCCCCAAACTTGACCGTCCCAAGAACCAAGTTCTTTTTCCAACCTGTACCGAACTTGTTTCTTCAGTTCGAATGTACAAGCTGCACCAGTAGGCCCATTGATGTACCGTTTTTTAATCAGTACATCTTCCACGTTGAAATACTTATCGCTGCGAATGGTGTGGATTGGCTGATCGTACCATTTTTCACAATCCGCAAGGAATCGGGCATTATCAGGATGTCCGGAGCCAGTTTCGATGTAGTAGAGTTGTACATTTTCATACAAACTCAACGCTATTTTACAAGCAACTGCGGATGTTGCACCACAAGAAAACCATGCTATTATCATTTGATTCCTTTCTTATTCTGTTATTAATTACCAGTTTTCTAATTCTACTATTTTACCAGCCAATTCATGTGTGCAGTCTGGCAGAAATTCAATCTTACCATTACGTACAAATGAATGGCATATATTCATTTTTTCAGCAGTAGGATACCGTACAAGTATTGACGGGGAAACCGTTGGGTTATCTACATCTCCGTTGAAATGCCAGCATGGATTTCCCATTTCTCCTTTAATAGTATTTACATAATGGGCACAACCACATCCGGGACATTGGAAAAGATATACGCCTTTCCATCCATGTTCTTCACATTTAATAAATTTAGTCATTTTAGTTCCTTTCTTTTTATTTTAAATAAATACATAATCTCCGTTTTGGAATCCCCAAATAGTATGTAGTAAAATCCAATCATCTTGAAATTTACATCCATCCTTTTCGCATTCAACCACCAGCATATTTGCTTTATCAGCATAAATTAATGGGGTTACAATACCTGTAAATGCACCATTTCGTCCGGTGAATTTATTACCTTCCTTTAATCGCTTGATTATTTCCTCTTGATTCATATTTCGGTTTTAATTAATATTATCCATCAGGTAGTCTGCTATCGCATATACCACCAGGTAAAATAAAATGTTCACTCCTAGGAGAAGGAGGATGTTTAGGAGTATTCTCATAACTAATCCAGCTTCTCATCACCTTCGAAAATATGCGCGAACACACTCTTTTCGTCAGATAGTGTTAGATCAAGTTGTGAAGGGTGACGTTTGATATAATTATAGAATGCGAACATCTTTTTGTCATCATCTCCGCACCGGTCTACCAATAGACGGATGAAAGCTAGGAGACAATCGGAGTCATTACCGAAGTTCTCTTGTGTTGAGAACTGTGTCTTATCCACGTCTTGTTTCAATTTACGGATGGCGGCTATCGCAGTATTGAAATTACGTTTCGCATCGTGGCGCAGCTCATAGCCTTGCTTTCCCATTTCACTTCTCAAATCATAGAGAAGAGTTTCTACGACATCTGTCAACACGTATGCTAGGTTGAGGGTCGTATTAAGATTTGTTGTTCCTACTAACATGATTTTACTTATTTCTTATTTGGATAAATCCACGTTTTTCTGTCTCTTTAAGGAGTTCCATGTCTTCTTCCTTGATATTACAAGGTGTTTCTCTGTTGACACTCATATAAGATGATATGCCGAACTTCTTTCGTATCTTTTCTATGACTTTCCATTCTTTGGTAGTCCAGCATATTGTAACATTCATTTTCTTAAGCTTTTTCCTATGAATTTCACTCGTGTAGTAATGGAAACCAATCTATCCATAGTACGTTCCCCGTACTTTTGGGAGATTTCATCAAGCGATAAATTAGTGGTTATTATCAGGAGTTTTCCCCGCTTTTCCGCTTCGTCAACAATTTCACAGAATGCAAGTCTTTTTTCTCCGAATTTCACGCTAAGATTCTCTGTACCGACATCATCAATGTAGATGATATGTTTTGTCTTCACTGCGTCTATATCAGCGTTCATCTGTTGTGCATCATAACATGCTACAATCTTCCGGCAATAGTGATTGAGAAGCAAAGGGATAATTTTCCAGCATATAAGTGATTTTCCCCGCCCACAATTGCCATGGCATAAAAGCCCACGTCCGTTATTCCCGGAAAGCCATGTGGCTATTTCCTCGTATTCCGGCAACCATTCGGCATTTCCCGTGAAATAATTCAACCCTCGCCAAAGGACATTCTTTGCATCTGGTATCGCTATATTCACAAGATTAGGGATAGGGTTAAATCCGGTCTTTCTGAGACTGTCGATTGTTTTCTTGAAATCTATTTGTTCCATCTTTCCTCCCATTTTCTTTCCTGTGGCGAATCGTATTTGTCAGGAGAGTTATCTTTGAGAACCACACCAATGTCAGTAGTTGGCTTGGTGGACATTCTTTCTCGGTTTGCCCATGTTACTAACCTTTTAGGAAGCTCCCAGGTCTTTTCAAGTTCATAGCGCATTTTAGTCTCTGTTTTATTCAGTTCAGACCAATAATCAAAGAAGGAGCGAATCATTTCCTTTTGATACTTGCCGACAAAAGGTACAAGAGATTGATAAAAAGACTCTTTTCGAGAGAGAGTAGCGGCTTTAGCCGCGCCTTTCTTATCTCCGTTAGGAGATTCTTTAGTATTATTTTCTTTATCTTTCTTCTTATTATCGCCCTTAGCTTGCCCCATTTTTTCAACAACTGCCCTTAACTCTGCCCTTAGCTCGCCCAAAGCAATGTTTAATTCGCTGATTTCTTTATTGTTATCTATGCCCCTGTCTACGTCCTTGGGTATGCCCTTGTATGGGTTGTATTCATCGTAGTTGCATAAAGTTATCACAGTCATGCCTTGTTTGTTACAAGTCGTTATCATACCTTTTCTTTTAAGTTTTGAAAGGAAATAGCGCACTTTCTTTTCAGACCATTGCCAACGCTTCATCAAAAACGATATAGATGCTGGATATTGACCTCTTGTATAAGAGATTTCCCGACCTCCGATGAGTTCGCTGTACGCCTTGTCGGTTGCCTCAAATCGTGCTGACTGAATCAAGTCAAGCCACGCTTCGCACTCCGAAAACTCACGGGCTACCTTCCACATTTCATTCGAGAAAAACCTGCGGCTTAGCCTCAAAAATCCTTCGTCCATAGTTAGAATCTCACGTTAGTTAATTGTCTTCCTTTGGAACAAACTACCCATTTACCATTTCCCGTATCAAATAATCGTAAATCAGACACCTCCCCAAAGCGTTTGATATTTCCACACAAATCCACAATCCAACCACATTCTTTAGAAGGGTGGGGGCGGATAGCCCGACCGACTATCTGATACCACATAGCGAGCGACATTGTGGGACGTGCCATGACAATCGTATCGAGTTCGGGATAGTCAAATCCAGTAGTCAATACTCCGACATTCGCCACTACTGGTATCTCACCAGATTTGAATGCTTCAAGTATTCTTTCCCGTTCGCCTTTGGGAGTGTCACCGGAAACGATAACGCAACCAGGTATAGACCATGTAAGGCGTTCGGCTTCTTTCAGAAACCGGGTGAATACTAAGATGCCTTTCCGCTTTCCTCCTTGTATGGGATTCATCAGCCGTTGAACTATATGAACCAGATACCCGTAGAAGTCTATACGTTCATATTCTCGTTGAACTGATTTATCGGTATAGTCGGCACCGGTGGTATTTACTTTCAAATTGAGTTCGTTCCATCCGATAGGATTCATAGGATAATAGTTCAGTTTTGCTAAATATCCCATATCAAGCAAGGTAGATACCTGTACATGGTAAATGACCTCTGAAAAAACATGCGGCTTTGTCCGGGTGATGAATTTCAGCATAGAGCCGAAATCACGGCTGGAGCTTAAACGGTATGGCGTTGCTGTCAATCCCAGAACCTTGCACCTCACTGCGTTGAAGAAGTCTTTGTACATTCCTTCTTTAGGGTTCACAAGATGACATTCATCCACGATGATATTTTTGAAGTGCGTAAAGAGTTCGGGATGGTTCTTTACACTTCCGATGGTAGCAAATGTTATTCGGTTTATCTCCTTTGAGTTGAAAGAAGCTGAATAGATTGAGCAGTCAAGCACACCGTAAGAACAAAGCTTCTTAAAATTCTGTTCCAAAATCTCTTTAGAGGGCTGAAACACTAAAGTATGGCCGTCAAGTCTTGCCGCTATATCCGCTATGATAAGAGACTTTCCGCTGCCCGTAGGCAAAACCATGATGGCGTTAGTTTTCTTTGCCTTGTTGTTGAAGAAAGAAACGGCCGCATCAGAAGCTTTCTGTTGATAGTCGCGCAGCTTGTAAGTCATAATCCTTTCTCCTTTCGTAATTTCTTATTAAGTGCTTTGTAATACTTGATAAGCTGCTCATAATCAAAGTCTGATTTCTTATAATTTTGAGGATTATCCTTGGAATCTTTTACTTTCCATTTTAATAAATCAAACTTCCGTTGTCCGATTTTAGCTATCAGATTCACCCGATAGCCTTCCAGATGGTCAGCTATGAACCTATTGCAGTGGCGGCATTCGGCATGGCAATTATTTTCATCAAACCGTGTGGCCAAATGCGTGCGACTGAAATAGTGACCGCAATCAGCTTGTTCAAACGGTTTTATCTGCCCACAAGAGATACAGCGAAAATAACCGTTAGGCATACAATCACGAAGCCGGATGAAAAGGGAAAACTCTTTGTCGAGCTTAGCTTTCAAATCCGGCTTCTTCTTTACTGTCACCCCTGCTTTATCAAACAAGGGTAAAGGCTTGTCTTTCTTCTTAGCCTTTGTTCGTTTTATGTAGTATGGCATTCTATCTATTTTTATTTTCCATGTATTTATCATGTCTATATTTCTTTCTACAAGATAGACAAATACATCTATTATGTTCAAAATCAGAAACATTTTTAATTAAGCCACAGACTTTGCATTTCTTGTTTTTTATAGCCAAATGTTCTTTATGCTTCTTCTCATTATTCACATTCAAATGAGAAAGCAACCCCTTTTTGTAATTAAGTTTGTGAGATTCAGTAATAGATACTAAGCGTAAATTAGACAACCGATTATCAGAGGCTAATTTGTTTTTGTGCATAATACATTCATTCTTACCTATTGAAATATCATTATAAAAAGATTTATATATTAGCTCTGGAATATTTATGGAATACTTTTTGTTATCAATACGAAACGGGCAAGTTAACCTTCCATCTTTCGATAAAGATTGTTTTCTAATACATTCTTTGACTTTTCTTTCTGATTTCCCATTAGAAACCCATCTTGCAAGGCTCTTTATTCTTCCCATATTGGAGACTTCATATACACCATCAAATCCAAAGGCATCAACCCAAATTTCACCGGGCAAATCATCTAACAACAAATTATGCCAAGGCATTTCCTTTTCTTTCATAACCTTACCAAATTAAAAGCCCCGAAGCATATTCTCCGGGGCACAAACAACAAACATTCCTAATCCTATCCGATTTCGTGTCACCTTTCAGATAGAGTCAACGGCTAACCGATGCCGTGCGGATGAATCCCTGCGCTATCTTCGCCCTACTCTCGGATTAAAACGGATTTTCTCTCATAAAGGGTTGTGGAGAAGCCCAGATTTGCACTGGGACGAGTTGCCAAGCTCACCACATCTAAGGTTGGCATTCCTATTATCGAGTGGTGCGTCTACTGATTCCGCCACTTCTCCGTGTTTGCCTGCCATATCTTCACAGACGGGGCAGGCTGGTTAACAAAGTTATTCCATATAAGCCATTGAAAACTCTTTCGGAATAAACCGCCCTACTGGTATTGGTTTGGCAGATTCAATGGCCGCATGGATTTCTCTTTTGTTGAACTCATGTCCCTTTTCTTTGGCTTGCTTCTCACATTCTTCCTCTTTATTTTTGAGGTAGTGGGTAATAAGCATCATCGCCCTGTCAACATTAAAAGTATTCACTACGAATATTTGAGTACGTTGCTCTTCGTCAAATGTGATTTTCGTTTCAATCTGATAGAACTTCTTTTCATCCGGTTTAGATTCTTCGTCGCTATCTTCCGTCTCATCGTCCATCTTGTCAACATATTCTGCCATAGTGATTTCATTTTTGAGATAGGCAAGCGAAGCATCGTCAACCTTGCGTTCTTTCAAGTTATCAGTAAGAATCACGCACGAATCAAACTCCTTTGCCATCGTTAAGGTGAATCCCGATTGATAATTAAGTTCAATGTAGTCTCTCAAAATAAGGCAGACATTCTCCAGGCCGGTAGCATAAAGCAGGAATTTGTACTTCTTATCACCTATCTGTGCTTGTGCAAGATAGGGATATAAGAACTTGTTTTCGTTCTCAAAAGCTAAACGCTTTTGACTACTGACTTCCACTTCTTTGATGCCATCCGCTTCCATACTGAAACGAATTTTTGCCAATAGGTCTTGGTCTATCAGAGAACCACGATCAAAAAGGACTTCATTACGTTCAATGTTTACCGTTTCACCGGTATCTTCATCTATGAAAGATTCTTCCCAGGTTTTGAGGACACGTTTTGCAAGGTACATATTGAGCATCTTCTTCGGGTCGGATGTCACGTACCGTTTTTCTGTTTTTCTTGTTTCTACCATAACTAAATAAATTCTTGATTTCTTTGTATTTCCTGCTGGGCGTATATCAGCATTTGATGTTCATTCGCAGCCGGCAGATAGATACCTGCCACTGATGCGCTCCAATTACGAAAGCGGTCAATCGAAAGGGTTATTTCACCTGTTGTCAGTTCGGCAGAACTGCGCAAGTAGGTTACTTCATTGCCTTTTTTGTTGACCATCTTTCTCTCAAACAAATCACGGTTGCAAGTTCTCTTATAGAAGTCTATTTTTGCTTCATCAAGGCTGCAACCGTATTCACTACCGAAATACCCTAAAAGAAGATGCAAGTAGCTGTTCTGAGCAAGCGTGCGGTTAGGGAGTTTCTTTTTCACTTCCACCACCGCACGCTCTTTAAATAATTTGTTTACATACTCCTTAAACTTGGGTATTTGATATTCATTCTTCAAGTCGAACAGCATACATTAAAAAGGTAAATCGTCTTTTGCATTACCATTCTCATCAACAGGTGGCGGAAAGTTTTGCGGCTGTTGATGATAGGTCGGTTGTGATGTTGGTTGCTGTACCGATGCACTCTGTGGAGATTGCGATACACCGCTACGCCCTTCTATTTTATAGCACCGAATGGACGCCATACGTTTAAGATCTCCATCCTGATTCGTCCAAGAACGTCCCTGTAAGACAAATGATACAGTAACGACATCACCCTGATTAAAGCGGTCAAGTTCTGTACACTTGTCACCCGAAAACTCTAAGGGAATAATGTTCTCATACTCGCTACGCTCTCCCGTATAAGGGTCGTAAGTGGTAGCATCTAAAATAAATTCCCGTTTGGTAAATGAGTTTCCTCCAGTTTTGGATGGAATTAGGACGGTCTGCCCGATTTCAATTATCCGTCCGGTTATCTGATTTGCCATTAATTTTCTCCTCCAAATATCTTTTTATCAGTTATAAGTTCTCTGTTTCCTTCCAGGAACCGGATAAACTCCTCACAATGATTAGTAAGAATAGGAATATCACGTTCGGGATTGAAAACGTATGTTTCTGTATAGGTATCTACCACATAACCGCCTTTGTTGAACTCTACAATGTTATACTCAAATGTCCGTACATCCGACCCATTCTGCATAAGAGCATAAGGATAAACTAAATGCTGGTGATGGTCTTTGAATTTCCCTACAGTGTAACTGCCGGTTGTCTTGATGTCGTGGACGCTGGTAGGCATCAGTTCATCAATCAGACCGTAAACTAACACATTGCCGTATGCGGTGGGCAGAATGGCTTCTACCCGTTGTTGGGTCAATGCTCCTTTGTAATAATTGGCAAACTCGCGGCAAAGGTCAATGTGAAAAGTGAAAGTGCGATTGTTGTAAACGGCTTTTATCCCGTAAAGTGTTCCGTCATCATGATATACCCTGCTCATTTCCATTATAGAAGATTTACGGTTCTCAATCATACAATCAATGATTTCATTGAAAGCTGTGCCACGGTCGGCAGCTTCACTATCGAACGGCTTGCGGTTGATCCGGTCTATCAGTTCTTGAAACTGCAATACGTGAAATTCTTCGGGAGTATGGGGAGGATTTTCGCTCCATCCCCAATACTTTTCCCAAATTACATCACTATTCAGATATCCCCAATAGGCATCCAATAATGTTGCATATATACAGTAATTAAGCGGCTGGTTTTTCATAAGTCTTTGTCTCTTTATTGGGAACAAGCCCTAATGCTTTTGCTTTATTATTAATAAGCACTTTTGCCGCAACCATCGAACTACCTATATGTTGAAATTCACCAAGCCTTGATAACAAGTCATTGATGGATTCTGCGTCTGTCACCAGCTCAACCTGCTCTTTGATTTCCTCCATCACCTTATCGTATTTCTCCTGTGCTTCTTTTTTGGCGGCAAGCATCCCAAGGTAAGAGTTGATAATCTTCGAGGCGATAAAGTCGTTCTTGGCAGTTGGATTACCGTTCTTGTCAAGGATAGTCGGCACTTCCATTACGGAAGGAAGATTACAGGTATTCTTACCGTCATTTCTTGAAGTTGGGTCGAAAGTGATAGTACGTCTTTGAACGCCTCTTTCGCTTTTCATTTCAAGATAACCAAGCAAATCTAATTCGGTAACGATGGAGTTGTAGGATTTTTCACGTAAGGCAGGAATGAACACTGTATCATCACCTTCTTTTCTTGTATCACGGTGGGCAACGAAAATAATATGCTTGTTCAGGCTTGAGAGCGTTCTTGTCATCCAAGAAAATTCGGCATTGATACCACTCCAATCCCTGATAGACGGTTGACGGCTGCCACATTTATAAGTAATGATAAAGTCCATCATCTTACCGATAGTATCAACAACGATTGTCTGATAAGCTGACAAATCCTCCTGCAAGACCTGTTGAACATCACTCCAAGAAGTAACTTGTACTGTGTCTATGTTTTCCAGATGTGCCATATTCATACGTTTCACTCCGTTATCGAAATCCAATAATAATGGCTTTGGAGCACTCAGTGCTACTGTACTCTTTCCCATACCGGCTTGACCGTAAATCATCATCTTTACTGTGGTAGGAATTACTAATTCATTACTTTTTTTGATAAGACTCATAATCGTAAAATTTAAAGGGTTAATTATATTCTTTGTTCTTTGGAATCAATAGCATAAAGAAATACATCACAGGCGTTTACATCATAAGGAGACATCTTTGTCGGACCTGTCTTTGTTGCTCGTATCTTCTTTTCGGCTATTAATTTCTCAAGACGATACCGTCCGCCAACAAATCCTGCAGCTTGTGACTTGTTTAAAGGTATTCTGTTGCCAATCCGGTAGAGGGTGTTTAATTTCGTTTCCGCATTCATTCTGACCTCCTTATCCTGTCAACGGTTTCTATTTTCGTTCTTCTGGCTCTTTTCATATCGTTCTGTTCGTGGTAGAGCGATAATCCGAAAACACATAGAAGGAAGCAAGCAAAAGCAGAACGTATAGCCGGTGAAAAATCAAACGTATATTCAACACCTGATAAACGTTCATAAAACTTTTTGCATAGCTGCCTGCCATTTTTTACATTAAGGATTTGAAAAGCTTTCTGCAGTTGGTTGTTTATTGTACTGAATGCCCTGCATTTGGCTTCTGCAATCTCTTCCTTTTCCATACCGGAAATAAACATCTGTGCTGTTACTTCACACTCAGGTGTCAGTTCGGTTAGTACTCTTTTCATAATCGCGTAAGATTAGATACTATTCCTGCATATTATTGATAATATACATTGAACCGGTGTACTTGTTTTTAGAGATTGTATATGCCGGCTTGCCGCCTGGAATAACAATACCTTTATCTCTTAATTCTTTGCTAATTACATGGGCTTGCTGTCTGTAGCCTGTAACATCAACTTCTGATAGCGGGATAATTTTCTGTTTGCCCGGTTTTACTTTTAAAATCGTTTCTCTGATTGTTGCCATAAGATTAAAAATTAAATTAATGATTGGTGGGTGGTAGAGGAGTCGAACCTCTCTCAATTATGATAATTGGTTGCGCAACACAAAGCTCTAACCGATGAGCTAACCACCCATATAAGAAAGGTGCACTATCTTCACAGACGGCACACCTAGTACAAACACAAAATAAAACACGACAAAAACTACTATATTTTTCAGAATCCGCCCGGCTGGTTTCCCTTACTCACAGTACTGGTTTATTGCAGGAACCTTATGCCGGATTATCGGTCTACCTTTTTGCGGATTTCTGTTTGGATTTTAGTTGTTTCAATTCTTCAATCATCCTTTCAAGGCGATTGTATTCTTCTCTTCCGGCATCGTAATCAAGTACGATACAGTCACGGCAAAACTCTAACCGCTTAATTTGTAGTTCTAATGTTTCATTCATTTCTTTATTTGTTATGAAGTGTTTTAAAGGTTATTCACGTAATTCTGTGTAGGTGATTCTAACAAAAGCAAAACAACCAACACATATAATACCCATGATAATAATAGAGATCGTTTTTATTGGGCTGTAGGTTGTGATTGCCCCATAAAACATAATTATAGCGCATAAGGTTAAAAGTATGGATAAAATCAACTGGATTATTTTCATAATCAATCCTCCTTTTCTACTTTAAAACCCTTATCTTCGAGATAACTAATTATGGTATCTTCACTGACTTGGTTTAGAACCTCTGTTTCATCCATTTCAGAAACAAGACTGGATACATCAAAATAATCCACACAGTCGGATGCGCTTACAAGTGATAATAAACTATCAGCACCCACTTTTGAATAATAATGTGACATAATCGTATGATTTAGAAATTTGCGCCCGCCATACCTTCTACGGATTGTACCCAGAATCGAGACTGGACGGGCAATATATCGTTGAATTTCTACTGAAAGAAAATTTAAAAGTCATACTTACAACTTGAATCTTTCGTTTAGAACCTTGTGAACGTGTCGGTGGTTACTGCCTGTAGCCGATTAACTTCGCTGTCTGCTATGTGCCCGAAGGCTTGCCATTATGCGCACGGACGAAAAATCCGTTATATATTGCGCCCGCCATACCTTCTACGGATTGTACCCGGTATCGAGACCGGACGGGCATTGTATAATCGTGTATTTATGCGTATCTGCTTAGACCTTGAATCAGACAGAGGGCATCATAATCCATGTCGTTATCTTCACCTGTATCTGGCCCTGAAAGGATGGCTTCATAGGTATCAATTTCTTCTTCGATAACTTCTATGATATCAGCCTTGCAATCTATATTGTAAACCCTGCGGGCTGTTTCTTCATCCATATCCTGAACGTTGTTTAGGTCTCTGTATAAGGCATCCAAGCCTTGTTCAATCTCGTAGCGTGTCATAATCATGCAATTTTTAAAAGGTTAGCTTTCTTGAAACATCTGAACTCACCGCGTTCTGTATCGAAATAGGTTTGAACTGTGTCGTTCTTTGCTCTTTTATCAGTACCGGTTACTGCCGGCATGTATTTTTCGCAAAGTGTGCCGTAAGCTTCTCTCATTGTACCATCGACTTTCTGAAAGTAGAACTTCACAATCTTATTTTTCATTTGAGCTTTCAACTTCATATTTACCCATGCACATTTCAGTGCTTCGCTCATAGAGAAACCGTTTCTCTTTACAAAAGACCATGCTAAACTCATGACCTCTTTCATTTGATTTTTAAAATTCGTGCTCATAATCGTGTATTTTAATGCATTTATACTATTTACTTATATCAACCTTTTTGCTATCTTTGCGCTGTGATTATCTTATCACTTGATTGATGATGCAAATGTAATGCAATTGCATTTAATAACAAATGACTTTGCATTAAATATGTAATGCTTTTGCATTAATTAACAGTAAAACTATGTCAGTACAAGAAAGGATTAGAAAAATAGCAGATGACCTCTTTAATGGCAATATATCTGCCTTTTGTAGAGCTGTTGATATAAAGCAGCCTACAATGAACACTATCTTAGGTGAAAGACAAAGCAAACCGTCTTATGATGTATTGAGCAATATAGTAAATGCAGAAGCGTTAAATATATCCGCTCAATGGCTTCTTACTGGTAAGGGTGAAATGCTTAAATCATCTTCATCTAAAGAAGAATCAGTCCCCATCACCAACGAACGGTTATTCTCTATTATCGAAAGTCAGCAAAGAACTATTGAGAACCTTTCAAAGAAATAGATTCATTGAAAACATATATCCTTGTAAGATGTTATACCATGTATAAAAAAACACTAACTTTGAGGAAACATCTAAATATACATTAGTATGGAAAGTAGAACAATACCGGCATCCGAATTGCCGCAAATATCCGGGCTTATAAAAGATGTGATAAATATGGGACTATGGTTCTTGTACGACATCCATTGCAAATCCAACCCAGATGCAAAATACGCATTGGCGACGGATAAAAACGAATTTCTTTTGGATAAGGATGGGAATGTACTTTCACCAGTACCCAAAGATGAAGTGCTTGAATACTTAAGCAAGATTACATTCTCGGGAATTCCGGCTGCGCCAACTGTAAATATGCCGTCAATATGAAAATAAGCGAAGGTTCAAAATTTATTTTTATCGCTACTTCCAGCGGACACCTCGAAGATAGATTCTTGTACGATGTGAATTACGGTGTCACAATATTGAAGAATCAAGGTGTGGCAGACGAAGATATTACAGTTGTTACAGATGCGGCAAAAGAAACATTGGTAGCAAAATGTATCAATATGTCAAACGTGCTCTTTTCTGCGTCTTCAAGTTTTGAATATGTGATTGAAAACGCAGATTGCGAGAACTTATTTGTCATTTCTTGTTGCCACGGTTCCATTAGCGGTATAGATTCTATAACTCCAATTAAGCCCTTCTCCCTCAACCAGGCCCTGAAGAACAATAAATACGCGAAAAACATACTTGTGTTTTTAGGCCAATGTTATGCCGGTATCTTCAATTTTTTAGACGTCCGAGATAAAAGCAAGAATATTGTGTACATAGGTGCAACGGATATAGATGCAAGTCTGAGTTATATGTTGAATGGATTCAGATGGGTAGCAAACATATCGGTTGTCGCTCTGTTCCAATGGCTTGAGAATCCGCAAGACATAGACGGGGATGGCGTATGTTCCATAACCGACCTGTACAAGTTCGTTTCTTTCTGTACCAATAGCGTAACAAGAGGAATTGAAAAGATACAAACTTACCATCTGATTGACGCATCCGTAAGATTGAAGATGGAAGAAGCACACGCTTCATCAACGGGAAGCCCGTTTATTGCACAAATCACTAAGGATGCAGAAGAGGTTATAAGAAATTATATTGTTCCACATCAGAATACATGGATGTTAAATGCTATTGCTGCTGGTAGTATGCATTTAGAGTAAATTATCACAAAACCGACCCATGTCGATTGCTTGCTAAAAACTACCGACATGGCATCTTTCAGATATAATCTTTATCCATAATCTATATAGTTTAAATTTGCATCATCAGTAAGTCAAAGAGCGCCAAAATAATACTTTCGTACTATTGTATATGACCTTAAAAATGTCTTTCTTTGCAAAAGTGATTAGGTTATCACTGTTTGATGATGTAAAGATACTAATTATTTCAGTACAACAATGTTTATATACTGAAATAATTAGTATATAAACATTGTTTAACTATTTGGGCGGTTTATACCTTATTATATGAAATAATGGAATGGAACAAGAAAAATTCAGAAGCGGCAATAGCGTTGATGAAAAGACTTCAAGAAGTCAAAACAATAAATGAAACTGAAGGGAGGGAACTTACTGGAGCGTATTGGGAGCCAATAGCGCAGGAAATAAATAGCAGATGTGCGGCAAACTTGTCGAGAGGTGGAGTTGGCATGGACGGGAAAAGATTTGATGGACGTATTCAGATATTATTTCCTCACCAGCTTGACCCAATCATTGCAGAGTGTCAAGACAGATTGGATGCCATAGAAAAAGAGGTGTATGACAGAGAATTGGATAACAAGAGCAAACTTGCTGTAATTAAAGCAAATAGGATTGCAAAATGTGCTATCGTAATATCTGTATTAGCTGCAACAGGATTGCCACAATACTTATTGCAATGGCTATATAAGATGTTCTTAGAGCTTGTTTGCTTGTTATCAAACTAAGTCTTATAGAACACTCGTTTATAATTTCTTGTAGTATCGCTCTGTCCTTTTCAGGTTCTGTCATTTTAAGACCGCCATCTTTTGATTCTTGTATCATAGCAATAAAAGTTAAAGCGACCAACTCCAAAGTTGCGGTTTGAAGTTTGGTCGCCTATATAGTCCCTTACGGGAACAGTTAAACAAATTAGTCGAAATCATCCGCAACTTGATTTTGATGCAAATATACTAAAAATATCAGTATATGGAAGATTCCATTGAAAAAAGAACGAAAAGAATAAAAAATGCGGTATTATATCTCATTTCGAAAGAAATAATATCTGAAAAATCTTCCCAGAAAGATATTGCGCAAAAAATGGGTGCTAAAAATAGCACAAATACTAATTATGCTTTAAACGGTGATAAAAGGTATTTAACTGACAACTTTTTGAAGCGGTTTAATAATGCTTTCGATGGAATGTTCTCTATAGATTGGCTTCTTACAGGAAAAGGAGATATGTTATCTTGCAAAACATATGACCAGATAAACGAAAATAATGAAAGCATTATAATGGAATCTAATTGGGAATATGGAATTGAACAACCAAAAATCAATTATATCAAAGGAGTCCCTTATTATAACGTTGATTTCATCGGTGGTTTTGATTTGGTTTTAAACGACCAGACAATAAATCCGGAATATATGATAGATTTCCAAAAATACAATAACGCAGATTGTTGGTGTAATGTAACAGGTCATTCAATGGAACCTGAAATTAATCACGGTGATATAATAGCATTGAAGAAGATAGAAGATAAATCTTTTCTTCCACTCGGAGAAGTGTATGCAATTGTTACAACGAATGATATGCGTACTATAAAAAGGTTGGGAGCAGGAAAAACTGAAGATTCATACACACTCATCCCCTCCAACAAATCACCAGAGTATTCCCCGCAACAACTTCCGGCAAGGATGATTAGGGTTATATTCCAAGTATTGGGAGCGGTAAAGAGATTTTAGAGACCAAATATTTAATATCATGAAGAAGATTTCATTTATAATAATTACAATGTTGTTCTATATACCCACAAGTGCTAAAGGTGTATTTCCTTTTAGTGAAGTTAATTCTAAATGGAATATATCTATTAATGGCGGTTACAATCATAACGTAAAGTTAGGTGTTTATGGGTTGGGATTAACAATAAAAGGTTATCATCTAACAATTGGGGGAACTGGGGGAACGCACGAAAATGATGTAAAAGTTGATAAATGGAAAGAGAAATCCACCTGCGTGATTCATGCCGGTTATCAAATTCCTATAACAAAATCGCTTAGAATTATTCCAGTTGTGGGTATGGCTGGTGCAGGCGAAATTATAACAGATGGGGCAGATTGGGATATTTCTCAAGACGGAACTATAAATAATAAAGAAACACAGGACATGGTGTACAAATTTGATTATGGTGCTCATTTAGTTTATAATCATCGAAAATTGATAATAAATGTCGCTGCATCAAGATATACTATTTTTGCAGGCGTAGGATTAGAGTTTTGATTTCAGACAATAAACTAAAAGCACAATGAAAAAGGTTTTATTTTTAATGGTGGCTGCATTAGCGATAATGGGATGTAATAATAACAAAAAGAATGTGGACATTCCTATCAATTCCATAGTGGATAAATACACTGATGAACAAGCTATTAAAGCATTTAAAGACTTGAAATGGGGGATGAATCTTGATGAGATGATTAATTTGGGGTATATCTCCGTGGAAGACACTTCCAAATGGGTTATTCCATTAAAATACAAGCAAATAGGAGACGTGGAATTTGACGATGTGTCAATTATGACACATGATAACAGGCTTTTTGCTGTAGTCTTTCATGAATATGTGGAGGGGTATAGTAGTTCAGTACGTAAATTGTATGAAGTTAAGAACTTGTTTAATGCTCAATATGGTAGCCCTGAGTTTGAAAATACAGTAAGTGAGGATAGTTTAAAAGTGGATGTTAGCGAGGTTCTGTATTTATGGAATATAAAACATAAAAGAATCAAGGGAACCATAGAGAAAAGTTCTAATGATATGTTTTTCGTAGATGTAGTAATAGAAGATACAATCACGAGACATCTTCACGACTCGATAGCGATTGCGTATCAATCAAAAGATTTATAGAGTTTATTATTAACATATCAATTCTACCTTAAAAATAGCAATTGTATAGTAGATTGTGTTTTGAAAAGGTTAGAAAAGAGTGCTTAATAAATTAGTAATCAGTATAATAATAGAGCTGCTGCACGGGACTTCGTAACGCGTAGGTCGCCAGTTCAAGTCTGGCTAGCGGCTCTCAAATAAAACGCTGATTATTAAGTTAATAATCAGCGTTTTATTTTTTACAGAATTCTTTTAGTATGACTAGGAATGTCTCTTTGTTTGGATTTTATGTGAAATATAAAAATACATCTATGTTAAGTCGTATTATTGTTTTAGTTGTTGCCGGGGTTGCCGTAGTCTACATTGTTCGTTTTATAGATAACTTTCTCTCCCGGCGCTGAAGATAGAGTCAACTCTCGAACATTCTGCTGCGTGCCAACATGCAAGCCCCTACAATACCAGCTTTGTCCTTCAACTTGGAAGTCATGATGGCTGAATCTTTATTGACCAAATTTAGAGAATACTTGCGCACTGCTGTTTTGATGGGTTGGGTGATATAATCACCGGTTAATGACAGAGTTCCGCCTATGATAACCAGTTCGGGATTAAAGATATTTATTAATCCTGCGATCTGTTTCCCAAGTTTCTGTCCAATCTCTTCTACTATCTCAATGCAGAGTAAGTCCTCTTTATTCACGGCAGCGATAATTTCATCAAGAGTTAATGCATTGTTTTTTGATAAAATTCTGTTTGATAAAATAGAACTCTCTCCGTTTTGAATACGTTCGATTAATATTCGATGAAGGGCAGAACCGGACGCTTCGGTTTCCAGGCATCCTTTTTTTCCGCAATGGCAAATTATTTCGTTGTCGAAGACATTTGTATGTCCAAATTCTCCGGAAAAGCCTGATTTTCCGGTATATATTTTCCCATCAATAATAATGCCGATACCTAACCCCCAACTAACATTTACAAAGATAATATCTTTTTCTCCTTTTACGCATCCCTTCATGTATTCTCCATAGGTCATAGCGCGTGTATCATTATCTATTGTTACCCGAAATCCAATTTTTTCAGTTAGCACCTCTGCTAAGGGTCTTTCTTCAAAATTAAATAGACTGAAACTATACCCGGATTCAGGATTTACTCTACCGGAAACATTTATATTGATATTTAATATTTTATCATTGTCAACATCTGCATTCTTTATAAATTGGAGAATAAGCCTGCATAGCTCATCAAGTGCTTCTGAAGTGTTTTCTGATTTAAAAGGGATATTCATTTTTAATTCTACCATATCACCTTTGAAATTGATTAAACCTATATTAATCGCAAATTTCTTGATGTCTACCCCAATGAAGTATCCGGATTCGGGGTTAAGCCCGTATAAGCTGGGATAACGTCCACCACTTGTCTCCAGTTTGCCATAATCATTAATATAGCCTTCTTCACACATTTCGCTAATGAATTTTGTGACAGTTGGGACGCTAAGATCTAGTTCTTTTGCTAAATCTGTAATAGTAGAACTACCACTATATATATAATGCGTAATAATCTTCTTCTTGAGAAGAGCGTTTTTGGTTCCTGCTTCTATTTCTTTCAGTAAATGTTGTTTCATCTTAGTTCTTCTTTATTCTTTTCCACAAAGATAATAAATTTATTTATTAATAGGTGTTTGATGAATTTGAATTTGTTGTAATGCCCGTTTCTGTATTCTTCTTTGGCACAAATGACTAATGCAAAATATCAGGTTTTGTAAATTGATATAATAAATAATTTTATTAATATAAACGTGTATATTAAATATTAGTCCTATATTTGTGCAGATATTGTTTAACTATAAATAAAAGGAGAAATATGATTGTATCTAATCTGCAAAATAGTCAGCGCATTGAAGGGCTCCACCCTATGTTTGGACGTTTATTTGACTATGTGAAAACGCATGATTTACTTCACGCGGAATTGGGGCGTATTGAGATTGATGGTGAGCGTCTATTTATTAATAATGTAAATCCAGAGTGTGTAGCTCCTGATAAGCAGGTTTTAGAGTTGCATCACGATTACATTGATGTGCATATTCTGTTAGAGGGCGCAGAAACGATTGGCTGGAAAGCTTTAGAGGATTTGGAAAATGAGGTTAAGGCATATTCTAAAGAGGAAGAATGTGCTTTATATTCGGATCGTCCTACTACTTATGTTAATCTGCTACCGGGACAATTTGTGATTGTATATCCGGAGGATCCTCATGCACCGGTTATCGGTCATGGTAAAATTCGTAAATTAATAGCTAAAGTAAAGCTTTGATTTACTATTGGTTTGCTTTTCGATGCAAAAAAAAGGTGGCGTTATTTATTGTAGTAGCGCTGCCTTTTTTAGTCGTATAGACTATTGTTGTGTATTGCTTATTAATTAATCACCGTGATATAATAAAATATTTAAT
>ERZ780168.1939-NODE-1939-length-19705-cov-5.177252_pt1 | contig 19705 bp, 19 predicted proteins | sample MGYA00510981_ERZ780168 | MGnify/ENA primary metagenome ERZ780168 (study PRJEB29588, sample SAMEA2158769) | human gut metagenome | biome: human gut; feature: human-associated habitat; material: faeces | place: Denmark | collected 2008/2010 ...
TTGCCCGTTCTCATGCGAGTTGAATATAATTCGTTGATAGTCAAATAAAATTCCCCAAACTATCACAAATATACAAAAACGTGTGAAATTTTCCGAGATCCTGACTGTTGGTTTTAATAATACGGATCCCCATTTGTATGGGCAGACGAATAATGATTATGTTTATTACCGCCAAGTTCCTACGATGGTGCCTTATGATAATACCAACGAAGCTGGTGGAGGTTGGGGGAAACATCCGGCAGGTGGTTACTACGAGGGACCTAATCATGTGGCTACACTAATGTCGCATCATGCGAATGAACGTAGGTTTTGGGCCCGGGCAAATGCGATTTTGGATTGGGAGATTATCAATGATTTAAAATTCCAAGCGAATTTCTCTGCCAATTTTGACTCCCATGCGAATAATTTGTTCTTAGAGTCATGGAATTTGGGATCTTTGTCTCAACAGGATTATTACTCGAAAGATTATGGCTCCGGTTATGATTTACGTATGTTATATACATTGACTTATGATCATACTTTTGGGGAGAAACACTATGTAAAAGGTATGGTTGGCTACGAGGCTTATCGGGCGACGGCTTCTTCGGCAGGTGGTTGGAAAAACGGCTTCTTGGTTCAGCCTTCGGATGATATTAGTTTAGGTACGGGAGATAAAGATGTATCCGGAACGAAAACGGAAGGTCGTAGTTTATCCCAGTTCGCTCGTGTAAACTATGCTTATGATGACAGGTATTTGCTAGAGGCTAGTATTCGTCGGGATGGTTATGATAACTTTGGTCCAGAGAATCGGTTTGGTGTGTTTCCTTCTGCTTCTGTCGGTTGGAATGTGGGAAAAGAGAGCTTCGTAAAGGATAATATAACATGGATGTCTCAATTGAAATTGAGAGGAAGTTATGGTAAAATTGGTAACAATACAATTCCTCAATTCTTGTATGAACCTTCTTTTACGAATAATTATCTATATTATTCATATGATGGGCAAAATACGCAGAGAGGATTCTGGTATTCAAATGTTGCGAATGCTACGATTAAATGGGAAGACGTGGCCCAATGGAATATAGGTGTTGACGCAAGTTTTCTGGATAATCGCTTGAATACGACAATCGAGTATTATGATAAGAAAACTTCCGATATGTTGTATTCAGTAGGTGTGCCACCTTCTGCCGGACCTTCTTCGGAACCATTTAGCGAGACTTCTTCTTATCGGGCTAATATCGGAAAGATAAGCAATAGAGGTTTCGAATGGATGGTTCAATGGAGGGATTCCTATAAAGATTTCAGGTATGACGTGGCTTTTACGTTGTCTACCAACAAGAACAAAGTGGTTAAGTTAAGTGACCAAGTGAATCCGATCATTTGGGCTGGAAGCGATGCAGCTTTGAATAGTTCTATTTATCGTACGGAAAATGGGCAACCGATGGGACAGATGTATGGATATGTAGTGGATGGCATTATTCAAGACCAAGCGGAAATCGATGCCTTAAACGCTCAATCTCCGGATGGATTGTACCAACAAGCAGGTACGGCTCCGGGTGATTTGAAATATAAGGATTTAAATGGAGACGGAAAGGTGACGAATGAGGATAAGACATATATCGGTAATCCTTGGCCGGATTTGATGTATGGATTGAATATAAATTTGTCATGGAAAGGCTTTGATTTAAGTATGGGCTGGTTAGGAAACGCAGGTGTTGATGTCTTTAATAGCGCTAAGCTTTATGAAAGAAGTTTCTATGGCGACTATAATACGACTTATAAGGTATATGAGGCGTGGAGTCCGACGAACCGGGCTACTTCACATCCTCGAGTAACGAAAGAGGACCCGAATGGAAACTTCAAGAATGTCTCCTCTTATTTTGTGGAGGATGGTTCTTCCTTTAAATTGAAGAATTTACATTTCGGCTATAATTTACCGAAATCAATACTTTCTCATTTGAAGATAGAAGGTTTGAAGTTTTATATTAATTGCGATAATTTATTTATTATCACAAAGTTCCAAGGAGATCCTGAATTGGGTGGTGGATATTTGGAACGAAATATGTATTCTGTGAAACGGGCTCCATCCACCCGCACCATTATGGGCGGTTTAAGTTTAACCCTCTAAATTAATAGGAAGATGAAGAAATTAGTTATATTATTAGCTGCTGCGTTAACTTTTAATAGTTGTTCGGATAGTTTTCTGGATTTATCAAATCCCAGTGCGTTATCTCCAAGTGTCTACCCTAAATCTATGGCGGATATGGAGACTATCGTAACTTCAGTTTATGCGAATATGGTCGCTGTGCCTTTGTATGGAAAAAGGGTTATGGCGAAAGGGACATTTTGTGTGGATCATACGGTAGATATGGCTTGGACTGGTGACGCCAACTGGAACCAGTTGGCGACCAATCAAGTGACTTCTGATAATGCTTACATTGGGACGTTATGGATTGGTTATTATAAAATGATTTCTTGTGCGAATACCGTATTGGAGCAATTGGAAAGAATCGACAAGGAGAAGTTTACAGATGCGGATTTAGTAAGGCTTTCGCAGATGAAGGGAGAAGCTTTGTTTTGGAGAGGTTGGGCACACCAACAGTTAGTAGCGTTTTTTGGAGAGGGATATCCTTGCAACGGGGAGGGCGATAGAAAAGGTGTACCTGTTCGTTTACAGGTAGCATCGACTCCGGATATGCTAAATATAGAACGTAGCACGGTGGCCGAGGTTTACGATCAGATCTTGAAAGATTATGAGACAGCCAAACTTTTGCTACCTGCTGTATGGGAAGAGAGGGCGGACTATCCACGTCCAACCTCTGTTGCCGTTGCTAGTTACATCGGGCAAGCGAATTTGTATATGGGTAATTATGATGCGGCAAAGAAAGCGTTGAAAGAGGTTATTGATTCTTCCGGAAAAGAATTGCTCCCTTTCAATGAATATGCGAAGATGTTTAATGAGGATCAGGAGAAATTTAATAGAGAATCGATCTTAGAGATTAATTTCCGTAATGGGGATACTTCCGGATATTTTTGGTATGGAGAAGGTTCCCAATATGGATTGATCGCTGCCTTATGTTTCCAGAACGCAAGTGGAGATGTCGAGGCGGCCGGTTGGGGTAATATTTTCTTTCATGATGCGAATATTAAACGTTTTAATGGAGATCCTCGTTTGGATATCGCCGCTTTGCGTCCGGGAACTCCTGTTATTATGAATGGACAGCAGACGCAGGTTCTGAAATATAAGGATACGGAGGCTGACATTCAAGGTTGGAGCATGCGAAAATACAATCCGTTGAAAAGTACGGTGAATGAGTTGAATTTAGGGGTTGGTATTAATATGTATTTGATGCGTTTGGCGGATGTATATTTGATGTATGCGGAAGCTTGTCAGGCTACGGGAGATGAGGTAAATGCCCGGAACTATATGAATCTGGTAAGAAGAAGAGCTTATAATGGAGATAGTTCCCATGATATAACGGCTAGTGGAGAAGCTTTGAGAGATGCGATTCGGGAGGAACGTTTCATGGAGTTCTGCGGTGAGGGCGTACAACATTGGCAAGATGTTTGCCGCTGGAAGGTCTTGGATGAGGAGATTAGTCGTTGGTATGGAAAGACACGTGTTGGTAATCCGCATTATGATGCGAAAGATTTGTATTTCCCGATACCCAAGGTTGAAATGGAGAATAATCCGAATATGACACAAAGCATAGGTTACGAGAACGAGTAGATATAACTTGTTGAAAAGTTCATCAAAGAAAAGGAATAGGATAGTTCTCTTGGGACCGCTAATCCTATTCTTTTTTTATTCCTTTATGATCATATTAAATCTTATTGAATAATGAAGATGATAGATGTGTCGAAAGTAAGAGTCTTTCGGGGGAGTCTCTTTGTATTGCTTATGCTCTTTATGCGGATAGGTTGGGCCTCAAATGATGATAACACCTATAATATCGTGGATTTTGGAGCTAAAGGAGATGGAATAACAGACAATACCCAGTTCATCAACAGGACAATAGAAGCTTGTACCTTGAGAGGGGGAGGAACGGTTATCATTCCGGAGGGAACGTTTTTGACAGGAAGTATTCTGCTGAAAAGTAAAGTAAACTTATTTTTAGAAAGTAATGCCGTAGTGAAAGGCATAAATAATCTGGAAAAGTACCGTTCTATATCCGATCTTAATCAAGATGAGGCTTATTATAAAGTAAAACCCCGGAATTGGAACAAGGCATTGCTTTTAGGAGATCAAGTTGAAGATGTGTCAATTACAGGAGAGGGGGTAATCGATGGTGCCCATATTCAAGATAAAAAAGGTGAAGAAGGGATGAGAGGCCCTCATATTCTCTTTTTGTCGAGATCGAAAGGGATTAAGATATCGGGAGTTAAACTACGAAGAGCGTCGAACTATGCTTTTATGAGTTATGATATTGAAAGGGCTTCTTTCGATAGTCTTTTAGTGGAGGAAGGATGGGATGGGATTCATATTCGTGGCGGAAAAGATATCCGTATCCGAAATTGCCGTTTTTATACGGGTGATGATGCTGTTGCGGGTGGGCTATGGAAGAATGTGGTAATAGAGAATTGTTATATGAACTCATCGTGCAATGGGATAAGGTTGATAATGCCGGCTACTGGTTTAAAGATCGTTGATTGTGAATTTAGAGGTCCGGGAAAATATCCACATCGGACTTCCGGTGAACAAAAACGTAGGAATATGCTTTCTGGGATATTGCTCCAACCGGGCGCATGGTTCCCTGCGTTTGGGGAAGTAAAGGATATATTGATATCTAGCTGTTCTTTTGATCAATTGGATAATCCGTTTCTAGTCACATTGAATGAGGGGAACCGGGGAGAGCGGATCTGTCTGGAGCATATAAGAGGTACACGTTTAATGAAAGCGGCCGCCTCGGTAGAGAGTTGGGGAGATAGTAGTTTGAAAGATGTCCGGCTTTCGGATGTTTCCTTATCGTATGTTGGAAACAAAGGGCAAGAAATAGTAGGACGTACTCCCTCGAAGCCATTGACCGATTATCGTGCGCTCCCTTGCTGGGGGCTTTACCTTCATAATTTAGATCGAGTGATTTTACGGAATGTTCGATTAGTTTGTGAGAGTGGGAAAGTTAGCCCAGCCTCATGCTTCGATAATGTGGGGTCCGTGGAGATTTATAATGTAAGTTTTTAATCTTAAAAAGAATTAGTATGCGAAAATATCTTTTGTTTTGTCTAGCTTTTTGTGTATTGGGTTGTTTGGCTCAAGATTTGATCGTCCGTCCGAACGATCCTATTATTTATAAGAAAGAGGGCGGTGCCTTTTTATGGCTGGGGGATACGGCTTGGGAGTTATTTCATGTATTGGATAAGGAGGAGATCGTTCATTATCTGGATAACCGGCAAGAAAAGGGCTTTACGGTAATACAGGCTGTTATCTTATCTGAACTGGATGGTTTGGATAAACCGAATGCGTATGGATATTTGCCCTTGGTTGATAAAGACCCTACCCAAATCACGGAAGGGTACTTTGAGTTGGTGGATTTCGTGATTCGAGAGGCCGGCAAACGAGGAATGTATATAGGGCTTCTACCTACTTGGGCAAACAATGTGGTAGAGAAAGACGGAAATCCAGCATTGTTTAATCCAGATAATGCGTATACATACGGGAAAATACTGGGAACCCGATATAAAAATGAAGCTGTAATATGGATTCTTGGTGGTGATAGAAATGTGGTTACGGATAAGGAGTTTGAGATCTGGCAGTCTATGGCGAAAGGAATTCAGGAGGGAAATGGAGGAACACAACTAATGTCCTATCATCCGACGGGAGAGATTTCCTCGCATTATTGGTTCCACAATGAGTCTTGGCTATCATTCAATATTCTCCAAAGCGGGCATTACCGCCGGATGGATCCGGTATATCGTTTTTCGGGTATGTATGCTCTATTGAACCCGATTAAACCGTTTGTAAACGCAGAACCTTCATACGAGGACATACCGGTTCGTTTCTGGGAATATTTTGATTATGCTAAATTCGGGAAGAAAAAGGAGGACATAATAGGTGATAACGGGTTGATTAAGGATACGACTTATTTTACGGATGGAATTTACGATGACTATGATATTCGTATGCAGGCTTATTGGACTTATTTGTCTGGAGCTGCCGGATATACATATGGAAATAACGCTATTTGGCAAATGTATAAGCCCGGAGGTAAATATCATGTACCATGCCTCACGTTTTGGGATGGTGCGTTGGATAGGCCGGGAGCCGAATGTATGCGCTATGTAAAGTCTTTGTTTACGATGTATCCGTTAGATCGTTTCCGTCCGGATCTATCCGTTTTGTTTGGAATTAATTACAATGACGCAAGTTATATCACTCCAGTTTTAGCAAAAGATAAGACTTTTATTTTAGTTTATTTGAGTCAAGGGCAGGATGTAAGAATACAAATGAGTAAATTGCGATCTTTTGGTAAAGCTTATTGGTTCAATCCGAGGAATGGGGCGAGAACTTTGATCGGAGCGGTCGAGAATAAGGGAATTCGTACATTCAATGCGCCCGGAGAAGCGGGAGAGAGGGGAAATGATTGGATCTTAATTTTGGAGGCGGATGATAGGTAGACGATGTATAAATTTTAAATAATAAAAGTCATTATGAAGAAGATCAATGTTTTGCTGTTAGCCTTTTTGCTGTTAAGTTTTTGGGCGAATGCCCAGCAGTATCCTTTTAACGGGTTGGATATGAATATGGGAAACCTTTCTCGTTTGTCGAATGCGCAGAGTCGTTCGATCAGTCCTGAGAATTTTACGGGGGAGAAAGGGAAAGGAGCGATGGCTGATCCCGTGAGAGATAAGGATGTCCGGAATAAGGCGAATGCGGCTGGCCCAGCGAAAGATTTGGGGAAAGGCTGGAAAGTAAATCCTTTTATTATCGTGAAACCGGGGGAGACAGTTACTATCGCGGAAATTGATGGCCCGGGGGCTATCCAGCAGATATGGATGACTCCCACTGGCAACTGGCGATTCTCGATACTCCGTATGTATTGGGACGACGAGAAAGAGCCTTCGGTTGAATGTCCGGTCGGGGATTTCTTCGCCAGTGCTTTTAATGAGTATGCCCAACTTTCCTCGTTGGCGGTCTGTGTAAATCCCGGGAGTTCTTTCAATTGCTACTGGAAGATGCCGTTCCGTAAGAAAGCACGCATAACGTTGGAGAATATTAATAATGCGGAAGAGATGCGTTTGTATTACCAGATTAATTATACCTTGACGGAAGTGCCGGAGGATGAGGGATATTTCCATGCGCAGTTCCGTCGTTCCAACCCGACACAAGGCTCTATCCATACGTTGGTGGATGGAATCAAGGGAAAGGGACAATATGTCGGAACTTATTTAGCTTGGCGTGTCAATGATAACTGTTGGTGGGGTGAAGGAGAGATCAAGTTCTATATGGATGGCGACAAGGAATACCCGACAATTTGTGGAACAGGTACGGAGGATTATTTCTGCGGTTCGTATAACTTCGAGAATCAGAAAACACATCAATACCAAGAATTCACCACTCCTTATGCGGGAATGCACCAAGTGATCCGTCCGGATGGCCTATATCGGGCTGTTACGGCGTTCGGCTTGTATCGCTGGCATATCTTGGACCCGGTTCGTTTTGAAAAGGATCTGAAGGTTACGATTCAAGATTTGGGTTGGCGGCACGACGGTAGGTATAATAATCAGAAGTCGGATATCTCATCGACTACTTTCTGGTATCAGGCGGAACCACATGCTAAATTCCCGGCATTGCCCAGTAAGGATGATTTGGAGATTCCGAGATGGTAAATGGCCTGTGGTAAAATGTTAAATGTTATTTCCGATTAAACCTTTCCTTTTTATCGATGTCTATTCTTTCGAAGCGCTTCATAAACAGGTAATTTATAATAAAAGTAATAAGTAGTAGTTTATGAAAAAGGTAATAGGATTGTGTTTGGTTGTATTGTTGAGTTCAACTTCTGTGTTCGCTCGTGAGAACAGGCGTATGGACAAGCGTAAGATGGATCCGTCCGCACGTTGCGAGAAGATGATCGCCGACTTGAAGTTAGATGAGAAACAAGCGGTGGAGTTCCGTAAACTTCAAAAAGAGTATATGGAAAAGGCTCAGAAAGAACGTGAGGCGATGAAGGCTGAGCGTGAGAAGCAACGGGAAAAGATGTTGGCCATGCGTGAGGATAAGAACGCCCAGATGAAAAAGATATTGACGGAGGAACAATACAAACAATATCTGGAGAAACAGCAGCCTAAAGGGAATAAACATGGCAGAAAACATCTAGGTAACGGACGTAGATAAAGAAGTCTATAGATAGATAAAATGGCCGGGGTAGCGATTATCCCGGCCATTTTAGTTCTAATCGGCTGCTTCAACCACATACCAAGTATATCCGTTGGCAGGGATTTTAACCGTAAGCTCCACCGTATAGTCCCGGTTCAGTTTGTAGCTGACAGGCTTTTGCTCTTTTTCCCGGATGCGGGCTGTTTGTGTCAGGCCGGTATAATAGAGTGGGATATGGATCGTACGGGTGATCTCTTGATGGGTCGGATTGAAGAACATGGCTAGACCTTTCTCCTTTTTGTGAGGATTGACGTGTATGAACCCGTCCCAGTCTCGTGCGTCCGGTCGGCGTAAATGGATCATATCGCTGTTGAGTATATCGCGGTATTTCTTATACCATTGAATAACCTCGGTTACGGCCGCTTGGGTCTCCGGGGTATCATACAGACGTGGGCCTCGATAGCAAGCTTGGACACCAGCTCCGTAATTTTGCATCATATGTGTTTTGTATTCGAACAAGTGTTCGTGGAGGGGCTCCAAGGTAGCGGCCTCTCCTCCTCCTTGATACTCCACGAGAGGAACAAAGCTCCAGCATGCCGAAGCCATCCGATCCCATGTACCATCATAATTCAATTGGCGGGCATGGATGATCTGCCGATCCCGGGGAAGCGACCAGTTGGCTTCACGGTAACCAATGCCTGTCTTGGTAGACCCGTTCAAGAAATAGAAATCGGGAACATTGATATAAATGCCATTCTCGCACATCCAACGATAGAGATCGGTTATCTTATGGAACTGATTCCATTGGGAATCTTCTAGCCCTTTATGATAGGTATGGTGGGTGGAGGCGCATACGTCGCCGGGATAGGAGCCGTCGTGCTCGAAGCAACGCATGCCCGTACGCTCGAAGAAGGTTCGTATATGATGGAAATACTCATATCCCCAATCGCTGCAAAGGCAGGGAGCGCTACCGAAACGCATCCCCCCTCGTTTTCCTGTCTTGGGATTGATAACATCTACCTCGTCGCTGATCCAACGGCTTGATAAGAGGGAGTAACACCCTAACTCTACACCTTTGTTGCGGGCGTAATCCACCAAAGATTTATATTTGGCGATATTTTCTTCTGAGATATCCTCGGCGTTTAATCCGGATCCAAAGCTGATGATAACCATCTCGTATCCAACGGTAGCGCATTGATCGATAGCGGTACGAATAACATCCGGATCGGAAGAGGTAAGGTGCATGAAGATCGGATTCTCCGTAGCCCATGGAGCTACCGTATAATGTAAGCGTCGTTTAAACAAACCCTTCCGTTCCCGATCATCGCTGTCGAACGGCATCTCGTATACGCTAAAGGATTTGAATTTCTGGCCCGCCGCTAGGGTATAATCGGGACCTAGTTTGGGCGATACGTCTAATATACAAGGCGTGAGCAAAGGATAATTGCGTTGGGAGGTATATTCCGGATCGGCCACCCATTTCTCCGTGATATCGGTTTCCCGTTCGGTAAACTCTCCGCCACAGGCATAATCGCTTTCTACATGTATGTTCGGGAGCCTGAATTTAGAGGGATCTCCACCGCCGGGCGATTCCGGTTCGGCGAATGCCAGATATTCCAATTGAAAGGCATCGATATCTATGGACTGCGGGGTATTGTTGGTAACCTCCATACTTTTCCGGATAACCGGGATGTGATCGTATAAGTCGTAATGGAGTTCTACGGTGACACCTTCTGTTTCTTTCTCTCCTTTCAATACGAAAGTCAGTCTTTTCCCTGTGGGTACGTTCTTATTCAGTGCCCAGCGGCTTCTGGCCCATTTGATATCTTCCTGTAGCTCTTCTATGCGGAAATCCTCAATGAGAAAAGAACCGGGGCGAGTAGTCATCTGGTCGACCCATTCCATTTGGAAGTATCCGCGCTCGGGCTGGCCGGCCAGCCCGCCAAGTTCCCAACGTTTCCCGTCAATCGTCAAACTACCTTCGCTACTTACGGCACGAAGCATACTTTCTCCGGTCATCCGGTTAAAAATATCGAGAGTGGAAAGATTGGGTAAGACACGGAACATACGTGCTACCATTCCGTTTGACAATAAGATGCTTTTGCCATCTGGAGTCGCATATATGCCGGCTTTTGATCGTGAGGGTTGTAAAAGCCAGTCGAAAGAGGTGTTTTCCAAAGGAAGCCCTTGTTGGGGTAATTGCTTGATTTTATCAAGTAATTTCTTCTCCGTACCGGATGATACTTCCGGCCCTTTCCCTTGATAGCTCGTGGAGATGATCGAGGGGATGATCTCCATATACTCTATTTGGGGCGTGATCCATAAGGCATGATCTCCGCTAGGTCCATCGTCGGTAGGCTCTACGATAAGATCCAATATCTTTATGCCATTTAGGGGGATATCGATTGTTTTCGGGGCATCGCCAAGTTTGACGATACCGCTGTTATAAAGCTCCTTGTCATCTCCTTTCAAGATAAATAAGGCCGAGCCCGGATGTACTTTTCCGTCTTTACCTTCTAGACCAACAAATGTCTTGGCGTTTTTTCGGGTATCGAAATACATTTTCGTTCCGTCAACAAAAGGGATAACCGTGAGGCTTTTATCCGTATAATCGATATGTGAGTCGGCGATCCCGACCTGCGCTTGAAAGCGTGACGCATTCTTGTGTAAATCGATCTTGATATGACTTTTGGCTTGTACCCCGATTACGTCATCATACGTTTTTCCTTGTATAGAGGCGGGCTCGTTGGTAACTGATTTCCCTTTGACGGCGCCACCGTAAGTTTGGTAGGATTTATTTAGGTCCATGTCCATAAGCCGGATCTCGTTCTGGCCCATGGCGTAGAGGCCGGCAAATCCCGAAAGGATAGCTGTAAAGATAAGTTTATTCATAAAATCCAGTGATAAAAGAGGGTGTTATCAATGATAAAAATAAGGTGCTTCAAAAAGACTTCTTTTGAAACACCTTATTTGGTTTATAATCTAGCTTCGTTCTATTATAATGTCGTAAGTTTTAAATTTCGCCAAAGAACCTTGATGCCTCCACCGTCGTGAATCTGAAGGGCGATGCGGCCTTTACCCGCTCCGATCTTCTCATCATTCAAGTTTACCATTTCCTGTCCGTTCAACCAAGTCTGTACGTTGTCGCCTTGTACTTTGATACGCATCGTGTTCCAATCGCCTTCTTTCAAGATATTCTCTTTCTCATCCGGAATCTGAACCAACCAGCCACGTCCGTACGACTCATAGATACCACCTGTATCGTGGCCCTTCGGAGCTACTTCTACCTGCCAGCCGTTTACTTTCACGCCTTCCTCTACGAAAGAGCGGATGAATACGCCGGAGTTTCCGTCAGCCTCTTGCTTAAACTCTACGGTCAGATCAAAATCATCATAATAATCACGGGTAGCGAGATAACCGTATTGCTTGTCGGGACCACTTTCGCAAACCAATAAACCGTCTTTTACGTACCATTTCTCCGTACCGTATGGTTCCCATCCCGTCAAATCCACGCCGTTGAACAAGTTCACTTCCTTACCGGCCTTACGGGGAAGTTCCTTGATCTTCAAGTTACGGAAAGATGCGGGATAACCATGATCTTGCAAGCAAAGCACACCTTTTTTCGCCAATCCGTATTCCGGTGCGTTGGCCCATTTGCCGCTATTTTTCTTAGCGTGCCAATCGTCTGTCCATGCCTCGAACTCTAGGATCTTTTGTCCGTTCAACCAATGTTCCACATGTCCATTATCGAATACGATCTTGGAGTTGTTCCATTCGCCTTGCGGATTCACCTTCATCTTGGATTTATCCGGCAAATGCATCGCGTAATCCACACCTAATTTCTGCCACTCTTCCAATGGGTCAGGGAAGTTCGGCTCGTCGATCAATTGATACTCCGGCCCCGTTACGTAAGGAACAGCGAATTGGGGACGCTCTACCACATGGTACAACATACCGCTATTGCCACCCTTGGACAATTTCCAGTCCCAAGAAAGCTCGAAGTTCTCATACTCTTTATCGGTTACGATGTAACCACTAGCGTCGCTGCCATCTCCTTTGGCTTGTATACAACCATCCACTACATGCCAAGGCTGTGTCAATGTAGTCCCGTTGTAATCTTTCCAGCCATCCAATGTCTTTCCATCAAAAAGCAGAACCCATCCGTCAGCGATTTCCTCAGGAGTAAGTGTGTTTTGTTCTTGACTGGCACAAGAGGAAAACAAGGCCAGCGATACCGCACAAGAGGCTAACAAGCTTGTGGCGGCTGTTTTTTTCATTACAGATTCCATGTAAATAAAGAATTTAGGTTGATAAATTGTAACTGAATGGCAAATTTACGTAAATATCTTTGATATCTCTCTCTGTTGGAGGAAAAACGCTTCTCTCCCTAGAAAATACTTCTCCAAGAGCCTATATATTCTTTGTCGAATAAGCTCTATTTCTTAATTTGGCGGTGGCATTTGTATATTCACAGCCGCTGAATATACAAATGCCGGACAATTCAAACCGGATACGTCTGCCGGACAGCAGCTATTGGGACATGAGTTGACACACGTCATCCAGCAAGCCGAGGGACGTGTGCAGCCTACTACCGAGGTAGGTGGAATGGCCGTTAACGATGATTTATCCTTGGAACACGAGGCGGATGTGATGGGCGCTAAAGCTGCTTCTGTCTTATGAACGAGTGGATCGATTGGTTCCAGCGGGTATTGGATGTCTCCATTCGTTTGTATTTCCGGCAGGAGTGCGATTTATCTTCCGTTTATGATATCCCACTCCCGAAGGCAGGACCGCTTTGGAAGGCGTTATTGCCGGAACAGGTCGATCCTACTTTCGATGAGTGGATGGTGTTGATGTTGGCCTTAATGCCTCATCTTTCTCCGCAGATGTTGGATATTTTTTTTGTGCATAATAAGAATTTTGACCGTCCTTATACGGAATTTGGCGGTTGGAAAGGACTATCGCACGGAGGATTCTTGCCAACGGGCGAGACGGCCGTTTTCCTGTTGGCGGGCGATCGTGTGGAACGCCGTCTGGAAGTGGTTCGTCTATTTCGATGAGGCGGATGCTTTATTCGGTAAACGAACCTCGACGAACACTTCTAATGATCGCCATTCGAATCAAGAGATCGCTTATGTGCTGCAACGGATCGAGGATTTCCCGGGAACCGTTGTTTTAGCCACAAACTTAAAGAGTAATATTGATGAAGCTTTCTCCCGTCGTTTCCAGCGAACGTCCTCCTTTAGCGGGTATGATCTGGTAAATATCCGTAAGTCCCGGCATACTTTTCTCGAAAGAAACGAGTCCCGTGAAGCTTTCGAGTTCCTCACTGATCAGGGCTTCCATTTCTTCGGGGATTTCTAACCGGGCTTTCACTGGGTTTAGATAGACATTTCGTATGGATGAACAATTTTGCGTGTGGCAAGATACTTTTGCCGAAAGCCAGAAATCTCCATTTATGTCTAGCATTTCCTCGCTAATAGGTGAGGGAAGCAGGATGTCTACCAAACCTGTATTCAACAGATTCCCGGTTGTATCGGAAAGTAAATTACCCGGTTTGATAAACTCCCATTGCTTGCCGTTGAAGAAAGACCATTGTACGCAAGGAAGATATTCTTTTCCGATTTCCCGTTTCAAGGCAGCCATTTCGAAGAATAAACGGATCTGGTCGTTACCGATTGTATCTGTTTGCTTGATCTCATTGAGTATGGCTAAGGATTGGTAATGATATAAAAAGGATGATTTCGAAAAGGCACGAGCCAATAAATTGGAGAGATTTTTCTCGAGTACTTGAAAAGGCTCATGTATCCGGAAATCATTCTCCAATTTTTTTCTTGTCAATCCATCTTTATTCCATTGTTTATTCATCGGTTAGAATCAAAATAGATAGGATAGTTCAATTCTTGTTGGATATTATTCATACGTATCGTATAATAAAGTTCGATAATCAGAATGCCATCTTGAATCGAAGCTTTATTAATTTCTATGCGATCAAACGAGACTCTAGGCTCGTATAAGAGAATAGCCTTCTCAATAGCGCTTTTAATCATGGTCTAAAGTAATTTCATATACATTATTTTTACGTCCAAAGGTTGCCGGATATGCGAATCCCCTACATTCTAAAACAAATAGAGTTTGTTGTTCGCTATTGATTTTTAACTGATGGGTTGTAACGCAATCCTCAAATGAGGTGTTGACCTTATCTGTTGGACCCGCTTGAAACTTAAGCTCCGTATCCGGATTGAATATTTTGTTGTCTGGTATTTCAAATTGGCTGTTGTCGATAATATCAGCGCTGATGGAGATCGTTGCTTTATCGATCTTATTACATGCTCTGTATATTTTTGCATTGATTACGGAGTATTGCTCCGTTACATCTTTACTATTTAGGAATAGTTTGATTATAAATGAATTATCCATATTCATTATAGTTTAGGGAACCATAATTGAGTTCTGGGTTTTATATCTCTAAAGCTGATTAGGTTATTTATGGAGGCAATCATTGGAGCGTAACCAGAATTTTTATATTCTTTTGCGCATAACCCGATTAGACTGTCTCCTTGTTTAAAAGTAACGAATTTACCCTCAGCTTTTTGATTTTTCTTTTTTGCTTGTGTCTCTCTACTACTAATCGCCTCTGTTAGTGACAAGGAGCCTTTAGCTCGTAAAGGATTGCCATTGGGCGAGAATAAGGTGTAATCCCAATTTAGGCTGGTTAATCTCCCCTTGAAAATGAGACTCCCCCAAATTACTTTAAGGAAGCAAGGGCTGGGTGGATCGATCTCCGCACTAGGTGGAAAAATGATATTTTCCAAATCCTTGATCCTTTCTGTCACGGTTTTTTTCCCTGTCGGGATAATACCGGTACCATCGAAGTGTATATCAAAAGAGAGAGTAGAGGGGTTGGTGTGTTTATACTCCGGTAGTTGCTTATCCTCTTTTATGCTTTCGTCTTTCTTATAGGAGGTAGATTTGCTTAACTTATAGCTATCCGGATTGATTTGGACGGTGATATTACCCAATTTCTCGCCACCTTTGTATTCAATTGATTTATATGCCTCGATGATCAACTTTTGGTTCATGTTTTACCGCTCCTTTCTACAAGAAAAAAGGTTAGACAAATCTTTCTTGGCCTCACGAATTATCTCCTCTTTGATTTGTTGTATCAAATCACGGGAGAGAGGGAGGTTGGGGGCCTTTTTCTGTTGTGTCACTTTTGCGGACACTTGGATTTCTTTTATAGTTATAGCCATTGCTTAAATTGTTCTTTTTTCGTATCTTCTGTATCTCTTATCGACATACGGATCAAATTAGTATAAGCCATCTCCAATGTTTCAATCACCAACTCATTCTTTTGGGAATTCAATGCGCTAATGTCCCATTTTACAGGGTAAGCATTGAGCACAGACCAATTATCTAGGGGAAAATGCCCGGCATCCAGCAATGATATAGTTAAATTGACGGGAACGATTTGGGCACTTCCATTATTTTCCAATACTTTAACCACATATGTCTCTAGCACATGAGGCAAAGGCATTAAAGAACGTTTCAACACAAGGTTACCGTGCTTTCGTCGGGTAGGCACCTGATAGCTGAAACTGTTTTCTCCCCCTTCTTTAATCGTTTCCGTCTCCATTTCAAGTTGTAGTCCCGAGACCTCTTGGAAAGAGGTCTCGATCAATCCTTCGAAAGTCACGTTGAAATAAAACGCTACCGGAGGAGGGACAATATGATCAAACCTTAGCATTAAGCGTTTTCTATGGTCAATCCTTCATGCGCTAAATCTAAGGTTTCGATGGCAGCCTCGTTTCCATCGGATTTTAAGCTGACACCGGTAACCTTAGTCGGCCATGCGTTCGATAATTTCCAAACCATCGTAGGGCTTCCTGCTTCATCCAGTAAGCTGATTGTTACATCTTCTCGCTGTATTGTGTTCATTTTTATCTTGTTAAACCAATCGAATAATTTGTTATCCGCTTTGAAAACCCCTTTCTTTAGACTGACATTGCTCGTCTTCTTCAGTCCCGGCATCTTGATATTTGAGAAAACTGGGCTATTACCATGTCGGTACTCAATTACTTGGGCTTCCATATCCAGACCAGATACCTCTTTAAAAGCGATTTCCCCGAGGCTACCTAATTCTACCTTAAAATAAAAACTGGGTAACGGCCATACATTATCTTGTGCTTCTCCTGCCATATTCGTATTTTTTTAATAGGTTTTAATTCTTAAATTATCAGCTTTTTTGCATTTGTTGTTGGAATGTGATCTCGATAAATTCCGCAGGTCTGGTAATAGCCACGAATACGGATATCCTGAGGATACCTTCCAGAATATCCTCGGGAGTCATCGTGTCTCCCAATCCGATATGAATGCTATATGCGTCTTGGGGGGAAGTTCCTGCTAATCCACCTCGTTTCCATACGCCCCGTAAGAATCCGTCAATCATACTACGCATATTTACCCATGTATTTGCTACATTCGGTTCGAATACATAGGCACGGGCGGCGTTCTTGATCGATTCCTCTAGGAAGATCATCGTACGCCTTACGTTAATATAACGCCAGTCTAACGAGTTACCATCCATCGTGCGGGCACCCCAAACCTTGATTCCTTCACCGGGGAAGCTACGGATTGCGTTTACGGCTTTTCCGTTCATCGGTACGTTCAGATCTTCTTGCTCGGCATTTGTGATCGAGAGTGCGGGTGTGACTACGTTATTGATGGAAATATTTGCAGGGGCTTTCCATACTCCCCGGGTGTTATCTACCATAGTATAAAGACCGGCCATCGAAGCTGAAGGCGGAAGTAAATTGATCCTCAAGCGAATCTCTCTCAAAATGGAGCGGTATACGGAACAGACTTGGTATAATAAGGTATGGAAACGTTCCGCCTCGTCCTCTTTCATGGTAAGCAAAAGCTTGAACTTGTCCATAAGTTCATTGACAGCCTCATTCGTTACACCGGACTTCTTTGAGAATTCGTTCAAGATCAGTTCCTCCAATTTCTCTAAACTATCCTTTTCTATATTATAAAAAGTGATATCTTTCTCGGTGACGATAGATGTATTTATCCATGGATAATAGGAGGCACAGTACGCAAGGAAATTGCTACCTATATTTTCCCGGAAACTTTTGATAACCGCACCGTTTTCATCTTTGTATCCGTTGAAAACATCTAATATGGCAAAGCGATTTTTCATGTCGTTACCACAGTGCATCAAAGCGGCAGTTTGAACTTTGTAACAATCGCCTTCCTCCATATATACGGCTTCCGGAACGACGACCAACGTGGGCTCCTGTTCTTTTTTTAAGGCTAAGAGCGCATTTGTAAAGTCTATGCTTTTAAAGTCATGCTCATAATCTCCTACGGAGACGATATAGCACGGTCCTCCACCGTTAGCGTAGAACAACAACATATTATAATATAAAGCATAGAACGTTTTTGGCAAAGTAAGCAGGCAACTTCCGTCGGGGAATAATACGTTTATGTCATTGGTGGTGTCCTCACTCTCGGAATATTCCGGACGAATTCCGAATCGCAAGGTGGGAGCGAAACCGAAGAACGAATGGAACTCAGCCATAGAAGATATACGGAAAGGGATACCGGTCAAGTCCTTGTTACCGTCCCGTGCGAATTGGGTATGCCCGATAAAGGCAGGGATGGCGGTAGCGACTTCTACGACTGAATTAGGAAAAGCGTTTTTCTCTATGATATAAACGCCATGGGTTTTCATTTGTGCCATATGTTATTTTTTTAAGGATTTAGATATAAAGAATTTGTATAATAGAATTCTCGGTAGATTGTAATTCCTTTATAAGAAAACGTCCCAAAGAGGGAACAGGAACATGCCTTAATAGCATTCTTTTAACATATTCTCTTTTCTCGTAAATCGTGATATCTGATCTTCTTTGGTAATAAGACTCTTCCTTAATCTTTATCGGATATTCTGTGCTGATACGAAAAACGTCCTTATCCATGAAACGGATTTGCTCGGGATTCTTGAAGCTAATATTTTCCGGTCCATTATCCTCCATAAAAATATCCATTGACGCATTTTCTGGATAACGAGGTATCAAGATAAAATCCCAATAGGCTTCTTTTGTGTGATAATGGATTTCTTTCTGTATTGGGCATTTCGTTTTTAATAATTCTTTGGTAACATGAATGATCACATTGAGCCGATTCAGTCGGTTATCGATAACACTTAATTGTATATCTGAATCATTTAGCTCTTCCGGTAGCAGGGATTGTGTATACAGTAAAAAATTCGGATCTTTTGAATGTGCTTGAAACTCAAGCTTGAGACCATCCGGGGAGGTTGAAAGGTGATCAAGAAGCTCTTCTCGATCTCCAATTAGTGCATATTGATTTCGACCCGTTTGCCTAAAAGGATATTTAGGTCCTCCTAATACGACTCTATTCGTTCTCCTGGGTTCTATCTCGAAGATTTCAGAAGGAATACATTCATTATAATATTCATGGCTAAATATAATGTTAATTAAAAAGTCAAATTTCATCATTGCATAATATATATATTCAAGTACCATGGTGGAGATGTTTGTTGGAATGTGTTATTTTTTGTGTTCCTATAGGGGGCAGAGATTCCCATTGCTGTCTCTCGCTCTATATTCACGATAGAAAGTATGATTTTATCTGATTGATCCTCATTTGGAGTCGCGTCAATACTTCCGGCTTCTACTATAATTTCTGCCAGTTCATAATAGCTGGAAAGAAATTCGTTCATTTTCTCTGCGAGTGTGTTTATTAATACGTATATCATGGTCTTTTGCTTTATTTGTGCTAAAGGTAAGGAATAAATTTGTTTTTCTGCCTTATAATTTCATTGTCTGAATTCTTTCTAGCAAATTACCTTCGTTTCGATTCGTAATAAGAATTAAAATCGTTTTTTGATTATCATAGATAATTACGTCTTGGCGGTTTCCTGAAAAAGATTGAAAGAAAAGTTGATCCTGAGATTGAGCTATGCTTATTGTGTATTTTTTATCTACTCTTATTTTCTATTATGTGACTTCGGAAAAACATGTACGACTTTTTTCGAAAACACGTACGACTTTTCTCATAAACATGTACGACTTTCCGGTAAAACATAATCGTGTTTTTAAGCTGTTAATGTTCAGTGATTTATATTTTTGTATCATTCACGCACTTATTGTATGGAAAATTATCACATCGCCACTCAATAAATCATATATACCTCCATGTAGAAGTGCGGCACGCTATGTCTCTATAACAGGATGTCTCCAATGGTGTGAGAATCGAGTAGTATGGCTTTATCACACGTACATTATATAACTTGTTAAGTCTTGAAAAAAAACTTGAAAAATAATGCCGAAAATGTTTGGAGGTTATGTTTTATAACACTACTTTTGCACCCGCATTCGAGAGAGAACG
>ERZ780168.1956-NODE-1956-length-19580-cov-5.023713_pt1 | contig 19580 bp, 17 predicted proteins | sample MGYA00510981_ERZ780168 | MGnify/ENA primary metagenome ERZ780168 (study PRJEB29588, sample SAMEA2158769) | human gut metagenome | biome: human gut; feature: human-associated habitat; material: faeces | place: Denmark | collected 2008/2010 ...
GCCGCCGGTGCAAAAAGAGTATCATATTCATATTCATTTAAAATAGTATTTCCAACGATACCTTCAGCAACTGACCTGCTGACCTGAATATTTTCATCTATATTCATTATTTCCCTGCACCTTTTATCAAGCTCTTCTGTGGTTATATCAGAAGTAAGATAATCCTCATTAAATGACTTGTAATTATCATTAACCGTTATCATTCCATTATTATACATATATTCATATAAATTTTCGTAATATTCACCACCATAAGAACTGTCATAAGATGTAGAACCTTTTGGAAAGCTGCAATAATTCATAAGATTTATCTTCGTATCTTTGCCAATTGTACTATCATACCCTCCATGTATATTGGGTTCTTCAAATACAATTACCGCATCGCCATTACAGAAATCTTCATAACTAAAATCGCAATCCTTAGCATAATCTATCAGTATATTATAGATTTCATAAGATGGCTCAACATACTCAGCCGCATACAGATAATTATTATTTACTGACTTAGCCTCCTGTATATTCCAGCCTTCCCAGGTCCACATCCTTGACGTTTCAAAACAGGAATACTGCACATCTTTTATTCCGGATATTCCCTTTATATAATCTATTATGTGCTCATCTATTCCCTGATACATATAGGCATCTGCATACTTTTCAATAACCACATTGCCATATGTATAAATTATTCCACTGTCATTGTTCTGTGGTATATTTTTTGACCTCTGAAAATATTCTTCTTTTGTTACATTATCAACTTTGCCATTCTGCTCAGCTATTAATAAATAACTGCTGTCTTTACTGAATTTTTCCTTCATCTCATTGGTCCATATTGCAACAGGGTTATATATATAATTAATATTATAATAGCCTTTTTTATCAATACTTTTGAGAACAATTGTCTGAATTCCCATATCCCAAAGTTTTTTAATAATATTTTCAGGAGAATCTATCTCCAGAATATTAATCGAATCATGCTTGGTATTTAAAAACATAATGTCAACATTATCGCAAACTCTTGAAAAAGCTTCCTTTGCTTCATCAACAGTCGTCAATATCGAATGGTAATTAGGATCATAAGCTGTTACGATACCGTTTTCTTTCGAAAGTTTAAACGCATATTCAACAGCTTCCGCGGCAGACGCCGAAAGAGACTGTGTAACCCCCGAAGCATAAACGATATCTGCATTTTTAATATATTCGGCATTTATATCATCGATTGAAAGTTTAGAAGGAGCTATCTTTTTTCTGTAATAAACAACTTCTTTTTCATTAAGAGATGGTCTTGCAATTATATACAACCCGTTCGGTTCATTTGTTAGTTTAACCTGAGAAATATCTAACCCTTCGGCTTCCCAGCTGTCCAACAAAAAATCTTTAAACGGGTCATTTCCAATCCTTGTTATAAATCCTACTCTTGACCCCATACGAAGCGCAGATATGGCAGTAGCAAGCGCATCACCGCCATAATATTTATATAAACATCCTGCGGCAGACATTTTAGCATTTGTAGACAATTCTATTAAACTTTCACCGATAGCTACAATATCTAACTTATTGTCCATTTTTAATCCTTTAATTCTTTCAAAACTTTTTTTGCTCTTGCCGTAATCTCGGAGAGTGAATAGCCGTCATAAAGATCGCGGCCGACACCGACAACGGAAGCACCCGCATTTATATATGAACGGATTTCATCAATTTTAACATTGCCCAGAGGCATAACATTCAAAAAAGGCATAGGTCTTAACAAATCTTCAATATACATGGCTCCGCCCATAGCAGTTATAGGATAAATTTTAATAAGCGGAATACGTGCTTTCCATGCATTATAAGCTTCATTTGCCGTAGACGTTCCCGCAATATAAGGAATTTGTTTATCTTTTGATATTTTAACAAGATTCATGGAAAAAATCGGAGAAGAAAGGATTTCAGCCCCTGATAATATAGCGGCTTCCGCCTGCATAGAAGTAATAATCCCCCCGGCACAAACTGAAGCATATTTTGATATTTCCTCAACAGCTTTATAAATTGAAGGATTTTCAACGTTTATTTCTAAAACCTTAATTCCTGCATCTATCAATGCCTTAGCTCTGTCAATCATTGTTTGAGCATTATTGCACCTTAATATCGGAAAAATTTTCTCTTCCGCGAGAACGTTAATTAAATTTTCTTTCATAAACTATCCTTTTTTCAAAATTTATTATATCATAAAATAAAGGGATAAGGGATATGAAAATTTTTAAGGGAAAAACATTTTTCATAAGATCAATATTATTACACGTATTTTTGGTTATAGTAATAGCATTTGTTTCAATAAATTTTTGGGAAAATCCTGTTTATGATGCCATAATTAACTCATCATCGGCGACTGTGGAAGGTTCAAAAGATATATCATTGATAGTAATTGATAATAAATCACTGGACAGTTACAGATGGCCGTGGGCAAGATCATTATACGGAGAAATTTTTGAATATCTGAATAAATATACAAATGCAAAAGTTGTTATATTTGATTCCGTTCTAAGCAGCCTCGATAAGGAAAGACCCGCATCTTCGGATAATTTCTTTTTTGAAACGGTAAAAAAATCAGATAACTTTATCGGCGGTTATATGGCTCAAAGCAAAAAATACGATAGCCAAACTCTGGGAAATGCTTATGACAAAGCGTTTTATAAAAAGTTTTCTATAGATATAACCGATAAAAGAACAAAAAATAATTCAAGATTAAGCAGTTATAACAGCTTAACCATGTTTCCGAAAGCTTACTTCGATGCCCAAAAGCAGGCAGGCTCCGTAAATTTGGGGTTAAATCCGATTGACGGAGTTTTACGAGAGGCAACAGATTTAATAAGCTACAATGAAAATTATTATCCTTCACTGGCGTTAAGAGCTTATCTTCTTGCAAATAAAACTGACAAAATTACTCTTACAAATAAACATATAATTGTAGACAAAACGGGTTTGAAAATCCCTGCATTCAAAAAGAACGGAGATATAAAGCATAATATAAAATTTTATAAATTATTGCCTGACTCGGAATTCTCACACAAAAACTACTCTGCTATAGATATTATTAATTCAAACAGGCTTCTTAACAGCGGCAAAAAACCCGTAATAAACCCGTCAGAATTTAACAATAAGATTGTTCTTGTCGGAGCTAACGCGCTTGGTGTAGAAGATGTACTGGAAACTTCAATTTCCTTAAATCATCCCGGAGTTGATATTCAGGCAACTATACTTAATAATTTCTTAGATAACGAATATCTTATTAAATTTACGAACTGGCAAAACATCACAATAATAATATTGTTAAGCATAATTACATTTGTTATAATAAGATTTTTGGCGTTTATTTCTTCCTTAATTACGTTAATTGGTATTGCAATATTGTATTTTATATTCTGCATAATATGCTTTAAACATAATTTAATTCCGTATGTAATAACTCCTCTGGCCGTTCAGCTCAGCACCATGATTTTTGGTTATTCTTACAGATTTATTCTCGAAGGACGCAATAAAGAAAAAATTAAAAATGCAATGGGAAAATATCTTTCACAGGATATTATGAAAAATGTCGTTCAAAATATTGATGACATCAAGCTGGGTGGGAAAAAAGCCAACGTAACTGTTTTATTTGCAGATATAAGAGGCTTCACGAGTATGAGTGAAAAAATGACAGCAGAAGAAGTTTCTGTTATATTAAACGAATATTTTTCTGAAATTGAACCTATTATTACAAAATATAACGGTGTAATCAATAAATTTATAGGTGACGCCGTTATGGCAATATTCGGTGAGCCAATCCAGGATATAAATCATCCGCAGAATGCCGTAAAATGTGCTTGTGAGATGTTAAAAAAGGTTGATCAGCTTCAGGATAAATGGCTTTTTGAAGGCAAACCGAAAATTGAAATCGGTATAGGAATTAACACCGGTGAAGCTTTTGTAGGCAATATCGGCTCCGAAAAGCGGCTTGAATATACCGTAATAGGTGACATGGTAAATCTTGCAAGCCGCATCGAAAGTTATAATAAAGTTTATAAAACCAACATGCTTATAAGCAGTTCTACCTATTCTTGCGTAAGCGATATAGTAGATGTTATAAAAATAGGAGACGTAACTATTCGCGGAAAAGCAAAAAAGATGGATATCTATGAGGTTTTAAGACTAAGTTAAATATTGACAAACAACAAAACATGGTAAATAATGGAAATATCTAAAAAGGAGGCAATATGATTAATATTAAAGCTTTAGAAGTCGCCCCCCCCCGGCACTACGTGCGTAGACACATCGTACAGACTATCTAAGGGGCGCTTTTACAAATTTTTTCAAAATTTTAACTGTTTTTATTTTAAGCGCTGTTTAAAGGCTTTTACATTGGCAGAAGTTCTTGTTACTTTAGGTATTATAGGGGTTGTGTCTGCCATGACTGTGCCTACGTTAATGCAAAACCATCAGCGAAAGACGTATGTTACCCAGTTACATAAAGCCTACAATGAGATACAACAGGCATTTATGCAGGAAATGACAGATAAAAATGCCATTAATCTGAAAGAAGCAGGGCTTACAGATCCGGAAGCAATGGATGAATTTATAAGCAGACATTTTAAAGTTGTACAAGCTTGCCCTGCACACAAACATTGCTCAGACATAAAATACAAAAATTTAAATGGTACAACAGTTGATACATCAGGAGCATTAACGTGGGGTAACGGTGCGTGTGCAATTATTGCAAGCGGTGCGGAAATATGTATTGACACCGTCAGCGGTAGAACTTATTCATACGGCGGATATTCTGCCGGATGGGGAATATCATTTGTTGATGTAAACGGAAGCGGAGGACCTAACATTTTAGGAAGAGATGCTTTTATAATGATAAACTGGGATGATGGAGTTCTTGACACGGTTAATGCAAGCCCAGCCTGCAGAACTAAAGGAATTTGTGACGGAGCATCACTTGAGGCAATCAGAAACGCTGCGGGTGCAGCCTGTGAAGCCACTGTAACATATACAGATAACCAATGTTTCGGTAAAATTTTGAATAATAATTGGGAAATGACTTACTAATAAATTTAAAAGGGACAATTCAGATTTTGTCCCCTTTTTTATTATTTTTATATTGACAAACCCAAAAACATGGTAAATAATGAAGATATTAAAGAAGGAGGCAGAAATGATTGATTTTAAAGCTTTAGAAATTGCCCCCCCCCCGACACTACGTGCGTAGACACATCGGACAGGCTATCGAAGGGGCGCTTTTACAAATTTTCTAAAAATTTTAACTGTTTTTATTTTAAGCGCTGTTTAAAGGCATTTACATTGGCAGAGGTTCTGGTTACCTTAGGGATTATAGGCATTGTGTCTGCTATGACTGTGCCGTCTTTGATGCAAAATCATCAAAGAAAGACTTACGTTACTCAGCTGCATAAGGTTTACAATGAATTACAACAGGCATTTATTCTTGAGATGACAGAGAAAAATGCTGTTGACCTGAGAGAAGCAGGGCTTGGGGTATCAGGAAACATGAAAGGTTTTATTCAAAAACATTTCAAAGTTGTGCAAGTATGCGATAACGGCATTAAAACACCGTGTTTTGTTACGGATTACAAAAACTTGAACGGTACAGCCTTAGCTTACAATCAAAGCGCCTGGGGATGCGGGAGCTGTGCAACAATCGCAAGCGGGGCAAGTATTTGTGTGGATAATGTAAAATGCTACAGTTCAAGTTACGGAGGTTATTCTACAAATTACGGTTATATTTTTGTTGACATTAACGGTCAGAAAGGACCTAATATTTTAGGGCGTGATGCCTTTGTAATGTCATATTTCCCTGACGGTGTAATTGATCTGCCGCTAATCACTCCCGCTTGCAGAACAAAAGGTGTTTGTAACGGAAACTCGATACAGGCTATAAGAGAAAGCGGGACAACATGCGAGGCTTCAACAAACTATGAACATCAACAATGTTTAGGAAAATTATTAAACAATAACTGGGAAATGACATATTAGCTTCTGCTGTGATAAAATTATTTTATGATTGATAACATAGAACAGCTTAAAAAAGCTATTGAAATTGAAATTCAGTATAAATATATTGATATTCACGGGAAAACACAAGCTTTTTCAAGTTTTATCAAAAACGAAGCAAAAAAATACTACAAGTTATCTAAAAAAAATCCCAAATGGGCAGTGCTCGTTGAAACATTCGAGCACTATCCTTTTGCGGGAATAAATGAAAGACGAAAAAGTATTGATACACTTATAAGAGTTTTGAAATCTGAAATAACACCTAAGGAGCAATCAGAAAAAAACATTTCAGGGAAACTAAAACCCGCTAAAGATACAGATGTAATGTATATGAAGGGAGTTGGTCCGAAAATCGCTTATAAATTAAATAAACTCGGAATATACACAGCCCAAGATTTAATAATGTATTTTCCTAAAAAACATATAGACTACTCCTCCAGAACACTTATTAAACATTTAAAAGAGGGGGAAAATACTACAATTTTCGGCTACATAAAATCTGTTTCGGCATTTAATACAAAAAATAAACTTTCAGTGGTTAAAGTTGCAGTAACAGACGAAAGCGGCAGGCTTGATTTGAGTTTTTTTCAGGCAAAGTCCAACCGTTTTATGCTTGAAAGAGTAAAAGCACAATTTCCGGTTAACGCGGGAATTATGGTTTCGGGAACCGTGAAAAGAAGCAGTTATGACGGGAAATTAACCTTTGATAAACCTAATTATTCAATAATGACAGGAGAATTTCTTGAAGATAAAAATGCAAATCTTAATCTGGCACGAATTGTTCCTATTTACACGGTATGTGAAGATTTAAGCATAAAAGTTTTAAGACGGGCAATTTATAATGCTATCAATATATACAAAAATGAAATTGAAAATATAGTTCCCGACTATATCAGACAAAAATATGGAATACTTGATAAAAAAATTGCGGTTGAACAAATTCATTTTCCCGAAAGTATCGAGCTGCTTGAACAGGCAAGATTTTCTCTTATTTTTGAAGAATTGTTTTTAATTCAATTAAAATTGGTGCGTCTCAGAGAACAAAATTCAAATAACCACAATGCACTTGCATTGAAAATCAAAGAACAAGGGATTGTCAGAAAATTTATTGATAACCTTCCTTTTGAGCTTACGGGAGGACAAAAAAAAGCAGTAAATGAAATTCTAAATGACCTTAATTCAGATATTCCTATGGCAAGATTGCTTCAAGGAGACGTAGGCAGCGGTAAAACAGTAGTTGCAACCATAATGCTTCTTGCAGGAGTTGAAAACGGATATCAGGGAGCATTAATGGCACCGACTGAAATTCTTGCACAACAGCACTATAATAATTTACAGCAATGGCTGACACCTATGGGAATTAGCGTCGGGCTTTTCCTCGGAAGTCAGGGGAAAAAAGTCAGAGAGAAATTCAGAACCGATTTGAGAAACGGACAAATGAATATTGCAGTCGGCACACATGCTCTTATTCAAGAAGATGTTGATTTTAACAACTTAGGAGCAATTGTTGTGGATGAACAGCATAGGTTTGGCGTAAAACAAAGGAACGTGTTAAAGAAAAAGTCGCAAAATCCGCAAATACTTACAATGACTGCAACCCCAATTCCGAGAACTCTTGCCTTAACAGTTCACGGAGATCTTGATTTAACAGTAATTGATGAACTTCCTAAAGGAAGAAAACCTATTAAAACATCACTTGTTACATCTCACAGAGGCGTATATGATTTAATTAAACAGGAAATTGAGGCAGGGCGTCAGGCTTATGTTGTTTACCCGTTGATTGAAGAAAGTGAAACATTATCTGCAAAAGCCGCAACTATTGAGGCTGAACGTTTACAAAATGAAGTATTTCCGCAATTCAAAATCGGCCTTTTGCATGGGAAATTGAAAAATGACGAAAAAGAACAGGTAATGGCAGATTTTAAAGAAAAAAAATATGATATTCTGGTTTCAACAACAGTTGTTGAAGTCGGTGTGGACGTCCCCAACGCAACAGTCATGCTGATTGAAAATGCTGAACGTTTCGGACTTTCACAACTTCATCAGCTTAGAGGCCGCGTAGGAAGAAATGACTTACAATCCTACTGTATTTTACACACTTCTACAAAATCTCAGGAAACAAAAGAACGATTAAACATAATGACACAAACTAATGACGGATTTGTTATTGCAGAAAAAGACTTACAACTCCGCGGTCCCGGAGAATTTCTCGGGACAAGGCAAAGCGGTCTGCCTGATTTAATAATATCAGACATTGTCCGTGATGCAAAAGTTTTAGAAATAGCGCGTAACGAAGCTATTGACTTTGTTAAAACAAATAAAATTGAAAATTATCCGCTTTTAAAAGAAGTTACCTCTTTGCAGTTATTCAGCAGCCTTGATATTTAATTGTAAACATATATAAACTTTTTATTAAAGAAATTAGCAATTATTAAAATGATATATACTTTATATATTTAGAGTATAAAATCGGAGCAGTTATATGTCACCATTTCACATGCACTTTGGCAGTACGCACAGATTTTTCGGCGGATTTAACAGAACAACAATTATTAATAACAATTTTATAGGCGGAATGCCCATGATGCGGCCTGTGTGCAGACCTATGCCGATGATGCCTATGTTTGGCAGTCACTGTTGCGGAGGTAATTCAAACGGTCTTAACTGGATGCTCGGATTTGGTCTTGCCAGCTCTTTAGCAGGCGGTATATTAGGAATGTTTGGCAACAATAATCAGTCATCAGATAACAACAGCTATTATAATACGGGCTATAACGGATATGTTCCGAATAATAACTATTATGACTATAATTATGGCGGAAAATCAAATCAGTATATTGCCGATTTAACCGCTAAAGTAGACAAGTTGGAAGATGATTTGGCAGACTGCCAAAAACAGATTGATGATTTGTCCAAATCAAAGTGTAATTGTGAAAATAAAGAAATTACAGTTGATACAAATCCAACAGATGAAGAATTAATTAATGCACAAAAAACAAATAACAAGACAGAAAAACAACAACCTGAAGTTTCAAATTCAGAAACACCGGATCAAGTACAAAATAATACCGTAAAAAATGAAAAAATAGAAAAAACTGAAGAACCAAAAGAGCAGCAGGAGCAGCCTAAAACACTTGATGATATATTAAAGAACACAGGCTTTGATAAGCTTGATGATACAGCAAAAAATTATGTAAAAAGCCGTATATCTCAGGTATACATTGATGACAACGGCAATGTAAAATATGATATTAAAGCCGTAGTTCATGACGGCGATGATTTGAATGCCATTATTAACCGCTTCTACACAGAAGAAGAAAAAAGCAATCTTGAAGTTGCAAAAGCAAAATTACATACACAGGGCTCAGAAAGCAGACTTATAGTTAATCCTCTTTCCGGAGATACTATAGTCGCAAACGGAGTTTCCGAATACGGACTGAAAGCATTAATGCAGGACGCACAAAACGGAATTACAAAACAAGGTGAAATAACCAAAACAAATAAAAGAATTTCAGATTTAAAAACCGCATTCATTAACGGAGAAAAGAAATTATCTAAAGCTTATGTTCTTCAAAATAAACTGATGACAGAAGCCGAATATGACAAAATAATTAATGAAAAATACTCGTAGTAAAGTTAGTAAGGCACAAAAGACTTCAGATAAATCTGAAGTCTTTTGTTATCAACAGGCATTTTCAGGGAATATAAATACAACAGGGATAGTTATTTAAACCTCTATTTTAAAAGTTGTCTTTAATTATTTGTAAAGAAATGTAACAAGCAAATATCAAAAAAGGCAATTATTTAAAAAGTATATACTTTATATATATACAGAGAGTATAAAAAATGGAGAACTAGCCATGGGTATGTACAGTATTACCGGATGGTCAGGCGGCGGTCGACGTCCGCTAACTTACAACTTAAAAGCAGGACAATTCAGAGGCATGGGCAGAGTAAACGTCTATCCGAGCAAGACAACTATTGTAAACAACAATTTTATCGGCGGCGGTTACGGCATGTATAATAACTATGAATGCTGTAATAACAGTACTCCCAAATGGATGAATTGGATGATGGGTATCGGTATCGGCAGTACATTACTTGGCGGCATACTTAGTATGTTCGGTATCGGCGGCAATAACGGCAGCCAGCAGATTGAAGGCGCCGGCGGCAGAGAACCTCAAACAAGACAAGCCGATACTCCAGCACAAGATCCAACTCAAACTAAAGAATATAAAGAGTTAAATACCAAATTAGATAAGGCTTTAGATGAAATCGCAGAATTAAAGAAACAATCACAAGTATACCAAGAAAAACAAACAGCTCCAAGCGAAGAAGTTGAACAAAAACCTGCAGCAGACTATTCTTACATAGCAAACGGCAGAAAAATGGTTTGTACAGATGCAAGCGGAAGAACACAAGATATATCAGGCACTTTATCAAATGTACAAACTGATGCCAAAGGAGTACCTCAAAGCTTTACATTAACTGACGACAGAAGCGGCAATGCATATCAATATAATGTAAAAGTCGGCAGTGACGGTACATTAAGTTATGAATGTACAAGTAAAAACGGTCAGGCAACAATAGGAGCACCGACATATTCATTAAAAGACGGACAACTTGTTAATGAACAGGGACAAAACGGATTTAGTCAAGGAATACGCACACAGAGCGCCCCCCCCCCGACAAACCAATCATCAAATGATACAACTAAAATTGAAACAACGGCAGACGGTCAATCAGTCTGCGATGTAGAAACATTTATGACACCTTATAAACATTCAGACGGTAAATATTACTCAAAACCGGAACAAAATAACGAGTTGTTTAACACTCCATGGAGCAATTTAGCAGCATCAAATAATACACAAGCAAAAAATGCAAGCTCTGTAAAAACATCTTTGGAAAACTGTGAAGCATTTAAAAAAGCAGGCGGTAAAGATGTAAAAATAACTCAAAACAGTGACGGAACATTCACTGCAACATTTAAAATTCAGGGTGGCGAAAGAACTCTCAGCGGAGCAGCATTAGATAAATTTATAGAAGGATAAAAAACTCCCTTTGGGGAGTTTTTTCATATGAGTAAATTATTCTTTACATAAAATTGGCAATTTAAGAAAAAAAATGTATAATAAATGTGTAGAAAGAAAGAGGGGTTATATGGAAGATTTAAAAGTTGCCATAGGTTCTGATCATGGAGGATTTCATTACAAAGAAGCCATTATTGATTATTTAAAGGCAAGAAATATAGATTACGTCGATGTAGGAACTTATACACGCGAATCATGCGATTATCCGATAATTGCAAAACATGTTGCCGAAAAAGTAATATCAGGCGAGGCAAACAGAGGCATACTTGTGTGCGGTACAGGGATAGGAATGTCAATTGCAGCTAACAAAATCAGAGGGATAAGAGCTGCTTTATGCGGCGATACTTATTCGGCCAGAGTTTCCAGAGCACATAACAATGCAAATGTACTTTGTCTTGGTGAAAGAGTTATAGGAGAACACCTTGCACTTGATATAGTCGACGTCTGGCTCAAAGCAGGTTTTGAAGCCGGCAGACATAAACGCAGAGTTGACATGATAGAGTAAATGTTTTCATGGTATAATCTAAAAAAAGGACAATACTATGACAAACGAACTTGATTCAAAAACACTCGCATGCGTTATTGCAAGAGCACTCGATGAAAAACTCGGTAAAGATATTACTATATTAAATATAAGCAATGTTTCTTCACTTGCAGATTACTTTGTAATAGTAACAGGAGACTCTACTCCGCAGGTAAAAGCGCTTATGAATAATACGAAAGAACGTATCAAAGAGTTGTTCTCACGTTCTCCCGTAAGAATGGAAAATGATGCAAGAAACCGCTGGAATTTACTTGATTACGGAGATGTGGTAGTTCATATTCTGCATAAAGAAGAACGGCAGACATATGCAATTGAAAAATTCTGGAGTAACGCATTCAGCATACCGGAAGATGAATGGAAAAAACTTTCGGAAAATTATAAAGAATTTTAATAACGTAATCGGCTTCACATATATGTGGAGTCTTTTCTTTATGTTACATTTCTAAATAGTATTGCAAAATCTTAAAAATAGTGTAAAATAAAGTTGTTATGAATAGAGAAGAGATAGATAAAAAAATTAATGAATTAGTCTTAGCTATGGCTAAAGACCCGCAAAATATCGAGAATTACCACAGATTATCCGAACTTTATCTTCAAATTGAAGATTATGACAAAGTTATGTCTGTTTTGGACAGCCTTCTGGCTATACAGCCTGATGATGTACAGGCTTTAGTCGGAATGGGTACAATGTGGTTTTACGAAAAAGATTTCAGAAAGTCATTGTCATATTATAACAGAGCTCTAACGGTTAACCCAAAAAATTATCTGATTTATTATAATATGGGAAATGTTTTCGCAGAATGGAAAAACTTTCCAAAAGCATTGTTCTATTACAACAGAGCTATTGATTTAAATTCTACAAATCCTGAAATTTATAATGCTATTGCACTTTTATATCAGGATAATGAAGATTATGTTGAATCTAAAGCTTATTATGAAAAAGCATTGTCGCTTGATCCCGAAAATATTACGGCTCTTGTTGATATGGGTAATGTCTGCTTTAAACTTTTCGATTATGAAACAGCTCTGGAATTGTATAAAAAGGTATTTGTTCTTAATCCTGATAACAAAATAGTTGCAATATGCATAGGCAATACTTTAACTTTAATGAAAGAAAGAGAAAAAGCATACAATTATTTTGAAAAAGCTCTTCAAATGGAAGGGGACAACTACAAAGCATATATTTGTTACGCAATTTCTCTATCCGAATTCGGCGAATATGATATGGCTGTTGAAATGTATAAAAAAGCAGAAAAAATTCAACCCAAAGAAATTGATGCGCAGATACTTCTTGCGAACTTATATACAAACTTTAACCACTTAGATATGGCAATGGATTTATATAAGGAAGCATTAAGAATTAAGCCTAACAGTGCAAAAACATATATGCTGCTTGGTAATGCTCATTATCTTAAAGGAGAAATTGAACAATCAATTGCATCATATCGTGCATCTATTAATATTTCCCCGGAAAATGACGAGTACAGGCTTGTATATACACAAGTGCTTGACGAGTATATTAATAAAAAACGAAATGGAGAACCTGTTTAAAAATGCGTGAAGATACCCCGTATATGATTGAAAGGATAATTGCAGCATTAACGTATCTTACAATGGGTATGGTCGGTTTTATATGGTTAATTGCTGGGTTATTTACAAAAGCAAGATTGAAACCTTTTTTGCAATATCATATATTTCAATCAATATTTATTGCGCTAGGGTTTACAGTTTTATCAATATTTATAGGCTGGCTGTCAAATCTTCTAAGTTTTATTCCTATAATCAACAGACTTGTAGCACAAATTACGTTTCTGTTAAACATGCCTTTAATTTTTGATTATTCACTGCTTCAGGCTGTAATTTATGCAATACTTATTTATCTTGCAGTAACCGCATTTATGGGTAAATACAGCTATATACCGTGGGTTTCGGATATTATTGACCAGAATATAAGCCGATAAAAAAACTGCGCCCGAAAGCGCAGGTACGTGGCATTTATGAAAAGATTATGAATTATGATTTTTCTGTTTTGGAGAGAATAATAGCATTTGATAACGGAATACCTCCTGTCATCTGAGGTTTATTTACAACTCTGCCGTTTACATACATTACTGTTGAACCTCCGCCATCAAGATTTATTGCTCCAACGCAACCGATTGATTGCATAAAATTTGCAAGCTCCATTAAAGTCATTCCTATTGAACTGCCTTCACGACCGTCAACAGCTACAAGAATAAAGTTATTATCTGCAGTATAACCGATGGCACTTCTAGGGTTGCGCCCGCCGATTGCACCAAGCTTTTGAGCTGTCATATCAACATAAACTTCGCCGTCTTTAACAAGGTACGGACCGCCGCTTATAATATGCTTTACTCCTTTCCATTCGGGATTTGTATTTATAACAAGTTCTGCGTCTTTTTTATCAAGAAGAGCATATAATATACTTTTTGGACCTGAAATTACATAGCCGTTTTCAGGAATTTCAACGGCATTTGCCGATGCTTTTGTAATTTTACCGTCAATAACCTGCAATCCGACACCGTATTTCGGAGCTGAAGGGGAATATTTTCCCCATTCGGGCGTATAAACGAGTACATGAGTTGAAAGCATTCTTGGCTGATTTATATTATTGACCTTGATTGTTTGTTTGCTTCCTTTAATTGAAGCATCCAGCTGAATTCTGGCAATATCAAACCCATCATCAAATATGCCCATAGCTACTCTGTCGTAAACTGGTCCGGTGTACATTTTTTTATCAATCATTAAAGTTCCGAGAGGAACGCCTGTTTGAGGCTTAAAATATGTACCATTTAATGCAACTACTGCATTATTATTTTTTGCGATTGTTGTTATTGTCCTTCTGCTTTTAAGTGTTGAATTTGACGAAAGTGCGGGAGTTAAATCTAAATCTTTAGCAAGTTTCATATCTGCTTCTACAACATTAATTCTTACAGGTCTCCCGTTATAATATTTTGTAAGTTTGATATGCTTTACCCCGCTTGTTACATCCGCAATAACTGCTTTAGGATATTTTTGCCGAATCATAGTATCAAAATTCTTTTGCCTTGTCTCGGGAGAAATCTCATTCAGAATTTTTTGTTTTAATTGACCTGTATCAAAGTCAGGGGCTGTTACCTGCGCAACTTTCGTATTACTTGCATGAATAGGCATCAGCACCTGACACAAAATTATAACCCCGATTATAGATATATTAACAGCAATTTCTGTTAATTTTCTCAGCTCATAGTTTTCAGCATTATAAATCAACGTATCCATAACGTCACCTCAATTTTTAAAGTAACCGGATACCTTTTTGATTTAAGAGTGGGGTGGGGAATAACACTCATCGGAAACCTGATTTGTATTTCTATAAACCATCTTATCAGGGACTTCCTACTACTATTGTAACATATTTTAACAAATACTTCAATCCCTCTGACTGCAAGGATTTTACAAAACTAAATATAGTATAATTAACACTAAACCACAAAAAAAGACGGTTATAAAAAACCGTCTTTTAAAAATCATTATATATCACATAAATAAGTTTGCACAAACTTTTTAGCTTCATTTGAAGGCATTTCTTCATCCAGTGAAGCTATCTCTACGGGTTTGCCGGTTGATCTTTTAATATTAAAGTTAACATAAGACTTATTGCCGAATATACCATTGGTTAGAGTTAATTTAGCTTCTTTGCCGAACTTAGTTTCCTGCAAGAATATATTAACTTTATCAGTTTTAGCCATATAAGTGCCAAGCTGTTCACCTCTACGATTTTGTGCAAGTTTTCCAAATGCTTTTGTTACAAGCTTCTCAACTGTATTTTCTTTTGAAGAGAAGCTTACAGTATCAGCCTGCAGCCCTTTGTTTAATGGCATATAAGCATTTTTCTGCATACGACAATTTGGTGTAGAAACAGACGGGGTAAAATTAATTTTTGAAATCATTTTTCTTTCCTTCTGATTAAATGTATATTACACACTTATTAAAACGCAAAATTTGTTTCATGTCAAACATTGCAGTTATTTGAAGCATGGATAATCATCAAGAATTTGCCAGCCGTTTAATTGAATTATTTTAGCCGCGTTAGAACAAGAATTATAAAGTCCTTCTTTTGTTCCGTCCCAATCAGAGTTAATATAAGGTTCCACACCTAAATTCTTAAAATATTCGTTTCTTTTACCGCTTGCCCCACCTGGATAGAATGCAAACATAAAGATATCTTTACCATGCTTTGGTTGAGCCAATTCTGCTTTTGATGCCTTAGGGAAAAAGTATATATCTTGCCCGAAGTAAGTAAAATAAGCAGCAGAACCATCTGCAAAATAAACATATAATATTCCGTCTTTATTTTCGATTTTTGTATATTTAATATAATTTTTCAGATATTCATTAAAAAATTTTACTGTACAGGAATAATTATTTCTGTCTCCGTCGGAACAAAATGCTGAAGGATGCCAATCAACTCTCATAATATTTTTATCTTGTTCAGAAAGTAATATAGCTTGATTTAATGTAGAATAAAATTTTTCAAGTCGTGTTGTAATTATTTTTTTGTTGTGGTTTTGGATAAGAGTTGGCAAAGTTAATGCAGAAACAACACCTATAATTCCTAAAGTTACAAGAACTTCAGCAAGAGTGAACGCAGGAGCCGAGCCTAGAGTACGCCCCCCCCCCGAGCACTACGTGCGTAGCCATCACAACACAAGCTTTGTGTGCCTTGCAAAATTTTGGAAACTGTTTGCTTTAAATCTTTTCTCATTAATTGCTCCTTTCTTTTTTATACTAATCAACATCAACAGGTTCACGCTGAATTTTATCTATAGCCTCACGAGCAGTAAACACAAGTGCCTCCGGCACATTTTCAATTGTGGTAAACTGTCTTAAAACATCTACAACACGTTTAAACGAACGAACAATGTCACCTTCGCCGATATCAATTTGTTCGGTAATAGTTTCCCATTCGGCTCCTTCAACCCATAACTCGATAAGTGAACTGAAATAAGGATTTATATACATAGGCGCTTCTACTGAATATCTGTTCTGAACTTTTTCAAGCTTACGTCTGATATTTCTAATAAGGTTAAGCGTTTTGCGGACAGGTTCTGATATAGGAAGATACGGAATATCTATTCTTAAATCTTCTGTCGTAATAGCACAGACAACAGCTGCAAGTTGTGCAGGTGTTAAACTTTCCAAAACGTGAGAGAATATTATTTCAGCTATAAATAATTCATTTTCGGAGCGAATTTGTGATGTAGTGATACCCTGTAAAGTAGGATAATCATCTCTCAAGTAGTTCATATCAATAAGAACGCTTCTGTGAGCCAAAAATTTATTCCAGAATATATCACGCTGTTTTTCAATTTCTTTATCCAGTTTATTCATCCTTACAGAAAAGCGAGATAAAACTTCCACATTTTTAGAATGTTTTTTATAAAGTTTACATGTATCACACTTAAAACTATGCATTTTTTCAAGCATAGCTTTGGTTTCTCTTCCGAATTTAACAGCTTCCTGCGATAAAGGTCTGTTTTTAGAACGTTCCTGTTTACAGATTTTTTTATACGTTTGTCTGTTTTGAACGTATATATGCCTTAATTTGTCGTATTCATGCAATTTATCATCGCAGAGTTTATAAGGGCATATAAATTCACGCGACTTAATTTCATTTTCAATCTGCTCCTGCGCCTTTAAGAGCGGCTGCAATCTGGAACCTGACGAGAAATAACCGAAACTTTTTAATATCAATTCTTTTGCTTCATCTAAACTGAAACGCTGTAAAAGATTTAACACCATTGAATAACTTGGAGAGAAGCGGCTTTCCAGGGGATTTGCATCACTCAGCACAAGTTCTGCGACTTCTTCCGGAGTTTGGAATTGGGTGCCGACAATTGTAACATATCCGACTTCATCCATTCCCCTGCGTCCCGCACGTCCCGACATTTGCAAAAACTCGCTTGCCGTAAGCATTCTATGACCGCTGTCCGTACGTTTGCTTGTCGAACTTATTACAGTCGAACGTGCCGGCATATTTATTCCTGCAGCAAGAGTTTCGGTCGCAAATACGACTTTAATAAGCCCTTTTTGAAAAAGTTTTTCAACAAGATTTTTCCATGCAGGCAAAAGTCCTGCATGATGAGAGGCAACACCGCAAAGTAAATATTCAATATGCTTATTATTATAAAGATGCGGATTTTCGGCAATATACTCATCAATAATCTGTTGAATTTGAGCTCTTTCACCTTTTGAAATTAAATCAAGAGAAGCACACTTTTCCATTTGTTCATCACATTTTCTGCGCGAAAAAGTAAAATATATTGCAGGAAGCATATCATTATTCTGCAAATTCCGGATAACTTCCTTTACATAAGATTTTTTGTTTTGAAGTTTTCTGCCGAACACTCTTTTTTCAGGTTTAATTTTCTTATTAAGCTGTCCGCTCGGAGTTAGCAGCGGTAAAAGCCTTGTCGGCTGTGAACTGTCAAAATAATAGAACCTTAACGGTACAGGTCTGAAATCAGTATCAACAAGTTCGGTCTTTGAGTGAACGGTATTAATCCAATCCGTAAGCTCCTGTGCATTTGCAACGGTTGCTGAAAGAGCAATTATTTGAACATTTGTCGGACAGTAAATAATACTTTCTTCCCAGACTGTTCCGCGCTGCTCATCGTTCATATAATGGACTTCGTCAAGAACAACATACTTAACTTCTTTCATATTGTCCGTAACCGACCCGAAATTAGTACCGTAAAGCATATTACGAAAGACCTCTGTTGTCATAACAACAATTTGGGCATTACGGTTAATTGAAGTATCCCCCGTTAAAAGTCCGACCTTATCTTGTCCGTAACGCTCTCCAAAATCGTAATATTTTTGATTAGAAAGAGCTTTCAAAGGAGTTGTATAAAAAATTCGTTTTCCTTCCTGTAAGGCTCTATGAATTGCGTGCTGTGCAATAACAGTTTTACCTGCACCTGTCGGGGCGCACACTACAACACTTTTACCTTCATCGATGAAATTACAGGCATCTTTTTGAAAATCATCTAACTCGAACGGGAATTCGTACATCTTTACTCCAAACAAGCTAATCTCGTTTATATTATAACATGATTTTGAAAACTTTACCATGGATAATCTTTAGAGATTTTCCAACCGTCATACTGAATTAATCCTGAACAGAAATCGCCTGAGTAATCGCCTGCATTTTTACTGCAACATTCTCTGCAGGTGCCGAGCAGCGTATTACGATTTTTATTACGCTTAACCTCACTAATTCCTGACATATTGATTGCATTATTACCATTGACATCAAGCTTGAATGTAAATATATCTCTTCCAGCCCTGTTAGGTTTTTGATCACCGTTAATATCTACAAAAATACGTACAACCATCCATTCTTTAGAATTATTGTCCACCATAAAAGATACAATAGTTCCGTCGTTTAAATAAACTATATAATAAAATCGGTCATCCCATCTCCACTCTCTACCGTTTAGCCTAAATCTTTTTATTTTTGTCTGAGATTTACAGCTAAGACCACAATCAACACTTACATTAAGATATTTTATAATATAGTGCTGCAAAAAAGACGGAATTACGTTTTCGTATCCGTCATTTACCGAACCTATACTGTTCATACCCCATGAATTCATATCACCATTTTCGTATTGAGAAGTAACAAATGCGTTACTTATAACAGAAAAAGATTTTTTCAAGCGGTCAACAGTAACCTGTTTTTGATAGTTTGCTATTAGAGCAGGAATTGTCAATGCCGCAACAATACCTATAATTCCCATGGTTATAAGCACTTCTGCCAATGTAAAAGCATATTTGTTCATAATATATACTCCTTAGACTAAGATTAGTTTCAGTCATTTTCATGTATTATACATCATATATTATATATAAAAATCATA
>ERZ780168.1963-NODE-1963-length-19527-cov-8.669628_pt1 | contig 19527 bp, 23 predicted proteins | sample MGYA00510981_ERZ780168 | MGnify/ENA primary metagenome ERZ780168 (study PRJEB29588, sample SAMEA2158769) | human gut metagenome | biome: human gut; feature: human-associated habitat; material: faeces | place: Denmark | collected 2008/2010 ...
CTCATTACTTAAACTGTTAGAATGTAGGATGCAATGGTATATCGACTTCATCACTAGGGCTTAGCGTCCGTACTTTAGACTGATAACCAGCTCCTCATTCGCAGTGTTCGTTTTATGCAGGTTGAATCACATTAAGTGCATTCGTGTCACACACAGTAGTTTGAGCAGGTAATGAGTAAATCTGGTATTTATCCATTGTAATATTTTTAAGGAGTGACAAACTTATGAACGCAGTAGGTATCGATGTTTCAAAAGGTAAAAGCATGGTTACAATTCTAAGACCATTTGGTGAGATTGTATCCTCTCCTTTTGAGATCAAACACACATCCAGTGATATCCTTTCACTAATTAAACTTATTCACTCTATCGAAGGTGAATCACGAATTGTAATGGAGCACACCGGACACTATTACGAAGTACTTGCTCAGCAATTTTCAGCATCTGGTCTGTTTGTCAGTGCTGTTAATCCTAAACTAGTCAAAGACTTTAATAATGACTCTCTTCGCAAAGTTAAATCTGACAAAGCTGATTCCATCAAGATCGCCCGCTATGCTCTTGACAAATGGCAAAATCTTAAACCATATAGTATTGTGGATGAATTGCGCACACAACTAAAGGCCATGAATCGTCAGTTTCATTTCTATATGAAACAAAAAACGGCTATGAAAAATAATCTTATTAATCTCATTGACCAGACATACCCAAATGCAAATACTTATTTTAATAGTCCCCCCCGCAGTGATGGCTCCCAAAAATGGGTTGATTTTGTCTAAAGTAACGAGAATGCGGTGTGCCGTTTTTCAAAAATCAGAAATATAATAACTTACGAACGAGTAGCAAAATTGCGTAAATCCAGTTTTGCTGCTCGTTTTTTTGTGCGAAAAAAGGAGGAAACTTAAAAGAAATCTACGCAATCGGGCTTCCGGCAATCCTTGCACAGGCACTGATGTCTGTCATGGTTTATGTGATGAACCTGATTTTAAAATTCAATCCTTCCGCCCAGACCGCATACGGACTGTTTTATAAAGTCCAGCAGTTTGTGCTGTTTCTGGCTTTCGGACTGAGGGACGCGATCACGCCGATCATAGCATTTGCATATGGAATGGGAAGCAAAAAGAGGGCTCAGGACGGAATGAAATATGGTCTGATTTATACGGCTGTGCTTATGGTAATCGGAACAGCAATTACGGAAATTTTCCCGGGCGCGTTTGCTTCGCTGTTCAATGCCGGACAGTCGAGAGAGTATTTCATTGGAGCGATGCGGATAATTTCGATCAGCTTTCTCTTTGCGGGAATCAATGTGGCATATCAGGGAATCTACCAGGCACTGGAAAGCGGTGCAGAGTCTCTGGTGATTTCCCTGCTCAGACAGTTTGTGATCCTATTGCCGCTGGCTGGTATTTTTTCCGTGTTTGTCAGAAACGGACAGGCAGACGTTTCGCTGATCTGGTGGGCGTTCCCGATCACAGAGCTTGCTGCCTGCCTGGTGGGATATGTCTTGCTAAAGAAAGTCAAAAAGAACAGGGTGGAAAATTTGGAATAAGGAAAGAGCAATGCCGGATTTGTATGAAAAAGTGTTCAAAAAACATCCTCGAGGATACTCTGTAAAAAGGAATTCGCATTATGAAAAGGGGGTGGAGGAATAGGGCTGCCTTAGCAGGATGATCGTATGGAAAAGAAAATCCTTTTCGTCATAATAGAGATTCATGCTGCCTTCATAACGCTCTACAATCCGGCGAACACTTTTCAAACCAAATCCATGCGAAGAAGGCTCTTTTTTGGAAGTTATCAGTTGATGGTTATGTGCAGTAAAAGGATCTGTACGGCAGGAGTTTATCATAGTAATAACGGCAAAAGGAGTATGTTCTTTTCGATGTACATTCAGTTCAATCAGGGCATGATCGGTTTTGGATGCAGACTCTAAAGCATTATCTAAAATATTGCAAAAAATAGCAGTAAGATCAGCATCCGGGAGATGGCGCAGGACACCGCTGCGGATATCCGTATGGAAAGTGATATGTTTTTCCTGACATTGACGTTGATAACGGGAAAGAATTACGTTCAGCATATGGTGGTCGCAAACACGGGCGCTTTCTGCCAAATCTGAGGACTGTAAAAGGGTATGGATGTAGGTGTCAATTTTTTCATATTCTTTGGCAGAATTCAAAATCTCAAGGGACTGCAGGTGCTTTTTCATGTCATGGATCAAAATACGCTGGCTCTCATGTTGGGATAAGAGCATTTTATAATAGGCAGCGGTGTCGGATTCCTTTTGCAATAGAAGCTGCATATCTGTATACTGTGCACTTTTCTTTTGTGTATACTGGTTGATGCCGAAAGCAAAAATATTGCTGATTAGCAGTAATATGGCGCTGATAGAGACCAGAATATTGATGGAGGAAGGTAAAGAGATATACTCTCCAACCTTAATTAAGGTAGCTAAGGTAAATATTGTTGCAACCGGAGTAAATAGGAGCAATAAGCTATGCCAATCTTTTTGGGGATGATATGTTTCCTTTTTAAAGAAAAAGATAAGAAGATAAGCAGCAATAAAAAACAGCCCTTTGCTGAAAATTACAAAAATGAGCGAATAAGGGAAAATATCATAATGATGTAAAAAAGTTGGGGTGAAAACACTGAGGATACCAATCGGCAGAATTTCACACGCTGCCATCAGGGCAGAGAGGATAATGGCATGGAAACATGCCGTATACCATTTTGTCCTATGGAGGAGATAAAGAAGAAGGAAGTTGATCAGAGTGTATAAAATTAAATTTAATCCGGTTACTTTCAGAAAAGAAAAGCCCAGAAGGATAGCATATGAAGCGCTTAGGAAAGCGGTGCGGATTAGGGGAGAAAATTTAGCTGGAAAAAACGTATCGGAATAAGCCCAGAATATAATTGCTTCTATGAAATAGGATAAGAAAAAAACAATAAATGTTTCCATAGTCACGCCCTGCTTTCTAAATATAATAAATAGGCATTTTTAAATTCCGTATATTTCCGCTTAGTCAGATAGGCAGTAAATTGTCCGTCCTCTAGATAAATTATGTCATGATTAAAATTACTTACATGCTTCAAATTCACAATAAAACTGCGATGAGATTGAATAAAACAATTTTTAGGAAGGATCTCAATCCAGTATTGCATACTGTGAATAGATTCATAATCTTTTTTGGTGGTATGGACAATGATTTTTCGCCCTTGAGTTTCAATAAGAATAATATCGTTGACAGGAAGGGTCAGGGTTTCTTCTTTTGTTTCCAAGGCAATCTTCTGGGACAAAGTATGGTATACAGCAAGGGCATCCTTCAGATTACGGAACAGGCGTTGCTTCTCTAAGGGTTTGGAGAGGTAGCGGAATACATGGAAACGCATTGCCTCATCAAGGTACTCAGAGTAAGAGGTGACTACGAATATAATAATATTTTTGTTACGTTCTTTTAAGACATTTCCAATATATATACCGTTCATTCCGGGCATTTCAATATCCAGAAAAAGAATATCAATGCTCCCGGTATAGGATAGCAATTCTTCCCCGCTTGTAAAAGTGATAATTTTAGGAAGTGTTAGGTGATGCTGCTTAAAGAAAAGCTGCAGACAGTGCTGGAGTTTTTGAATAAATAGTTTGTCATCATCACAAATAATAAGTTGCATTTGCAGAAACCTCCTGCCGAAAAAGCACTTTCTATTATATAGAAATAGAAAGGAAATGCAAGTATCCAGAGTGAAATGACATAAAAAAGAGTAGGAATATCGGTTTTATTTATCCTTTAAAAAGCTCTTTGAGTTTCTCTTTACGAGAAGCTCCACGAATTCCTGTACTAATTCTACATCTTCATCGGAGCATAGCTGTAATTTATCCAGAATATTTAAGGGAACATTATGGGGATGCATTTCCCCAAGGACAAGATAGTCCGGAGATACTTTTAAATGTCTGCAGATTGCGATAAATTTATCCATACTGGGCTTTTCGCATCCACGCTCGATGGAAGACATATGATTCTCAGAAATATTAATAGAAGAGGCCAGTTCGTATTGTTTTATCTTTAATTCCTGACGACGCAACTTGATACGATTGCCCATTTCATTATAATTATAGTCCATTGTTAAATTTCTCCCTTATGTATGTATTGTAGCAATAGGATGAGCGAAACAGAAGAATTTATAACAGAGGAAATCTGTATCACGGTGGAAAATTTAAAGAAATAACAGAAAAATACTGTAATACATGTTGTTTTTAGAGAAGAATAAGGAATTTATGACAAAATAGGTCGAAATAAAGACCATTGGAGCATGAGTACTTTAAAAAAGCGGGGAAATATGTAAAATAATATATATAGGGGGAGAAAAATAAAATCAGAAAAGGAGATTAAGATGAAAATGAAAAAGGAAGCAGTGGAGAAAGTATCAAAAAAAGTAGCAGTAGTATTAGAAACAGTTTTGAAGGTAGAGGCAAATTCAACATCCTGTGGATTGATCTATCAGCCGAAAGAACCTAAAAAAATGGATAGATTCAAAAGGATAAATAAATGAAATATTGTACAGGTAAGATAGTGGAGTGGCTGATCAATCATGATGCTATAGAGAGTGACGATAAGGAATTATATGAATATGCTCTTTATAGTTTATGGTTATTGGTCACTCCTCTATTTTTAGCAATAATTGTAGGGCTGTGTTTTGGGAGAATAAAAGAGGGGATTGTTATTGTAATACCATTTATGTTACTTCGTAAATTCAGCGGTGGATATCATGCAAAGCATTTATGGATATGTCTTACAAGTTCCACATTATTGTTGAGTTTATGTGTAAGACTTTCCTTTAATTTAAAGTACGATTGGAAATTAGCAATCATAACAGCTGTTGCAGGAATCGGATTGGGGTATTTCAGCCCAATTGACCATGAAAATAAAAGGCTGAGTAATGAAGAAAAGAAGTTGTATAAAAAAGCAACTGTTATTTTAACAAGCATGAGTTGGGGAGCAGCACTGTTGCTGCAGTTTTTTGGACAGGAGATGTATGCAGTGTGTATATCGATTGGGATAATGATGACAGCTGTATTACAGTGGCCGGTTGCTTTGACGAGGTGATTGAAAATACTCAAAATGACCAAAATTGAATGAAAAATGTTGTTTCATGTAAATGCTATTGAATTTATTACAAATTTATGTAATTTTATTATTACAAATCGTGAGGATTTGTATTTTAAGATTTAGTAAGAAAGGAGAAGCTCAAAATGAAAATGCAGGCACCTGAAATTACGGCAGTTGATATTGCGGTATGTATGAGCAAGGTTTGCACTATAGGATCATAAATGATAAATGGTACAAGCTAAGATGAGTGTCTCCCATAGAATAATGAGTGTTAACTAGCTAGTTGATAAATCATTGCTCAAAGGAGACACTCATAAACAAATTAATGGACGAGAAAATGAGTTTGTAAAAATATCCGAAAACGAGTAGGTGATTGCTACCAAGTGTATAGGAGAAATTAACGATTGAGAGGGAGAAAAATTGCATGAAAATTAGAGAAAATCTTATTTGTAGATTTGAAGATGGTGTAATTTTCGATACTGAAAAAGGTGTTTTATATGAAATGAATGACTCTGCAAATGAAATTGTAAGAATGATCTATGAGGGAAAAAAAGTTGAAGAAATTCTAGATGTATTAGATGTTATATATGATAAATCTAACAAAGAAGAAATTGTGGGATTTGTTGAGCAAACCATATTAGATTTGAGGAAAAAAGGTATTCTTGATGAATAAAAAAATATATTCCGCTCCGTTATCGGTATGTTGGGATTTGACTTATAAATGTAATTTAAAGTGCATACATTGTTGCTTTGGAAATTTAAATTCTCTATCTAATATTCAACATGAGAATATTTCATTGAAAGAAAGTTATGCTTTGATAGATGAATTGGATAAAATAGGGGTCACTGTATTAGAATTTGCAGGAGGTGAACCGTTAATTCATAAAAACTTTTCGGAAATATATAATTATGCTGCTACGAAAAAATTCAAAATTTCTTTGGTTACAAATGGAATATTATTAAGTGAAAAACTGTTGGATATGTTTAAAAGGAATCATATTGCAAGAATTCAAATTAGCTTAGATGGTTTTAACAAAGAGCTGCATGAGTTTATTCGTGGAAAAAATACATTTTATAAGACAATAAGTAAAATTTGTTTAGTGATAGAAAAAGAAATTTCATTAATAGTAGCAACGGTTGTTCATAAAAAAAATTATCTTTATTTAAGTGAATTTGCTACCTTTCTTGTTGACTTGGGTGTTAAGTGTTTTAGAATCCAATTTTTACTGAATATAGGAAATGCAAAGGATAATAATGATGATTTGATGATAGATAATAATGAACAGATTATAGCAATTAAAAAATTATATGAAAATACTTATGTAAAAGAAGGAAAGATAAAAATTATTTTGCCATGTTCGTATGAATCGATGATTAATGAAAAAAAATTAATAACACATAGTAAATCATTCTATTCTAATGAGTGTGGAGCAGGTACATTACACGCGAATATTAATCCGTATGGAGATGTGACGGCATGTGCACTTCTTGTTGACAAAAAATGGATAGAAGGAAATATTCATTTTAATCATTTTGCTGACATATGGAGAAATCCACAAGGATTTAAGACGTGGAGAAATGATTATGAATTAAGTGGAAAATGTACGGAGTGTGAATTATATTCAGATTGTCATATGGGATGTAGAGCCATGGGATTCTTAAAATATGACGAAGAAGAATTAGCCAATAAAGCATTGTGCTGGGGTAAAAGAAATGAAATGGTATCCGTTTAGCTGTGAATTAAATATAACAAATCATTGTAACTTGAATTGCTATTTTTGTAGTATGAATAGTTCAAGAATAGACGACTTTGAATGTTATGATTCGCAGAATCTTGAAGTAATTATGGAACAACTGAAAAGAGTGAAATGTCTATATATTTCTCTTAGTGGAGGAGAACCGATGACTCATCCACGTTTTTATGAAATTGCACGTACATTAACAGAAAATGGATTTAAGGTTACAATGGCTACAAATGGCATTTTGATTAACGATAAGTCAATTGTAAAAATTAAAGAGGCAGGGATAAAATGGATTCAAATTAGTATGCATTCTATTTCTGACGAAGCATGTGCGAAAATCATGGGCGCTCCGGTGCAAAAGAAGCTGCTAAATGCGATTGATATAGTTAGCAGAACCGAGGGGATTGGATTAACAGTTTGTATTGTCAAAAATCATTATAATAGAAATGAAATAGAAAGCATTAAAAGTTATCTGGATGATAGGGGGATTACTTATATATTCCGTGATGAATTATTTGTTGGAAGGCTAAAAGAACAGAGCGAAATAAATTATGAAGTTTTAGAGGAAAGAAAAATAGATATATTTCAAAAATATATTTTGAATAGAGAGTCTAAATATAGTAAAATTAGAAAATTTGCAATTTTAGTTAATGGAGATATTGTTCCTTGTACAGAATTGAGTGTGAAACTCGGTAATGTGTATCAAAATGATTTGGAAGAAGTGTGGGAGAAAAATAAGGTAATTGGCTTATGTAAAGGTTGCGGAGATGTTCCATGTTTAGCAAATTATTATCATCATAACGTTGAGATAAGAGAAAAGGTGGATGCTATAAACTATGATTCAAAGCAAACTTATAACAATTATTAAAGATTGTATAAAGGATCAAAAAAACATAACTTTAAATACCGTGTGTGGTAGCAAAAGTATGAGACCACTTATAACGGACGACACAAAGTTATTTGTGAAGGCAGTTAATCAAATTAATGTTGGAGATTTGTTATTACTTGATTTTTATACAGAATTATGCTGCCATAGAGTAATAAAAATAAAGAATGGGATTTATACAAAAGGAGATAATAATCCCACCGTTGATTACGAAGTAAAAACAGAGCAAATTTTGGGAAAAGTGTATGGGATTAAGCGAAATGGAAAGTTTTATGATTTTAGAAAAAAAACTCTTAAAATTTATGGTTGCTTGATTGCATATATGTCAAAATTGAGTGCAAATTATGATAAAGAAAAAAATATATACAAAAAGATATGTTACATAATTATGAAGTTTTTTATAAATGGAGTTATTGCAAGGGGAGAATATGAAAGTATTTAATACACCAATTTATGCATGCATTGATTTGACATACAAATGCAATTTTTCATGTCGACATTGTATGTTTTTGAATGAAAATCTAAAGGAATATACAACAGCACAGATTATAAATCTTCTGGATCGATTGGAGGATGAAAAGTTTGTTGCGGTTCAATTTTCTGGAGGAGAGCCTTTGTTAAGAGATGATTTTTTAGAAATATTGGATTATTCAAGTCGGAAAAGATTTGCGATTTCATTGGCAACAAATGGCTCTTTGATAGATGACAAACTAATCCAACATTTAAAGCAGAGTAAAGTGAAAAATATCCAATTAAGCATAGATGGTTTAGAAAAATCTAACAACTCTTTAAGGGGGAGCGGGACTTTTAATACCATTGTAAAAGCGTTGGATAAATTATTAGAAAACAATTTGCCAGTGGCTGTTGCAACAATGGTAACAAAGGAGAATATAGAGGAAATGAAAGAAATGCTCGATTTTTTGAGCAAAAAAAATATACAGTATTGGAGGTTACAACATATTATATGTGAAATGGCAGACATGAAGAATAAACTCATAAGCATTGATGAGTATTTGACAGCGTATGAAAGCATAATAGAGTATGCTAAAGAGAGGAATGTGAACTTCCCTATAACAATGCCTTGTTACTTTAGGGAAAATGTTCCAAGTAATTCGTGTGAAAGAACATTAATAAATATTTCACCTGATGGGAAGATTACAGGTTGCTTCTTAAATAATACTAAAGAAGGAGAATTCATTCCATTATCTTGTGAAGAATTCAAGAAAAATAATAGAAAGGGAAGATATTATATTTGTACAAATGCTTTTGAGGTGATTGAAGGAAATGAATCAATTAGAAATAAATCATATCAGTAAAAATTTTATATCTCATGGAAGAGAAGTAAAAGCACTAAATAATATAAATATAAACATTAATCAGGGAGATTTTGTGGCGCTGATAGGATTAAATGGAGCGGGAAAAACTACATTATTGCGGATTTTATCGGGGATACTTTTACCTGATTCGGGTGAGGTTAAGATTTGCAATACATGCTATAAAGATAATGAGAATAAAATAAAAAGAAAAATAGGAGTAGTTATGGGTGGAGATCATTCACTCTATGGAAAGCTAACTGCTGCTGAAAATTTAGAATTTTTTGGTTCTTTCTATGCTCTTAAGCAAAAGCAAATTAATAAGAAAGTTATTGAACTTTTGAATCTGTTTGGATTAACTCAGAAGAAGGATATTTTGGTAGAAACATTTTCAAAAGGAATGAAGCAAAAGCTGTTAATTGCAAAAGCTCTTTTACATGAACCAGAAATTTTGATTTTAGATGAACCATGTAATGGAATAGATATAGTTACAAATCTTGAAGTAAAAAACCTTTTAAAAAAGTTAAACAGAGAATATAGTAAAACGATTATTCTTACTACACACAATTTGTATGATGCAGAGGATTTGTGCAGTAGACTTTGTATTTTAAAAGAAGGACAAATAATTGCAGAAGGTGCATTTAATGAAGTTTACCAATCCTATTTTAAAAATGCAATAATTAGCATGGTGTTAAGAGATGAATTATCAGATGAATCAAAAGAAAATTTGATAAAAGAACCTAATGTAATCGATGTTATTAAAAAGGAAGAAATGAGAGAATATGATATTGTAATTGATAAGGAATATGGTATCTTCAATTTGAATAATATTCTTCAGTATATCAATATCGATAACTTAATTAGTATTAATGAAAAGAAAATCACATTAGAATTTTTATTACAATATTTGGTGGAGAAAAAATGAAAAATGTATTTGTATGTATAAAAAATGCTTTTTTACAGGACGTGCGCTATCCATGTAATTTTGTGTTTGGAATGCTTACTCCGTTGTTATCGTTGATTCCTTTAATGATCACGATTCAAATGTTTCAAAGACAGAGTGATTTGGCATGGTACCTTATTGGCCTTATAATATGGATGTACTTAACTCAAATAATATGGGGGAATGGAGTCATTTTAAAAAACGAAAAACAAATGGGAACATTAGAGCAGCTGTTTTTGCTTCCTAAAAAGTTATCCTTTTTTGTTTTTTCCAAGAGCTTGTACTTTGTTATTAAGGCACTTATATCAATGATTTTTGTCGTTTTATTTTGCAATTTTGTTTATGATTCCAATATTGAAGTAGTTAAAATTTTATGTGTGATATTAATCGGTTTTCCATTTTATTATTCTATTTCTATAATTATATCATTATTTTGCCTGAATGTTGATTATTTATTTCCTGTATTACAAACTGTTTTGGGGGTGGTTATGATATTTTCGGGCATGACATATGATATTAGTTTAAATGGAAAGTTAGCTTTTCTAAACAAATGTAATATTATATATCAAGTTATGCTTTTGGCACGAAAATCATCTTCCTTGGATTTTGTAGAAATTTTTTTGTCTCAGGAATCATTAATTATTATTTTAGGTGGAGTGATTTCATTTTTGTTAATGATTTTTTCTATAAACAGATTTATTACAAAGCATAAATTAAAAGGAGTATTTTAATGTTTATGGCAATAAAAGGAGTGTTAAAAAAAGAGTTTATATATATGTATAGATCTCCCAAGGGAACTATGTTTGAAATTTTACTGCCGATAATTAATATTATTCCATTGTTGTTAACAGTATGGTTTTTGAATAATAATTTTGGAAATGCTGCTTTTGTTGAGTATACTAACACAAATCATATGAATAATTACTATTGTGTTACATTACTTGGGCTGGTATTTATCAATTTATCAGAAAGTTCAGGGTATTTACTTGAGAGAGAGATGTACTTTGGAACGCTTGAACAAATATGGTTAGCGCCGAATAGTTCCCGAGCATTGATTTTTGGTTGGTATATTTTTTTGACTTTAAAGTCGTTACTACATTTTATGATATTTATGGGGATTTCATTCTTCATGATAGATATTTCAATAGTGAATTTTCCGTTATTACTAATTTTACTATTAATTTTAATGATTTTTGCTTTCGGATTAGGGATAATTATAGAAGCAATAACGTTGTATTTTCGACAGGCAGATGCAATTATTTCAACAATTATGGGATTAATTCCAATTTTAAGTTGTGTTTCGTTTCCTATTAATGTTTTGCATCCAGTTGTTCAGCATATTGCAAAGTTGTTACCGACTACATATCTTTTTGATTTAATTAAATATAGTTTGGCGGGGAGCCGACTGATTTTTGACATACAAGTTGAGCTTATGGTGGTAGTAGCCAGTTCAATCTTGTTTGTAATTATTAGTTTTCGGTTTTACTATAAAATGTATAAAAAGGCGAAAAAATGTGGAATGAATTATCTTTAATGGAAAAAGTATTTTTTGACAGGAAAAGTTTTAGAGAATTTTCAGAGAAAAAAGTGAGTAGCGAATTACAGGATATTTTACTAAAAGTTGGATACGCTGCTCCAAGATCAGGCGGGATACCTTGTATTACTATTACTCCGATAACAAGCGATAAGGATAAAAAGATGTGCTATAAAGCCTCTTTTTATCAAAAAGCAGTTTTGAGTGCACCATTGATATATGTCATTTCAGGTGATCTTGATATGCTTGGAAAGAAATATAAAGAACCGTATTTGACAAGCTTTATTATTCAAAATGCAGCAGTAGCTACTATGAATATGATTAATGCTTGTCAACTCCTAAATATAGAAACCTGTTATATCGGGGGAATCCGGTCTGAGATGTTGCAAAAGTATTTTGAGATGAATGAAACGACAAAAATTATCACATTATTAGCAGTAGGATATAAAAGGAGCGAAGAGGGATAAATGGAAAAGAAAATATACAGAAGTCGAGATATCAGTGCTTATATAAATGGTAGTGAAATTGTTCTTACAAAAAATCAGAATGAAATAAAAATGTCTTTACCTGAGTGTATTGGGTTGATTGTGGTATTGCAGGAGCTGGTTAGAGAGAACAAAAAAGTGTTTATTAATTCTGATAAATAAATTTTGAGAGAATATTTTGATTTAATATTCAAAATATATGTGTTAAGAAAATTACCAAAAGTTTGATTGTTGTACAAAAAAGCGAATCTGATGTGAATTGATTATTCCGGGGCCACACCGGACTGGCGGCTCTGCCGCACCGTAATATTCATGAATATTCTTTCCTCAAGAAACCATGATTCCAGCGTAGCGGAATACTCATATATAGAGAGAGAATTCCTTGCAGGTTGTAAGGAATAAATCAGTTTACGTATTGTAGCTGATAAGTGAGGAATGTGTATTATTGTAGATTTATATTTTAAGATTTAATAAGAAAGAAGATATTATATTTGTACAAATAATTTATCTTTAATGAAAAATAATACAGGAATGAGAATATGAAAGCAAAAAATAAAAAATTTAGAACCATTCATCTGTCGCTGGAGGCAATTGGGATTATATTTCATTATGTACCTACATTAGCGATTATAAAGATTGTGTTAGCAATGATATCAGGAGCAGGAACTTCTTGCTCCTTTTGGTTTATGCAGAGGTTAGTAGATGCAGTTAGTAGAAAAATTTTGAATGGAGGAACAATAGAATATATTATTTCGGCAGGGATTGGTTTTCTGATAGCGATGTTGATTCCGATCATATGCAGTAGTTATGTGGATGGTATGATACAGATTAAAATGGAGAGAAAAATAGGTGATAAATTATCAGAGGATGTAATCAGGAAATTTATGAGGATTCCATATGCGAATTTTGAAAGTATGGAATTTCAGGATACATTGATTCAAATGTCGCGAAGTCCGGATAGGATGATTCTAAAGTTGTTTCAAAATACGATAATAGCGATGCGATATTTTATGATATTAGCAGGACTGACAGGAATCTTTTTGAAAGCGGGAGTTGGAATTGCAGTCAGTTTTTCAGTTTTGTTCGCGCCGTTGATTTGGCTCAATTTTAAGACAGCAGACATGATGAATGAAATTTATAAGGAACAAACAATAGAGCAGCGGAAAAGGGATTACTTAGAACAGCTTTTGACAGAAAAGGATTCATTGCTTGAGTTAAAGATATTTGGAGCTGTTAGATTTCTGGAAAAAAAGAGAAAAGCATTAGTGAAAGAGGTGTTGAATCGGAGAATCAGAGTAAAGGTAAAGGCACACAATTATTATTTGATTGGAAATTTTCTGACATTTGTCTGGTTATTCTCAATTTTAGTGTTTTTATGTATGAGTGCACTGGAAGGAAGTATTACATTGGGAGTTTTTGCAGCAGTTTTGACTGCGATGGGGGAAGCCTTGGATGATTCTGAAGCGTTATATATGACTTTGCAGAAAATGAGATGGGGAACGAATGTTGTATCTCACTTTTTGAGGTTTATGAGGTTGGAGGAAGAACATGATCCCCCAAAAAGTAAGGAAATAAACGGAGATAACTGTATACGATTTGAAAATGTGAGTTTTACATATCCGGGAAGTGAACATTGTATTTTAAAGAATGTGAGTTTTGAAATCAAAGGTGGAGAGCATATTGCGTTGGTAGGCGTAAATGGCGCTGGAAAATCGACCATTATTAAATTGTTATGTCGTTTATACCGACCACAGAGTGGAAGAATTGTAGTAAATGGAATTGATTTGCAGGAATTTTCACAGGAACAACTTCAGAAGCTTTTTTCAGTAGTATTTCAGGACTATAATAGATTTTATTTGACACTTCGGGAAAATGTAGCAGCAGGGGCGTTGGAGCGTAAAGAGGATGATGAAAGCGTGAGAAAAGCACTTCGCATGGCGGGAATTGAAAATGAAAAATTACTGATGGAGTTGGATTTGCCGCTTGGAAAGTTAGAAGAACAGGGGATAGAGTTATCCGGTGGGCAGTGGCAGAGAATAGCGATTGCCAGAGCTTATTTTACGGATTCCGAATTTGTGATTTTGGATGAGCCTACATCAGCTCTGGACCCTATTGCGGAGAACGCTATGTATGAAAATATAGCATCTATCCTGACACAGAAAAGTTGTATTTTTATCTCACATCGTCTGGCGAGTGCTAAGATGGCGGACAGAATACTTGTTTTATCCAAGGGACAAATTCAGGAAGAAGGAAGTCATGCGGAGCTGATGGAACGCGGCGGCATTTATGCAGATATGTATAGGATGCAGAGCAGTTGGTATGAAAATCATGGGAGTGAGAGAGAATGTGATGAGGAAAATAGGAAATATATTTAAAATATTGTTTTGGGCAGCCCCTTTTTCGACAGCTGTCACTGTACTTTATTATATTTGTCAGGCAATCATCCCGGCGCTGTCGACTATTTTATTTGCAGGAATACTCCAAGGGGTAATTGAGTTGCAAGAAGGTAACAGAGAACTCCTGATAAAAAATGTAGCGATTTATCTTGGGATGCGAGGGGGAATGTATTTTTTGAATTATGGTTATAGTGTTTTGGTCAATACGGGGATTTTTGAAAAAGGCAGCATGTGTTTTAGGCAATTTCTGCAGGAAAAAACGGCAAGAATGCCTTTATATAATATGGAAAATTCAAAGATATTGGATCAGAAGAAGCGTGCAGAACGAACAGTTGAAGAGGATGTTCCTGCAATGGTATTTTATCAGTTTTTAGAGGCTGCATCAGCAGCGTTTGGTGTTGTAGCAGTATTGGGAATCATGCTGGATTATCATTGGGTTCTTGCGCTGGCAGCTATTTTGGCAGTATTGCCATTTCCAATTGTAAAAGTTATAAGAGGGAAAAGTCATGTACGGGTAAAAAATTCACAAAGCAAGACGGTGCGCAAGATGGAGTATTATTGGAAAATATTGACAGGAAAGGATAGCGCAAAGGAACTTAGAGTATTGGGATGCCAGGAATATTTATCACGGCTATGGAAGAAAGAAAGTTTTTTGGTAAGAGAACAGTTATGGATGGAAAAGAAAAAAGATGCAGTATGGTGTTTCTTATGTGACATCATTCAATTTGCAGGATATATAGGAGCATTATTGCTTGCCGTGGGACTTGCCGTATGGGGACAGATGGAGGCTTGTGTATTTGGTGCATTGATTTCCGCATTATTGAATCTGCAGAATTGTATAAAAGTATTTCTGGAGGCGGTAGGAGAATTGCCGGAGCTTTTAAGTCTTTATAATAATTATGACACATATTTAAAATTGGGAGAAGAATTTAAGGAAAAGGAAGATAAACGATGTGTAGATAGACAACCACAAATTTCTTTTAGCCAAAAGAAAATTTGTTTGGAACATGTATTTTTTTCTTATCCGGAGATGCAGAAAAATGTTCTTGAAGATATTTGTTTAGATATTTTGCCAGGAGAGCATATCGCAATTGTTGGAGAAAATGGAAGTGGGAAAAGTACATTAGCAAAGCTTATTCTCGGATTATATCCAGTTTTGAAAGGAACGATACGGTGGGGGGAGATTGATTTGAATCAGCGTATGGTAGAGAATCTGTATCGCCATATTTCGGTGGTTTCACAAAATTTTGTGAAATATTATCTGACTTTGAGGGAAAATATAGGAATTTCATGTGTAGAAAAATTGGAGTCTGATCCAGAAATTATAAGAGTGTTGGAACAGGTTGGATTTACGGAAAAAATCTCATTGAACCAACAGCTTGGAACAGAATATGGAGGTGTTGATTTTTCGTTGGGGCAGTGGCAAAAGCTGGCGATTGCACGGGGAATACTAAGGAATGCAGAAATAATTGTGATGGATGAACCAACTAGTGCATTAGATGCAATTACAGAAAATGAAGTATTGAATTTGTTTATGAGAGTGATGGAAGAAAAAACAGCTCTGTTGATTTCACATAGGATTGGAATTTGTTGCAAAATGGATAAAATTGTAGTAATGAAAAAAGGAAGAATTGTGGAGATTGGTTCACACGAGGAGTTATTGAGAAAAAACGGAGAATATGCCAGATTGTACTGGGCACAGGCAGGATGGTATCAAGAAAAATAGAAGTTATATATCAAATTTCGAAACAGTCGCAAAGCAACTGTCAAACTCCCGGGAATTGTATTTGCGAAGAAGCTTCTTTCTATGCTACAATTAAGTTCAGGCGCTTTGTGTGGAGTGGAAACAGAACTGACAGAGGCATTTACACAATTCGATGAACTGGGAGTGACAGAATGGAAACAACAACACTAATATTCTTATTTTTTATACTGGTATGGGGCATACTCGGAGTTACGTTCCTTTGCATCGGCATCGGATTGCATGTAAGAGGACGGAAAAAATACCTGCACTTTTCCAGTCACTGCAACGGTAGAGGATCTGCGAAGAAAAATGGAGAACGGACATGAAAATAGCAGTAATGTCAGATATACATGGAAACTATATCGCCTTGCAGCGCTGTCTGGCGCATGCGTTGGAGCAGAATTTGGATGCCTATATTTTTTTGGGCGATTATTTGGGCGAGTTTCCCTATCCGCAAAGAACGCTGGAGATTCTGTATGAACTGAAACAAAATGCTTCCTGCATTTTTATAAGGGGAAATAAAGAAGATTACTGGCTCAATCGCAGAAAAGATCAAAACTGTGACTGGAAAAGTGGAAACCGCAGTGTCATGGCAATGATTTATAATTACAACAGTCTGAATGCAAAGGATCTTGATTTTTTTGAAACGTTGCCGATCAGCCAAAGCATCCGGTTTGCCGGGATGGAACCGGTTCTGGCTTGTCATGGAACGCCTTTTGAGAATCAGAAAGCGCTGCTTTCGGAGGATTTATTCGTTCAAAAATGCGAAGAGCGCTATATCATATGCGGACATACCCATATGCAGGGATTCGTTTCTGACGGGAAAAAGAAAATCATAAACGCGGGAGCGGTCGGAGTTCCGTTGAAGTCTCCGAAAAAAACACAGTACATGATATTGACCTCGGACGGAAAGGACTGGAAGCCGGAATTTCTTTCCCTGGAATATGACGTGGATACCGTAATAAAAGAAATTCACGAATCCGGGCTTTGGGATGCATCGCCGTACTGGTGCAGGATCACGGAGCATTTGTTGGATACCGGAGAGCTGCCCCACGGAACGGTCTTAAATCATGTCATGAAACTAAACGACTATCAGGACCCCTGGTATAATATTGCGGACTCCTATTGGGAGAAAGCACTGGACGAGCTGGGGATAAGATAGGGTGGAACAAGCTTGCAGGTATTGTGAACTTTGGTTTGACGAAGTTGCGTTTGAGAGGAATACCGGTTATGGTCAGAAAATTACAAAAAGCAGATATAGACAGAGTTGCCGATATATGGTTAGATACGAATTTAAAAGCACATGATTTTATTTCTGCTCAATATTGGAAACGTAATTTTAAATTGGTAAAAGAAATGCTATTACAGGCGGAAGTCTATGTCTATGAAAGTGATCAGAAAATCCAGGGGTTTATAGGGCTGAACAACGATTATATCGAGGGCATTTTTGTTTCTGATAAAATGCAGTCTCAGGGTATCGGTAAAATTCTGCTGAATGATACAAAAGACAAAAGAAACGAATTACGCTTAAATGTGTATCGGAAAAATACACGGGCAATCTCTTTTTACAAGAGGGAAGGTTTTGAGATCCAGAGCGATGGATTGGATGAAGCTACTGGAGAAAAAGATTATGTAATGGTGTGGAAAAAGAAATAGAAAATCCCGTTTGCAGAATTACGAAAATCCAAATCCCGAAAAAGATATGATGCTCCTGACAAACTGCCGTGTCTGCTAAAAGCAAGACACGGCAGTTCACTTTGCTTTCCTCTCTTGTGGATGTATGATACAACTTATCCCCTGATTTTTACAACTTACAGTCCCCAATGTAGATATGAAAAACAAGCTGTGATATAGTATCGTAGAACCGAAGGGAGGGGTGTTCTTTCCTGTATTGTGAAAAAACAGTATTTAAGTGCAAGCAAAAGCTGTATGATCTTGCATTCAGATACAGGCGTTAGCGTTGTTTCAGGCACATACGAAAGAAATGGAGAAAAATATGGAGAAACGATTATGGAAGAAAGAAAACGTTTAACCCCACAGTCCGTTCAGCAGGATCTGGACGCTTTGGGGCAATACAAAACAGCAGACGTGGACAGGCTGATCCGTTGCTATGTCAAGGAACAGGCGGACGCGGCACCCCTTCGGGAACATATTTTGACGGAGCAGCAGTTTCATCGAATCTATTATTATGTAAACTTACAGCAAATTAAGGATGTGGCTGCACGGATGGCTTTTATCCACAATAATTTACTGTTTACGGATTGGTGGCACACGGATCAGCTTATTCGGTATGTGGCGGCGCAGGATTTTGAAATGGCGATAGGGTATGCTCAGGAATATATTCATTCCGATGATCCATTTATTCGTCGCTGGGGCTATGTAATGTTCATTTCCCGGCTGGGGCATGGTCATGCAGAGCGGTTGCTGCCGCTGATGAAAGCAGATGATCACTATTATGTGCAGATGGCGCAAGCCTGGTTGATCGCAGAGCTGACTATTTTTGAGCCGGAGGTTGTTCATCGGTGGATGAAAAGCTGTGGGCTTCCTTATTCCATCTGCGGCAAGGCCATTCAGAAAATCTGTGATTCCTACAGGGTTTCCGACGAGTGGAAAGTGAAATTCAAAGCCTTGCGGTCGGAACTGAAACAAGCTCCAATTTGAACTGCGGGATTACGAAACTTTTCGGAAGCTGGGGATTCCCATGCCGAAGCTGCTGGCTGTAGATATGGAGCAGGAACGGAGCGCTGCCAGTTCTGTTGCATTGAACGGCGGCATCTTTACAAAGGTGTTCCAAATTTTTTAATTAAAACACAGAACAAATGTTTGCTGTTAAGAAAAATGAACTTTCATATGGTAGAGGATATGTATATTCTTTACAGTACCATCTTATTTGTGGAATCCGTCGTATTGTGCCGTTACCGGGATATAACAGGTACCGGTATTTGAAAACCGACATGACAGAAACCGGAAAGAGGACATGACTGGAATGTGTGGAGATCGTGCTTTGCAGACTTCGCACAGATGATTTTCTGGTAAATTTTATAGAAGGATATCAGAGGGATCCCGGCAGTGGTCAGACAGCAGTCCTGACATTGACGTGTGAACTGTAACAGAAAATAACGCATGATAAAAAAACTGTTTTCCCATAGGATGAAACAGTTTTTTTAAATTCTGGTCTGTCACACTGCACTGGTACACGAGCCAGAAACTCCTTGACGAGAACATCTATTCATGCTATATTTGGTGTATAGACCATATAAAAACAAAGATAGTTACATAGAATGAGGAAGGGGACAAATGGCAACAAGTTTAAGCGAACCAACAAAGAAACGCATCCTGCAGGTATGCGTAAAACTTTTCCTGGAGCAGGGGTACAAAAAGACAACCATGG
>ERZ780168.1964-NODE-1964-length-19508-cov-4.758341_pt1 | contig 19508 bp, 20 predicted proteins | sample MGYA00510981_ERZ780168 | MGnify/ENA primary metagenome ERZ780168 (study PRJEB29588, sample SAMEA2158769) | human gut metagenome | biome: human gut; feature: human-associated habitat; material: faeces | place: Denmark | collected 2008/2010 ...
ACCTCTCTGCGTTCCCCCTGAAAAGGGCGCCCCACGCGGAGTGGAATAATGAAATCGAAAAGACGTAAGTCTTTTCTTCTCCATTCTCACTTAGGATTTAAGTGAAATCTTATTCCAGTGGAGTCTCTTAGAATACGCTCGTAGTCTAAGGAAAAGAAATTGGCTTCGCTCTTTCTTGAATCTTTTTAAAAGATTAAGCAAAACTAAATTTAAAGAAACAATTTGCGAATCCTAAAGAAAAAGCTGTCGTTATACAGGGCTGAAAACCCTCGTATATCCGACAGCTTTTTTGTTTTACCTAAGCCCGTGCTTTGCCAAAATCCGCATTACCTCCGCAGGGTGGTTCGTCGTGATTAGCTCTCCGCCGTTCTTGTAGCCGCGAAGAATCTGCTCTTCCGTGACCGCTCCTGCTCCTACCCACGGATGAATACCCTTTTCACGAACCTCGTCGTACTGCTCCTTTGCGCATATCGGGTCGCTGTGCCATATAGCCTTGCCGCTTTCGTTATAGGTGACGTTGAACATGCAAATGCAGTAGAGCACGTCAAGCGCGGCGGTGTTTCCCATGATTTTGTAGGGATAATAGCCGTGCAGACGGTACTTGTGCCTGTAGGTCTTGTCTATCCACAGCAGAAGGTCGCCCTCGAAGCTGTTTATGTACAGGCGGTCGGCGAGTCCGTATTCCTCAAAAAGCGCGATTGCTTTGGATGCGCTCTCGAGTGCGAATTTTTCTCCTTTGTCATTCTGAGGTCAAGCTCAATCATATCCACGCCGAGAGAGTACGCGCTTTCAAACGCAGGCATGGTGTTTTCCGGGAAACCCTCAACATTTCCGCGGTGTGCGGCTACTTCCATCATAATTTTCATCCTTTCGTATGTAATGCTATGGCCTAGGCTATTATAGCATACACAGGGGGCAAAGGCAAGTATGGGAAAAATTAAAAATGGCGCTCGGGGGATACCCAAACGCCGTCTTTTTAAGCTAATACCCGGATTCGAACCGGGGACCTCATCCTTACCAAGGATGTGCTCTACCAACTGAGCCATAGCAGCATCTCATTTTTTTATTCCATCAGGTTTTTAAGTTTTTATCTCTTGTCCCTGACGACTATATTATTATAGCACGAGAAGTCTAATTTGTCAATACTTTTTTCAAAAAAAAATAAAAAAAATTATATTTTTTATTTACAGACCATAAATCGTATTATAAAGCCATTTGTCGAGCTTTAGTTCACAGCTGGGAGCTAAATAATCTATTTTCACTATAGAAGCCACAAAATTTCAGGCAAATAGAGGCGTTGAGAATAAACATCATTGTTACTGTAATATTCCTTGACAAGCCTGTCGTATTCATCGGCAGGCAGCTTTTCAAGGTGATGGTCTCCTGTACCGGGATTTATTGCCGTCAGATAGCAGTCTATCTTTACTCGCGACATACCTGTGGGAAGAGAAGATAACTCGTCAGACACAGGGAGGTTTTTGCAAAATGAGTCTGAAAAACCAACTGCAATAGGGCTGTCAATGGACGACAACATGAGAGCCGAGTTATGCGCTGCAACTGTCGAAAATACAGCTGCAGCGTATCCCGAATTTTGCGGTGCGGTACTCCACTCCGACCGCGGAAGCCAGTACACAAGCGCTTCATACAGAGCTGCGCTGAACGAGTATGGAGTAAAGCAGAGCATGAACAGCGCCGGAGGCAGATGTCATGACAACGCCCGCTGCGAAAGTATTCGTGGGCTGGTTACACGAATGAAGAACGAGCTGTTTTACACCCGCGGCAGAAGAAGTACGGATTGCACTGCTGCTCAAAAATTTCGAGTAAAATGTGTAAAGCTAACTCCTGCTTACCAAATACGGCGGCAGTATCAGCAACACTTACGAAACGCTTAAAAACCGCACCGAACTTGTGGACGGTTTCTGCAAGTGGAATAATGATGTGCCGTTAGGCTGCCGTCCGAAGCTGATTGAATACAGCAGCTCCTGCGAGGATTTGGCGGCGGCGCTCAAACCTACTCTGAAAGAGCGATTACAGCAGGCAGAGAATAACTGCCGTGTATTACGGTCAAAGATTGACGAGGTGAACGATATTTTTCGGAATAATCCCGACCTTGCACAGATGTATGTCCAAAGGCGCACCGAACACCGCCGTGCCAAAGACATAATGCCAAAGACGAAGCCGCCGCACAGATAATCCTTACATACTTAATCGCACTTGGCGAAATTTCTGGGCAGATTTCAATGTCGAACAGCTTGAAATCCGCTTCAATCTGGAGGACGAATATCTCGCCAATGGCTTATCAATAAGGAAAAAATGCATTCAGCCTCCGATTTATCGCGCAGAGGTCTGTCAGCCAAAAACATATCGGAGCGAACATTATTCTATCTAATCCTCTGCTTTCTTAATTCTAACCGCAAGATACTCTCTTGTGGGCAAATCAATTCTGAAACGTCCCTTAAAACTTCCGACATTCTCAACCGTCATGTTCCATGTGTCTATAATGTCGACGGTGTATATATTATTATCGTCAATATGATAATATCTGAATCCCGGACGCGAAATCCCGTAATAAAACAGGTGATAACCGGTTTCATCAGCTAGATTTTCATCTTCCGGAACCACACATATCTCGTCCCATTCCATGTTTTTGGGTCGCAATCCGCCGTCCGGAGCTTCCTCAAGTATTTTTCGCATAAAAGCTATTCTTTCCGGGCTGTCACCTTTAAGCTCTCCGCCATGCGACCACCATATCGCCTTATCGTCTATGTAGGTTTCGCCATGACCACCGTAGCCGCCGCGGCAAAGTGCTTCCCAGAACCTCCGAACAAGCTCCTGCGGCGAAATATTCCCCCACGCATACTGAATATTTCCCTCGTATAGCATTTCGTCAATTACTATCGGTTTGCCATAGCTTTTTCTCCACTCGGATGTTCCCTCCGGAGAACGCTGAATACTGCAGTGCGTTATCCATGACTTTGTATGATCGTAAAACTGATTACCGTTATGTATTGATCGCAGGTGATCATACGGGTCGCTTTCTACGATTATCTGCGCATATCGTTCCCAGTCCTCAATGCTCTTGCTTTTTATCAGGTCATATTCATTAGCAAATGACCACCATACATTTCTGAAAGCTGAAAACCTTGCCGCCATGTATTTCAGATAAAGTTCGTTGTACTCCGGTGTCATTGTTGAGAAGCCCCAGCGGTCATACGGGTGAAAGAGGATAATATCTGCCTCAATACCCAGCTTTTGAAGCTCGCCGATACAGTATTCAATATGCTGAAAATGCTTGGGGTTAAACCTCTCAAAATCCCAGTTGTTGCCCTTGGAGTCCGGACCGTAGCCCCACACATTGTCCTCTGTGATAGCACTTCCGTCAACCGGAGTACCCTCGTATGGATAGGAGCGCGGCTCACGTGAATTGTAGCAGTAGCTTTTAGGAAATACGCAGAAACGTATCTTGTTGAACGGGGAATTTCTCAGAGTTTCAAGAGTTTGCGCGATAAGGTCATCGCTTTGCAGATTCCATACATAACAGGTCGTGCCGACAGGATAATAAGGTGTTCCGTCGGAATACTGAAAATGATATTTGTTATGTACCTTTACGCAGCCGTGATTATTTTCCGACGGCGGCGTGACAGAAAAAGTTCCTTCGTATTTCCTGTCAGAAAAATTCCCGCAGACCGTAAAATGGTATTCTTCCTCAAACGATGGCATGAATCTTACTTTGTATATTCCGTTCCCATCGTAAAAACCATTGACGGTTTTGCGCTCGGAATCGCTTTCAAATAGCGCAGTGATACCGCGTTCCAGGAATGGGTTGCCAGCGGTGGTTCCCTCAGAGTAAAACTCGAAAACGCCCCATTTTTCAACTGATTTTGTATAATTCATAACGGTTCCTCCAATGCCTTGACACATAAGCCGACGGATCACTGTGCTGATGGAATCCGTCGGCTTAGATTTTGAATATCACAGGTAATCTGATTTATGGCGCTGAATAAGTGAATGTTATTTCCAGCGTCGAAAGTATCTCATCGTCTTTGACGGAAAGAACAGTCGCGGACAGACCGGAAGTGTCGCCGTCGGCGCATCTGACGTCATCGGGGACAGATGTTACCCACTGGTTATAGAGGTTTACTCTCGTGCAGTTACCGTCATCGGAACAGGTATATTCCTTGCCGGATAGCTCACGGACTTCGCCGTTTACCTTAACCTCATCAATAGAGATAGTATAACCCGGGAAGAGCTTCTCGCCGTTGTAAATCCCTAGAGCCGAGAAAAACACTCCCCTTGCAATACCGCAATCCGAGAAATCCAGACTGACGGTGTAGGTTCCCTCACCGGTTATCTCAGCATTGTCTGCAACGATACCCAGGGTCATATCCGTCGGGTCGTACTTGTTGCCGACACAGTACTGAACTGAATAATCAAGACTCTGGTACATTATCCATGCCACTGCGGTATCATCAGAAGCCGGAATGGATACGCCCGCCATAAATTCGTCTTCAGCCGCCTTTATCGACTTGTCCATTCTCTCCCTTGCGGCAGACTGGATCTCAGAATAATCCTTGCCTTCTTCGGTCGAAGCGCGTCTGTCGCTGTACAGCCTTGCTATGTTTTCATCGGTAGTTTTTCTGAGGACCCTTTTGTAAAAATCGCTGCAGTCCCAGAGGACGGGGCAGTAATTATACAGGTCGCAGTTATCCAGAAGATTGGCGTAAAACTTATCCCTATCGGGTTTATCCGCCGCACCCATAACGGCATATTCGCCTATAACCACGCCGTATCCCTGGTCTGTGAATTTAGTCAGCATCTGAAAAAGGGAATTCTGCTCCTCATAATCGCCGGGAGTTCCCCACTGGTTTACAGTGCTGTCACTGCAATAGTCCCACGGCGTGTAATAATGTACTGAAAGCAGAAGCTTGTCCTTTGCCGTGTCCTCCGGCATTTGGTATCTGTCATCGCATGTTTTCCTGAAGTCGGTGTTGTACCCTGCGATAAGCAGGAATCTGTCTGCATTTTTGCCGCCGGTCGAACGTACCAGCTTAACAAATTCGCTGTTAATTCTGTTCGTTGTTTCGTAGCATTCGTCCTCGCTGAGAACTCCGTCTGTTCCGGTGACTTCGCCATCGTTGAGTCTGTCGCCAAGTTCCTCATTTGCGGATTCAAATATCAGCTTGTAGGAATAATCGGAAAAATGCTCGCATAACTGCGTCCATATGGACTTATAAAGTGCCATTCCTTTTTCACGAACTGCCTCGTCACCGGAGCCGAACATTCCCCACCAGCTTCCGTCCCAGTGGTCGTTCAGTATAACATACATATCAGCGTCAAGAGCATAATTGACAACCTCGTCGACACGGTTCATGAGCCGCTCGTCAATGGTGTAATCTCCGCTCTCGTAATTTATGCCATTGGTCCATGCCACAGGAATACGGAGAGTATCGAAGCCCAGGGCTTTCATATCGTCTATCATATCCCTTGTGGTGACGGGCTGTCCCCAGAGCGTTTCAAAGGAAGTGGGGTTTACTCCTGAATCCACATAGCTTTTGTGATTGTATGCCTCCAGCGTGTTGCCGAGGTTTATTCCGTTGCCCATGAGCCGGATAACCTCTGTTGCTGTAAGGTCGTTTCCGGAACCATTGTTATCCGTAATGCTAGTGGTACATCCGCTCAATAGCATTGAAATAACCAATCCTATGCTTCCAATGATTTTAACAACAGAAACACGGTTCATTGAAGATCCTCCAAAATTATGATTTTTCACCTTAATCAAGGATAAGATTACTTATTTCAAGATTGTAGGTTATTGATGTAAAGGGAACTTCCTTACCGTTTATTACGAGTGCAAAACGGTAGCCTATCCAGTCGACAGTGGTTTTTGCGGCAACTATTCCGCATTTCTTGGTGCCGTAAACCACGGAACCTATCTCAGCGCCCATCCAGCCGTTAGCAAGCCCATTTGCGGATTCGCTTGACGGGTCAAGCTCTGCATTTACAGGGACTTCAACGATCCCGTTTTCCGTTTCAAGACCTACGGACTTGACATGTACCTTGTATTTCGCGTCCGGGTCAACGTTGATGAAGCCGAAGTTAAGCAACTCGCTGCCTTTTTCAAATGAGGTGGACTTCACGGAATACTCACCGTCACCGCTCATTTCGACAACTGCCGACGGACTTGGACCGGGATTTACAGCCTGCCCGGTAAGTATAAGATTTTCGTACTTTATCTTGGTATCTGAGATTTTCTCCTCGGGACGGAGTTTCTCGCTGCCCTTTGTGAACTGCCACGATCTCAGTTCAATATCCGCGCCGGAAAATACCAGATAGATATTGTGATTTCTGCCGTCAAACTGACTGAATTCAGCAGAACGAACCTTAGCATAATCAGCGTTGTCAAATTCAATGAAAGATACTGCCTCGCCGGAAATGCTGTCAAGGCGAACCTCGATTCTGCCCTTGCCTTTAACATCAGCAGTGAAAGCGGAAGCGCCATAACCGAAATCCGCACCTTTTACATAGATCCATGCGCCGTCTGCCTTGCTCTTTGCGGCAGGGTCGTTACCATCGGTGTAACCTATATCGGCAGACGTGAACATAACCGCGCCGCTGTTTACAGCGTAGGGGTCAAGAAGCTTTATCTGAGATACGCCATGACGCGATGCGGCAGTTATCGGGATCTCTCCGTCAGCCGCATTCATCGGAAGATAATCAACCATAATGCTGCGGAAACCTGCTGTGCCGCCTGCCAGTTCTTCAAGAAGGAGCGTGTGGTGGACAATGTAGTTCGTTCCCTGATACTCGCAGAAATGCGTGTGATTGTTGGCCCAGCGCATTCCGGATTCGCCGTCGGCATTCTGACCGGCATTGTAGAAATATGCGCCCCTGTATTCCCAGCTGTCTGCGTCAAGGGGAGTTTTTGTGGTCATGTATGCCATACTGCATGTAGGCGGCGCAGGAATGTCCTTGCGGTCCCATTTGCTGCGGTTCTGCCAGTCGTTGCAGTAGGTGTAATAATAGGTGCCGTCGATGTAATTCAGCTCGCTTGCCTCACAGAAATATGGGGCGTCAATAGAAACGAACTCGCTGTCAAACGAAAGCATATCCGCGCCCAGACGTGCTATCTTAGGCACATTGGTATGTATAACACCGCCGCCGTCCGCAGGATTTCCGCCGCCAAAAGAAAGCCAGCCTGTGCCGTTTTCGTCGAGGCATACTCCCGGGTCAAAGGGCGCAGGACAGTTTTCAAGCCCCGGCATATTCTGATAGATTAGCGGCTTTCCGAGAGGATCGCTCCACGGTCCGAGAGGGTGTTCCGCCGTAAGCACTCCTACACCGCAGCCGCTGTTCGAAAAGTAAAGGTAAAAATGAGTTTTTCCGTCCGCCTCAACTCGGGAAGCTACGGACGGCGCCCATGAATTCACTATCCAAGGCGCTATTTTTGCGATGTCTATGAAGCCATGGTATTCCCAGTTCACCATATCGTCAGTTGACAGCATAACGATGGATTTTATGTGAACATAGTCGTTCTTTCCGTCATCGCCGACTGCCTCGTACTGCTGATGGTCGTTAGTGCCATAAATATACAGTCTGCCGTTGTACTCAACGCCTGTCGGGTCAGCGCAGAATACATTCGGCGAAATTGGATTTGCCGTATTTTCCAGCTTGTAGCAATTTTCACTTATTTTCATTATTATCACCTCATTGTTTTGGGGCAACACCGCGCAAAAACCATTTATTGGATCTTGTACGCGTCTTGCTTGCATATTGCACAATTCGTCCTTGCAAGGCAACAGCCTTGCCGCGTCCACGTTGTACAATCTGACGAAAAATCGAGATTAGCCAATCAGCGAAGCGTATTATTGGCTAATCTACCTGCGCAATACACGCACAATCTTTGCGCGGTATTTCTTTTGTTTTATTATACACATTGCAAAGCAGAAATTCAATAGCATATATACGTTTAATCCACCTTTTAATCATAATATGCACTTTTGCTCTTGACTTTAGTGCGGAATTAAGCTATACTGTAAACGGGGTGATATTATGCGCAGAAGAATAGCGGTCATTACCGCAAGAGCCGACGCGTCCGAACAGCGCGATATACTATACGGAATATCCGAAGCCGCATTCCGGAAAGACACCGATGTTGTGGTCTACTCAAACATATACAACCACTGGCAGGACGATGATCTGCTGAATTATGAGAACATAATTTACTCCCTGTTTGAGCCGGATTTATTTGACGGCGTTATTGTCACAGCCGAGGCATTCCGGGATATAACAATAATCAACGATACAATCGATAAAATAAGAGCTGCAAAAATCCCCGCCATTGTTATTGACGGGGATATAGATGGATTTAAGAGCGTTTATTCCGACGATGAAACCGACCTGGAGAAAATGACGGAACATCTGATAACGGTTCACGGTTTCACGGACATCGACATACTGACGGGAAGCAGGGACAACGCCACTTCGCAAAGGCGTCTGAACGGCTGCAAGCGCGCATTCGGAAAGCACGGAATAAGCCTTGATAATATCAGAGTGTATTACGGGAACTTCTGGAACGATTCCGGCGAGGAACTTGCCCGGCGGTATCTCAGCGGTGAAATTCCGCGACCTCAGGCGGTGATATGCGCCAACGATTCCATGGCGTTCGGGCTGTGTGATGTTCTTTCGGAGGCAGGAGTGGATATTCCCGGCGAGCTGACAATAACGGGCTACGACCAGACCGGCGGCGACCATACCGCAGGAAGGATATATCACTATCCGCTGCTGACGACTTACCGCAGAAACCGCCGTAAAATGGGACGGGACGCTGTGGTTGCTATTCTCGGCGGCAGTCCTATTCAAGACAATTCCGACAGGTTCGTAAGCGGAAACACCTGCTCCTGCGGCATCTGCCGTTCGCAGCTTTTAGATGAGCTTATCGCGGAAAAGATAGATCAGTATCACACCGTTATGAGCACCGTGGCACAGTTTTCCGGCAGGCTCACCACATCGCGTACTCTTGAGGAATACACCGGAGCGGTAAGCGAGTTTTTCTACCTGCTGCACGGCGCTGACAGGCTGTTTCTGTGCCTTGACAGCACATGGAACAGTGAACGTTTCAACGGTGATGAATTCCTGTGCTGTGCGATAGGTAACGAGTATTCAGAACCACCGATAAAGTTCAGCAGTGGCGAAACTCCCGTGCCGTTCATTACAGAGCACGATTCCCCTGTGATTTTCTATGTGAATCCCGTGTGCTTTCAGACAAGGCTTTACGGGTATACGGTGCTGGAATATAACCGCCCGGCGAGCTATGATTTCAGCTTCCGCGACTGGAACAAGACTGTTGCGGATACGCTGGAATTTCTGCGAATGAAGAATGATATCCACTATCTCACGCAATGCCAGCGGCAATCCGCACTGTATGATTCGCTGACGGGGTTCTACAATCTTCGTGAATTTGAAAGCATTGTGGAGGAAGCCGGGCATAACTTCTGCATTCAGGCGGTAAAGCTTGGTTTCCCGGACGGCGGAGAATATCTGTTTGGGGAAAACTACCGCAGCGATATAATCGCAGAAACAGCGTCATCAATAAAACGTGTATGCGCTCAGCATGAAATATGCTGCCGGACCGATGACAACACATTTCTTATCATGTTCAAAAGGGAAAACGGAATGTTTCCTGAGAAACTGAAAATATCGCTCCACAACGAGGTTTATTCACGGCACGATGAACGGCAGGTTATTATCACATACCACAGTTCCGATAACACGCTGGTCGGAGAACTGCGCTCAGCCGTATCGCTGAATGCAGAGCACGATGTCGGTCTGATAAGCGAACGAAGAAGACTTCCGCATTATAACGAGCTTGCCGACATAAGGAACAGGATAATTTCAGTGCCTAATAAGATGCCTAAGCTTTCGGAAGTCAGCAGAAAAATGTGCGTCAGCGAGGGGCATTTTCGCTTGATTTACCGACAGTGCTTTGATGTAAGTTACAACCGCGACTGCATAAATTCAAGGGTAATGAAAGCCTGCTACTTACTGTATTCTACCGCAATGAGCATTTATGCGACAGCAGTAAGCTGCGGTTACGATGATGAAAAATTCTTCTCACGGCAGTTCAGGCAGGTGACCGGATTTTCTCCGGCAGAATACAGAAAAAAGATACTGCGGTGACGGTAAGAATATTGTGATGATCAATAAACGACTGATGTTGTATAATAAAACTTGACACCCCACGCTCAAAATAATATACTAAAATCAGGAGGGTGAAGGACATGTCAGAAGCAAAGAAATACGACAGGAGCTACAAGGAGCAGTCAGTAAAGCTGGCGCTGGAAATAGGAGTAAAGCGAGCCAGCGAGGAACTTAAGGTACCGTACGGAACGCTGTACGGGTGGGTGCAGGCGGCAAAGAACGGCGACCTGGACATCGAGGAGCGAACCCCCGAAAACGCAATGAGCCTGGCTGAGGAGATCCGGCAGCTGCGAAGCGAGGTAAAGCGGCTGAACAAGGAAAACAAGCGGCTTCAGGAGGAAAGGGATTTCTTGAATGAGGCGGCAGCTTTTTTCGCTGCGAGCCGTCGGAAGTAAACAAGCAGGAGCGAATGAAGTTCATTGCGCTCAAAACCTGCGATGGATGCGCAAAAGGCAGAATTTCATTCTGCTGCAAAGCGCTGGAAGTGACATGCCAGGGATTTCACGAATACCTGAAAAATCGTAGTAAACCCTGGAAACACGAAGAGTTGGCGGCAAAAATGATGGAGATACTGCATGAGGACGAATGTAACGATACATATGGTCGGGAGCGAATGCATAAGGCGCTGCTCCTTAAATATCCGGGTTCAGGAATACCAAGTGAAGCCACGGTATACCGTGTGATGACAGCCATCGGAATAACGCATAGACCCAACCGAAAATCGAATGGAATTACGAAGGCGGACCGTGAAGCACGAAAGTCAGACGACCTGCTGAAACGCGATTTTAAAGCCGACAAGCCTTTCAGCAAATGCGTAACTGATATCACAGAAGTCAAAGCTAAAAATGGCAAGCTATATGTGTCGGCGATATTTGATTGTTACGACCTGACTGCAATCGGGCTGTCAATGGACGACAATATGAGAGCCGAGTTATGCGCTGCAACTGTCGAAAATACAGCTGCAGCGTATCCCGAATTTTGCGGTGCGGTACTCCACTCCGACCGCGGAAGCCAGTACACAAGCGCTTCATACAGAGCTGCGCTGAACGAGTATGGAGTAAAGCAGAGCATGAACAGCGCCGGAGGCAGATGTCATGACAACGCCCGCTGCGAAAGTATTCGTGGGCTGGTTACACGAATGAAGAACGAGCTGTTTTACAGCCGCGGCAGAAGAAGTACGGATTACACGACAGAACAGCTGAAAACAATGATCTGGCGCTACTACATGAGTTATTGGAATAACAGGCGGATATGCTCGTCGATAGGAGGTATGCCTCCGGCAGAGAAGCGCCGCAGATATTACTCGGATAAGACGGGCAAACCGGCGGCCGCAATGGAATAAATTTTTGAGTAAAATGTGTAAAGCTATATTGACAAGGCTATGTCAAGTTGTTCGACAAAATCTTGTCTAACAGCTCGACGGACATCGTCGGATTAAACAGTTTACTGCTAAAGCAATTGACAACAGCGTGTATTTGTGATAAAATGGAAGCGAAACGATTTCAGAGCCGCCGGAAAAGGAATACACGTGAATATAAGGACATACAAGGGCGATTTCAGCTATGCGATTTTTCAGCGCGGACAGATATATTACCGCCAGAAAAAACTGAAAGAAGTGACATGCGACGGCAGCGGAAACTACCGCTTCATCGTCGAAGGAACGAAGAACTACAACGTTACAGCGTCGATAACCCCGGAGGGCGAGCTTTCGGGGCTTTCCTGCGACTGCCCGTACGACCGCGGATACTGCAAGCACCTTGCCGCCGCGCTCATATATCTTGAGAGTATATATGACAAAACGATATCGAACCGCAGTTCAAATTACGCCAGGGGACTTATCCGTCACTATATCGAAAGGGCCGTTATTAACGCGCAGGAACACGGAATACGGCTTGTGCCGGAGCTTGAAGCAACGTTCGAGGGGCTAAAGTACTCGCTGAAAATAGGGCGCGAAAAACTCTATGTCGTGAATGATATTTATGACATGTATCAGGCTTTCCAGGGCAGGCTGAACAAGAAATACGGAAAGGAACTGGAGTTCGTACACAGCCCGGAAGTACTGGACGAGCAAAGCTCGGCTCTGCTTGAATTAACATTCAGTATCTTTATGAGCTTGAAAGAAGGTGCCGACAGAAAACGCAGGTTTCTGATATATGGACAGGACGCAGTTCGCTTCTTCCAGATAGTCAGGGAAAGCGGAGTTAATTACGGCCGCAGTCATTTTGACGTGAAATTTTCCGACCCGGAAATCAGCTTTGATATCGCGAAAACTGACACGGGACGCTATTTTCTGCGCCCGGTGGGTAAAATAGAAATATTTAATGCAGAGCAAAATTTCTGCATTATCATCGACAGCGACAAAAAGCAGATTTTCGTATGCGGCAGGGAGTTCACAAACGCAGTCGGAGCGCTGCTTTACGCCGCATTAAAGGAAGAACTGCTGATTTCCGAAAAGGAGATCGCGGCATTCTACACTGCGGTGATCCGTCCGGTGAGCAAATATGTGAAATTCTCCGGACTGGAAGTGCTCTCGGATTTCACTCCTCCGGAATTGAGCGCGCGGCTTTATATCGACATGGACGCAAGCGGAGAAGTCGCTGCAAGGCTTGAGTATCTTTACGGCGATGAGAAATTTACGCCGGAGCAGAGCAAAAGAAAAAATCCGTTCTGCGACCATTTTGCAGAGGCTTCCTGCGAGTTGTCGGTCAAGAATTATTTTGACATTCGTGACGATAAAAAGAATCCGTATTACATTGACGGCGACGATGAAATTTACCGCCTGCTGACCGAGGGAATACCCTCGCTTTCAGAGAAAATGGAGATATACACGACCGACCGTTTCAGCAGAAAAGCAGTAATACGTCCTGCGGTCCGTCCGGCTCTGGGAGTGCGCCCGAGCGGCAGCGTGCTTGAACTTGAGCTAACTGCGGACGGCTACACTCCGGAGAAATTGCGGGAGCTTCTCGCGGCTTATCGTCTTGGGAAAAAGTACCACAAGCTGAAAGACGGAAGCTTCTCAATCCTTGACGACGGGCTTTCCGAACTGTTTGAAATCACTGAAAGTCTTGACATTTCGGATAAGTCCCTTATGAAAGAAAAAATCAGGGTTCCGGCGTTCAGAATGCTGTATCTCGACAGTCTTGGGAGTACCTCTGAGAATGTCAGAATTGAACGAAGCTCTGAGTTCCGCAGACAGGTAAGTTCCTACCGTGAAATGTTGGATTACTCCGATAAAATCAGCGTTCCGGAACAGCTAGACGGTATTCTGCGCGAGTATCAGATTTACGGGTTCCGGTGGCTGAAAACGCTGTCTGCGTACGGGCTGGGCGGAATCCTCGCGGACGATATGGGACTTGGAAAAACATTGCAGGCGATAGCGCTGATGCTTGACGAAAAGCGCTCCAAAGGCGGCAGAAGCCTTGTCGTATGTCCGGCTTCCCTGGTGCTGAACTGGCAGGGCGAGATTGAAAAATTCGCGCCGGAACTGCGGGTGCTTGCCGTCATGGGAACGGCTTCCGAGCGCGCCGCGCAGTTCGCAGAAATGGAAAAATACGATGTTGTGATAACCTCGTATTCCCTTATCGCAAGGGACTTCGCGGAGTATCAGGAGCATGAATTCCGCTATGAATTTCTGGACGAAGCGCAGTATATCAAGAACAGCTCCACGCAGACGGCAAAGGCGGTGAAATCAGTGAACAGCCACTGCCGGTTTGCGCTGACCGGAACTCCGGTAGAGAACAGCTTTGCGGAACTCTGGAGCATATTTGACTACATCATGCCGGATTATCTTTTCAGTTACAGGTATTTCCGGCAGCATTACGAATCCCCGGTCGTAAAGGACGGAAACGAGCAGGCGAAACAGTCGCTGCAGCGCATTGTGAAGCCGTTTATCCTGCGCAGAATGAAGTCCGGGGTGCTGACCGAGCTTCCCGAAAAAACGGAAACGGTGCTGCTTTCGGAAATGGAAAAGGAGCAGAGCGGAATTTATTCCGCGAACGTTGCGGAGGTGCGCTCTGCGGTGACGGCTTCAAATGGTGATAACACCGAAAAAATAAAGATCCTCGCAATGCTGACGCGATTACGGCAGATATGCTGCGACCCGGCGCTGGTCTATGATAATTACACCGGGCAAAGCGCCAAGCTGGAGCAGTGCGTGGAGCTTGTGGAAAGCTGCGTTAATTCCGGGCACAAGCTGCTTTTGTTCTCGCAGTTCACGTCAATGCTGGATATTGTCGCGGCGCGTCTTGACGGCATGGGAATACGGTATTTCATGCTGACTGGTTCCACAAAACCCGCGCAGCGGCTGAAAATGGTGAACAGCTTCAACGGCGACGATACCAGCGTATTCCTGATATCGCTGAAAGCAGGCGGCACTGGGCTTAACCTCACCGGCGCGGACGTTGTTATACACTACGACCCATGGTGGAACAGCTCGGCTGAAAATCAGGCTTCCGACCGCGCTTACCGAATCGGGCAGAAGAAAAACGTGCAGATCTATAAGCTCATCACCCGGAATACCATCGAGGAGAAGATACGCGAGTTGCAGCAGGCAAAATCCGGGCTTGCGGATATCATACTCAGCGGAGGGGAGAACTCCGGAAATATCATGAGCATGACCTCCGAAGAGATACTGGAGCTGCTGAAATGAGCCTTGTAAAATGAAAAGTCCCCACAGAGCTGCGGCTTTTCGGGGGACTTCTATATTGTGCGGCGATTTTAATCAAGAGATTCCTCGTTGATAACGCCGAAATCAGGTTCGGAGCAGAAAAGTCCATGGTGCTCCCAGACTGCCGCGTCGAATTTTTTTCATCAGTTCGGAGGCGGCGAGCGCTATTTTAGCGCCGCCCTATAAGCCCCACACGATTCGCCATGCGTTACCCTCGCCGTTTATCTCTACGATTCCGATGGAGTGCTCCGGGTCAAGAATGCTTTCACACATCTTTTTCCGAAACCTCTTTCGGATATTCACGGAGTTTATCGGGACCGTGCAGCGGATCCCACACCTGCGCAAAGAACGGATCCACCTTTGCTCGATTGCCGTAATTCCAGCTTCTGCGTTCGCACTCGTCGCACCAGTGACCGCCCTCCAGGATAAGCCGCAGGCTGGCAGTGAATTTATGCCCGAAAGCGCACTGAAATTCCAGCTTGCCGCTCCAGTCGCCCTTGTTCATTTCTGTGCTGAGCAGCCTGCCGCCGAGGAACTCCACAACCTTCTGCATATCCGCAATGTCAAGTTCGCTTTCCTGTTTGGTTTCGTCATAGCCGTGGTTTATCGGAACAACTGCGTCCCAGTTCGTGAAATGCTGCATTTCGGAGAGCTTATCCGGAAGCGCCTCCCATCTTTTGCGGCCGCCCCAGTAGGCGTCGATGTGATCCTACGCGTTATCCTCTATAAAGTGTAATGTTCCGTGCTCCGTCCGTGCCAGCTTGTCAAAGCGCCTGAGGAGAATGCTTCCCATGAGCCGCTGACCGCCCGGCAGCCTGCAGAGTATCTTTGAAACATTGCACAGCGCTCCGAGCTTTTCAAGATAGCAGTCATAGAAATACTGCATTGAATCATGGCGGAAATGCAGGTAATTTTCCAGCTTGTCGCTGTCGAGATAATACTGACCGTGGAAGTTCAGCGTTGCTTACTTTTTGGGACTGAGAATATAGTCAAGATTTGTTATGCCTATAGCGCCGTAAATTATCCTGTACATCTCGTATGTAGAGATACGGCAGGGGGCGCGCCGCCGCCTATATTGTAAATATGTCCCCCCAGAAACTCTCTTCAAGCGTACCGTCGTGGAAGAAAGCGCAGAGGTTCTTCATCGAACGCGCCGAATCACGGTCGGAGCAGTATTCAAGCACGTTATCGAAGCAATTGTGGAACATTATCGCGTCCTCAATTTCTGCCATTGCCCTGCCGATTATACCCGTCTGCCGCAGGGAAACCCAGTATTTCAGACTGCTCTCGATAACAAGCCGTTCCGCTACAACTTTTGAAACCGCATAATAGTCGAACATACTAGGCTTTATCGGATCGCCGACCCTGCCCCAGTGTACAGGCGGCATTCTGTCGCCCGTTTCGGCAACTGTGCCTATGTAGACGAGGCGGGTGCGCTCCTGCTGTCCAAACTCGTAAATCGCGTTGATTATATTCCGCGTGGAGCCGTAATTTACTTTCATTGCCTGCTTCGGGTAGTAGTCTGCGACAGGGGAAACGAACGCTGCAATGTGAAAGATCAGGTCGCAGCCCTTCACGCATTTCAGTACGTCGTCATAGTTGTTGAGGTCGCCCCATACTATTTCAAGCCCCGGCGTTTCCGTATAGGACTTCAGAATATTACGGTTCTTTTCGGAATCCCTTGCTAGAATAGCTATATCCTGCTTCTCGGAGTATTTCAGCATTTCTTTCAGGCTTGCAAAGCCCATTCCTCCGGTAGCGCCGGTAACGAATACGCGCTGTTTCATGATATCACTCACCTTTCATGCCGATGGTCTTTGCTTTGCCGTCAAGGATATCGGCGCATAGCTTCATTGAATCGTCGATAGCCGCGTCAATATCGTCCTCTGTAACTCCCAGCGGTACGCTGCCGAGATTCTTGTCGATATAAAGCTCGCCGTACTGGATATCGCACAGCCTCGGCATATACAGACCGCCTTGCAACGCTGGTTTCACGCGCGGCAATACATGGAGGCTGACTAGGCGTTCTCGCTGAGCGACGCTTTTATACAGCGCAGCGAGAGATTCAACAATCTTCAGCAGATCACAAATCTGCAATATAACATGGTCCTTGATTTTGCCGACAGAATGAGCAGTATCCGTCAGGGGGAAAAGCCTACCCAGCTGACCATATCCGTTTCAAACTACGTCCGCCGTCACTTTTCGGAAAAAATATGCGTTGAGGATATAGCCAGGGAGCTTTTTTATGAGCCGTCCGTATCTTTCAGCTAAATTCTCGCGCGAAGCCGGAATATCTCTCACGGATTTCATTCTGAAACAAAAAACGGAGGAGGCGAAGCGCCTTCTTTGTTGTTCGGACAAATCTGCCGCAGCAATAAGTTCCTACCTCGGTTTCTCATCGCAGAGCCATTTCTCAAGGGTGTTCAGAAAGTACTCCGGTAAAACTCCGGCGGGATACAGGGATAAATATCAGCGATAATGCTGATCACAAATCTTGTTTTTATGTTTGGAATTTATACGGGTAAATCTTATACCATATGTGTATTTCCCTTGACTTGATTTATATTTTGTGATATAATTGGTTTGTGTTATTATGTCGAATTTTGCGAGGTTGTAGAATGAAAAGAATAAAGCTTACTGCGCTGCCGTGTATATGCGCTGATGTTTTTGACGGTACTGACATAATCAGACCAGGAGGAGAAGCGCTGAATTTTGCTGCCCATGCCTCTCGCTTTGATGAGATGGATGTTACGCTGCTTGGAATTGTCGGAAAAGATAAATATGCGGAAGCGATAATGGATTCAATATCAAGGCTTGATATTGATAAAAGCCATATACGCACTGATGAAAGGTATCAGACTGCCAATAATATGACATACCTTACAGCAGACGGCGACAGGTATTATAAAGATGATTCATGGAACGGAAAAATACTTGATGATATCATTCTGAACGATGACGAAATCAGAATATTATCCGAATCCGATGTGGTCTTTGTTCACTTCTGGGCTTCGTGTTTTTCGCAGGTAGTTGAACTGAAGAAAACGTCCGGATTTAAGCTTGCAGTGGATTTTGACGTCTACAGGGATTTTGCTGATATGGAACGGCTTGCACCGTATATGGATTTCTTTATGATAAGCGGCTCGGAGGAACTGCTGCCGAAGTTCAGAGAGTTATCGTGTAAGTATGATTGCCTGTTCAATATATCCCTTGCAGAACGAGGAAGCGTCACATACTTTAAAGGCCAGGAATTCAGAGTGCAGGCTGTAAAGGTCGATACCGTAATTGACACGACCGGGTGCGGCGACAGCTACCACGCCGGATTTGTATGCTCATATATGCTTGAAAATGATATTGAAAAGGCTATGAGGGTTGGTTCTGAGATCGCAGCAGAAACCCTGAAACATTACGGCGGCTTCTGATTATACCATGATATAATAAACAGCACCGGAAGTGATTTTCGTTCACTTCCGGTGCTGTTATTATTGAAACTTGAATTATGCTGCCTCTTCGCTTTCAGCGGCTGCGCTTTTCTTCTCCCTGAAAATAAGGGAGAAAACAAATCTTACAGCGGGACCTGCAAAGAAAAGCTGCCAGCAGAGCGCCATCGGGAAATTCAGCGCCGTTGTCTGGAGCCATACAGCGACAAATTCGCCGCCTGCGTCCTTGAAAAGCAGGGTCGCAGCAAGGCTCATCAGCGGGCACATGAAGATAACAGATACGGCAGATATCGCGATAACGAGGTGAAACGGATTGTCCTTTCTGACATCGACCATCTTAAACGCCTTTGCCTTTGCGATTTTTCCGACAAGGAAGAAATCAAGCACAAATGCGATGGGACCCATGACAGCAAGCTCCTTAAAAGCGGCGAGGAACACGAAATTCGACATTCCTCCGGTGCTCAGTGCAATGTTGTAGCATATCATCGCATAGACCATCACGATAACCATAATTATCGTGAAAATGATTTCCTGAAATAAGTTCTTGGGCATAAAAAAATCCTCCTGTATTAACGTTGCAGCATAAGTGTTGTTCGTTAATCATTCGGAGAATGTACGTTTCCAATAAAACCCTTGCTATTCAGTTTGCTAAATTATTTTAGCATAATCCGCATGATAAGTCAATGTTATTTATCAACAAAAGTTTGTTTTCATAAAGCCGCGCAAATACAACTTTTAGCCAATTGTGATGCTGGTCAGCTTTACTCAGAAAAATACACTGTCAGATTCTAAGACTATGCGTACGATAAAGCTGGCACAGGATAATGGCTATTATATACGCATGTACTATATTGGGTTAGGTTCAGTTGAGGAGAGCATTGAATGCATCGTCAATCGCCATCGAAAGGGCGGACATACAATTCCGGAAGAGATGTGCGCAGGAGATATACGGAACGTTTTGACAGACTGCTTGACGTTATGCCGCTTTGCAATGAGATTTTTTTCTATGATAATGAGAATGGTTTTGTGGAAGTCGGTCAATACCGCAGCGGTGAAATGATGCTCCGGGCAAATGCCCCGGCGTGGCTTGATGAGCTTCGTGTGAGATACAATGAGCGGCTGAATGATATATCAAGGGATAAATAATATGAAGGCGCTGTAAAAAAACTCAACACCCAAGCCCGAGCAACCATCCTATGGAAGCT
>ERZ780168.1970-NODE-1970-length-19459-cov-3.358328_pt1 | contig 19459 bp, 14 predicted proteins | sample MGYA00510981_ERZ780168 | MGnify/ENA primary metagenome ERZ780168 (study PRJEB29588, sample SAMEA2158769) | human gut metagenome | biome: human gut; feature: human-associated habitat; material: faeces | place: Denmark | collected 2008/2010 ...
AACCCCGATACGCAAAACCGCAGTCGTCGGCATTCACCGCAGAGAGTTTCGTACCGTCTGCAAGATACGAATATTTCGCGACAATCGTATCGTATTTAACCAAATACCATTCAAAAAAAAGAGGAGCAAAAGCTCCTCTTTCAATCAAGAATCTCGATGTCTTTGTTTTAGTTTTCTCTCCCTCTTGTAAAGCATCAACAACAAAATTACAGAACCGAAAAAAGCAGGAACGGCTTTCCATAGGAAGATTGAGAACTTCTGAGAATCGTAAGATGGCGGATATGCCATTCGAGGGTTGGCAATAAAGGTTTCGTGTACGTCTATGATTATTGTCAGCAGAGTTAAAATAGACAAAATCCAAAGAATAGGTTTGATCAACATGGTAAATATGCTCCAGCCCCAAGAATCTACTTCAGACTTTGAATATTTTCGTCTCCGTAAATGTACCACAATAAGAATAACAGCAAAGCATAATATAAAAGGAGTAATCATTTTTAAGTCTGCCAGGCCAAACCCTTTTGTAGTAGGACTAAACCACCTCCATAATAATCCGCCCACAGGATAGATGAGAGCTATTACATAGAACATTCTGACATACATTTCTACGACTTCCAAAAATATGTTCAGTTTTGGAAATTTCACATCGTTTCCCATATTACTGTTTACTATTTATGTAATCGATAACTCGCGATAAAAATATCTGAAATTGCGCGTTGGACATTCCTGTCAGATCCAAATCAAGTCAACCACCCAGATTCGAACAGTCATCTGGTGAACATAGATCGCAGATTGAATAATATGTTCCGAAGGTTTCGTATTGTCCCATTCATTTGCTGCTGGATCATGTTCTTCCAGTGCTGCCTTTTGCAAAAGATGCAACCGGATTATTTGGATATATCAGAAATATGTAATTTAGGAATTTCGATTCGTGCTTTGTCATGAACAAATTCTGTTTCCGGTTTTTCGCGGGTCAATTCAATGAAGATAAACAACCCGATGGTCGATACAAGTGTTATTAAAACATAAATCCACATCCGCATACGCCCTCGCGATCGTTCCTGTTGTGTAAGAGCATTATGGCGAGCCATAATCTGATCGAATTTTCGAGAATATAGTAATACATTCACACCCATTAAACACATTCCCACTCCAACTTCCACCCACTTGGAGTAAGTTAAAGTTATATCGAATATCAAGAGGAACGAATGCCATATCACAACAAGATTGAGCCATTGTAAGAAACCAAAGCAATATGCAGCATCCCAATTAGGAATGTGATTTTCAACATAGAACTTAGTTTTGACGATATAAATGAATATCCAAATATAAAGTTGTTCTCCTAAAGAAAGTTTTGAATTTTGATAAGATTCCATCTTCTAATGAATTGGATAAGTTTTGATTATTCGAGTATTATCAGGGGCTATTATTGCAGGGCCTCCACTCCCAACGATTGCAGGTAGCACCGGAGCAAATATCATTAGAGCAAGACCTGTGGCAAGAGCCGTTTGCGGTGATTTCATTCCTACTCTCCATATGATTGTATTTATTGCTATATTTCCTGCGGTTTCACCTGCGGTTTGTCCGCCAGTTGCAAATCCTGCAATATCAGTAAATACTGAAGCATAAAAGATTCCGGTTCCTATATTTGTTGCAATTTTCCCTGTTGAAGTATACACTCTGTTTGTATTACGGACAATAGTCCCACCCTCGTTGATGATAATATATTCCGAGCCGAATGTCAACGGTTTATCGTATAATGAAGCGGCGGTAGAAAGGGTTCCTCCAGTACCCGATACGAATTTAAGACTTTCAATGACTTTATTTATTTTTTTGTTCTTGCGCTTTTGAGACTTTTGTGTCTTCTGTTGTTGTTCCTTACTCTGAATACTAATCCCTGTGACATAAGGAATTTCCGCTCCACTTAAACTGTAATAGGTATCTCCTGTATCATACGTTACACCTAAATATGTGTAACCACCTTCTTGCATCTCTCGCTCGGACATAACTCCGTTTACATATTTGTAACTTGTTCGGGTTCTAATTTCTCCGTTGCCATCTTCATATTCCTCTTGATAAGAATACCATTCCGCTCCATTATGATCGATTCGATTAACCGGATTTCCCGCGCAGTAGTTGTATTGTCCGATGGAATAGTACTTTTCCAGTAGCGGATCCTGCTGGATAAATACCACCCCGTCTGGATCGTAGAACCGAGCGCCGAAGTCGAGATAGAGGGCCGAGGAGGAGTATGTCTGCTGAAATTCCTTTCCCGAAAACGTGTATCGGTTGTCCGAAGCCGGCATGTCGGGCTGCTCCCACGTCTTGCCGAAGGGATAGTAGTCCTTACGATCCAAATCGACCCGTTCCGTCGGCGTCACTTTCGCCACTACGCGCGTACTGCCCAGATGATCGGTCAGGAAGTAATGTACCTCCGAACCGCTGTCTGTTCCGACGATCCGTCCTCCGCCGAACGATGTGCTCTCGAACGAATCGATAACATCATATCGCCAATGATATACCAAAGAACCTACATACCGATAACCGTAATTTTCGTAATCGCCAACGGTCTTTTTCGTCCCGTCTGCAAGATACGAATAACGATGCGATATTTCGCCCGAACCCCAGTGGTCCTGCAAATCCTCCGGTAAGTTAAGCAAATTATATGAAATTCCACAGCCCGTCAGAGCATCTTCCGTCATATTTCCGTTGGCATCGTAAGTATATACTCCGCTTCCGTTCATCGTTTTTTGGCGTTGGTTACCGACGTATTCAAAGCGGTAGGACTGCGACACGGCGCCGGATGATCCCGTTCTGGTCAGCGTAAGGATATTGCCGTTCCTATCATAGGTAATTCCTTTTTCAGTACTCCAGTCCGTATGCAGGGAAGAAGTCGAAGAAAAAGGTTCGGCAGCTGTCAAGCGCGACAAGTCGTCGTAGCGATACCGGTAAGCTCGTTCATCGGCATCGGCCGTACCGTCTACTTTTTTGTGCTGCCACTGCCAGGAGGTAATATTTCCAGTATAGGATGGCGAAACATCATCTATGTGTCCCCACTTATTATAATAGTCCAAAGACATATCGAACAGTTCGCTGTTCTTTGCGGTCAACCAGCCCTGAATATTGTATTCCATCGTCTCGTGAATGGCGTGCGTTCCCGTACCATAGGTCTTTCCAGAGAGCTGACCGACAGCATCGTAGCTGTAAGCCACCACGGCCAATTCGCCGCCGTTCACCTGAGTTGTTTCGCGCAACAAGCGGCTGCGATCGTCGTAGGTGAAGGTGCGGTCGATGTCGTCGGTCTTGCCCGCGCGGGTATAGCTTTCGCGTTGTGCGATGAGGTTTCCCACGAAATCGTAGCGCTGCGAGGTGCGGAGGATGCCGTCCTCGGCGTCGCGCTCGACGGTCTGGATCACGCGTCCCTTGTAGTCGTAGTAGCAGGCGCGCTGGTGATAGCCCGTGATCGTATCGTTGGCCAGCACAGCAAGTTTCTCGTAGGTCAGCGAACCCGTGGCATTGTCATAGCGCAGCGATTCACCGTCCGTGGCCGTCAGACCTTCGATCGGCTGAAACCCGATCCCCGCCGCCTGCACCTCCGATGGATAGGTGTCGTAAACATATTTCCGCAACGGTACCGAAGCGCCCAAATAGGGCGGTTCGACAGATTTGATCGGCTCACCGATCGAGACGCCAGCCTGTGACCTTATGGGGATCAATTCCGCTTCGACAGCGAGGCTCTGCTCCTGCACCCGTCCCAGTGCATCGTACGAATAGCTTATCCACTGCTTCTTCGCGCGTAGATTGCCGTCCTGCGACACTCGAAGACGGTCTCCTTCGTCGTAGCGCATATACTCCGCCTCGCGTCCGGGCATCCGTTTCTCGACCATGAGGCCGCGATCGTTGTAGGTGTAGACGTAGCAATACTTTTCGGCGAAATCGTCGTCGACGGGGAATGTCTGCGAATCGCTGAGCAGGTAACTGCCTTCGGGCGTGACGACCCACCGCAGCCGGCCGTATTCGTCGTAGACGGAGTAGGTGTCGATCGGTTCGTCGTCATCGAACGTGCGGCTCAGCAGCGTCCGCCCCAGTCCGTCGGTGAAGCTCTGCACGACATGGCCGTCGGGATCGGTCGTCACGGTGCATGAGAGCGTTCCGGCGTCGTGGCACCCCTCGCAGACCAGTTCGCCGTCGACGCCCACTGCGAGCCACCGCACCTCGTCGGTGTCGTTTGTCCGGTAATCGAACTCGGTGTAGACGACCTCGAAGTCTTTCATGTAACCGGGCAACGCCTGCTTGCGTACGCGCCCGAGCGGCGACGCCTCGTAGACCTTCTCCGTGAAGGAGCGCTCATAGTCGGAGCTGTATCGTTCTTCATAATAGTTTCTCTGCTCCGAAATCGCCGTACTGTTCGGCAACTCTGTCTCGTCCGAATAATAAGTCGCTTCGAAAGGAAGGTAGGCCGTCGCATCGCTGCGCAGCAGGGCGTCGTATACGATCGGCGTCACGATGTTGTACCCGTTGACGGAGGCTCGGACATTCGTCGTTTGCGACGGCAGTCCCAATCCGTTGTAATAGGTGATGTCGGTAATCGTCGTTCCGGTTTCGGAGATCGCCGTTCGGGTCTTGATCCAGTTCGATCCGGAATCTTGTGCCCCGATCCGTCCTGCGGAGCAGAAGAGGAGGGCAAACAAAAGAATATGTCGTTTCATGGGATTGCAGGATTTGTATTACTGGTCGAAGGAATATTCATACTCGTTTACGACCTTGCCTTTGTGGTCGCGCACGCGCATCAGGTGGTTGTGGGCGTTGTACTCGTAGGTGGTTTCACGTCCCGAAGGGTCGGTCATCGAGGCCATCCCCACCAGCGGGATGTATGTCGCCGTGGTGACGTGCCACTCCTTGCGGCTGGTTCGCAGGCCGTCGAGCGCCGCAAGATCGCCCTCCGACAGCACGACCGAGGTACGGATATGCTCGACGGTCGCCGCACCCAAGGCGGTCGTCACCTCGTCGTATGCGGCGTTGCGGATTTCGGCCACGAGGTACAGACCCTTGTAGCCCCACAGATAACAGATCGGAGGCTGTCCCACGGCCTGCACCTCGCAAATGTTACCGTCGGCGTCGTAGCGCAGCGACGCCCGTCCGATGTAATGCGTGTCGGGCGTATAGGCGCCTTTCCCGCCCGTAGAGCTGCGGTTCGAGAAGCGGAACGATGCGGGCGAGAGGTCGAGCGAAGCCAGCGTCGAGAGGCTGTCGGGACGCCCGTAGAGATCGTAGCGGAACGTATCGCCGTGCGTGACGGTCTCGTCGGTGTAGACGACCCGTTCGAGCGGGAGCGAGAGGAGGTTGCGATCGAGCATCGTCCGTACGCTCGACGGCAGGTAGTCTTCGGCGTAGAGCGTCCGCTCGGTGACGGTTCGTCCGTCGGCGTAGGTCGTCTCCTTGCGGCTGGCGGTATAGGGATTCGTGTCGTAATAATAGTTCGTCCGTCGGCGCAGGATGCGTCCGTCGTCTTCGCGCTGCTCGATAACCTCCTCCGAAAGCTGCATACAACCCACGTCGATGGCATTGTAGGAGTAACTATATGTATTTTTATTGTCGTCGTAGGGTGAAGTTGTCAACCGAGGTTGTTCCCGTAAGGAGCCATTCGCTTCGATCTGTACATGCCGGGTAGTTGGCCAGACACGTCCTCTGAAAATTTTCTTAGCCGAGAGATACGGCATATAGGTATAATCTCTGCGGACGAGCCATTCGAAACGACCGTCGACATACTTGTATTGGATGACGGAATCGAGACTTCCTTGATGCCAAGATTCCATTTCCATGGGATAGGGACTTCCGGGGAGTGCTATTGCGGGGCGATTCAGCGAGCCCTCGAGCGGCGGATCGAGCGTATATTTGTAGACGGTTTTTCCGGACAGAACTCCACCTTCGCTTTGGTATTCGGCCACCTCGTCGTACTGGACATGGCTCCCGTCGTCGTAGTTGGTGCGATACGTCGTATGAGGATAATATGTCCTGCAACGTAACCGCAGGGTGTTCGTTGTCGCTCCATTGTACGTCTCATAATAGACGATCGTCTGTAAGGTATGGCAATTACCCTGTTCCTCGCTCGTGTCGGGTTCATGACGAATGATGCCGTTGCCGCTTTCATTGGCTCCGTATTCGTAGTGTGTCTGTTTGAGCAACATACTGTCACGATCGAACGCACGGATGTCTCGAATGCGGTAACTCGAGATATAACGGTTTGTGCCTGAACGATCGCTGAACTGGTTGTGGTCGCAGTGGAACTCCGTATAGCCGCCTGTGGGATAGGTAATCGTAAGCAGTTTTTTAGGGGATGCCGTATAGAGATAAATCTCGGATGTATAGTACGACGGAATATATTTCTCATATTCCGAAAGAGGCGTATCGATCAATCTGTTACCGTGACGGTCTCGGGGTGAGCTGCCTTTCTCGATCGTCGTATAATGGCGTGCAATAGCAGGAATTCCGCGGTCGTAGCTGCCCATACGCGCATGTCCCCAGAAATCCGAGAAAGAATCTCCGTAGTGCATCGCTCCATACTCGAATCGATAACGTTGAACGTCGATCGTCAGTGCGTTCAGGTAACGGCCGTACATCATGGCCAAATTTTCGTCGAGGTAATACCCCGTATCGATGGATTGTGTCAGCAGGATCGTCTTGCGCAGCACGCCTTGCAGATCGTAAACCTCGATACGTGTCAGAATGGGCCTGCGAATCGCTGTGCGATTGGAGTTGTATTGTTCGTAGACGAATTGCAGGGAACCGCCGCGGAATTCGATTCTGTCGATGTAATGGGTGTGTATCGTATTGAGGACTTTGCGGGCAAATTGTGCGCTTTCATCCTGTTCGGGCGCAGTTTCCATCTCCCAACCGTCGGCAATTTCATTGTCTCCTCTCAGAAAATAATCGCACGAAGTATTCATTCCGTAATGCAGCTCCTGTCGGGGCGCTCGAGCCAGCGATTCAAACATTGAAGAGCCGGAACCTGAAATCTCGGCATCGTCGTACAAATCGTGCGATCCCTCCAATTGTCGAACCAGATTGGATTCATAAGGTAGGTACGAGAAGGTGATCGCATCGCTGCCGTCGGCACTCTCGATACGAGTGCATTTCCATGCAGTCGGTGCCGGAGCCTCCATCGCGTTGAAATCTCGCACCCAATCGACGTACTGCGATGAGAAACTGTATTTTGTTCCGTCACTACCCACGATACTAAAATCTGTATTCCCGTTGCGGTTCGCATAATCGATCCTATCGCCGTTCATCGGTACGGTCGTCGGCCCCAGCTCTTTCTCGATGTAGAATGCACCGCTGCTACCGAGAAGCTTATAGTAAAACTTGTCGGGCTCTTCGTCTATATTCTTAATCCACATCGAAAAGAGATGTTGATCCGAAGGAGTGATTTCGGGAGTATTCTTGTCGATATTGGTGTAGGATGTGCCCGTAGACAGATAACCCGAGGCGTGAAAATCATCACGGCCGTTGATGATGCGCGAGACCTGCATATCGCAGCTCAGCGACCAGCCTGCGCCGGCCGCGCCGGCGAGCTGGTTCACGCGCGTGAAGTCGTCGAGGTGGAAACTCAGGTTCACGGGCAGCTCCAGCGATCCCGATCTGACGGTGTAGAGCGGGATCGAGATTTCGGGAATTCCCGTGCGGTGCGAAACGGGATAGTCGATGTACTTCATCATCGACACCGCCGACGGCGGATAGAAATGGACGTCCGTCAGATCGGACGTCTCCTGCGCCTGTACGGACGTCGCTCCGAGAAACAGGAACGACACGGCGCAACATACAAAGGCCGGATGCTTCATAGCCGAAGGAATTTAGGTTAGAATGAGAATGTGTATGGAGTTCGGTTCGTAAACCGGAAGATGCGCCTTGAACAAAGATAGGGAATCTTTTCGGAAAAAGAGGATGAAATAGCAATGACAGAATTTTCGCAAACTGTTTCTAATCAATTTGTTGAAAAATAAAAATCTTACATTTTCCTTACAGGCGGTTCGAAGCGGAGAATCGCGTTCTTCATTTCCGCTTTTCAGCACGGACGGCAGGCTGTGACAAACAAAAATAGGCGGACTTGTCGATCCGCCTACTTCTTCGCCAACAGATGCCGCAGCGCAGGGTCTTCGGCGATGCGCCGCAGTTCCCGTTTTATGATCTGCGAGACGTCCTCCTTGATCTGCGTATAATTGCGTCGGGTGATCTCCTCCATACGATCCACGCCGTCGGCATCGCGGAACGAGGATATTTCCGGGATCGGAACGTACGAAGCCGTCTCCCCTGCGAGCTTCTCCCTGTCGATGACGATCTCGGCATGGAAGATCTTCTGTTCGATGCGTTCGTCGAAGTTGTCCGCCACGGCACCCACGAACATGCCTTGCGAGAGGTTGGAAATCTTCGAGGCGGGAATCAGGCTGTTGAGCTGCGTATTGGTCGAGGTGGTGAGGTTGTCGTTGCTCAGCGAGTTGGAGGTCCGCAGCTGCACGATCCTGCCGAAGCGCTCGCTCAACGTCTTGGCCGTATCTCCCAAAACCTGACCTGCGAAGATGTTGCCCACGGTATTCTCGATGACCTTGGCTTCCTCCTGGCCGTAGTCGCGTTCGAGCTGCGAGAAGTCCTGAAAGCTCAGGCATACGGCCACCTTGTTCGAGCGGGCCGTGGCGATCAGGTTGTCCAACCCCCGGAAATAGATCGTGGGCAGCTCGTCGATGATGATCGACGACTTGGGTTTTCCCTACTTGTTGATGAGCCGCACGATGCGCGAATTATAGAGACCCAGCGCTGCCGAGTAGATGTTCTGCCGGTCGGGATTGTTGCCCACGCACAGGATCTTCGGGTCTTCGGGGTTGTTGATGTCCAGCGTAAAGTCGTTGCCCGTCATCGCCCAGTAGAGCTGCGGGGAGATCATGCGCGAGAGGGGTATCTTTGCTGAGTATTCGTTCTCGATCAGGCGTGTTTCCTGCATGAAACTTTCGTTTTCGTCGTTGAACGGATCCTCGCGCAGCCGCTCCTTGACCAGACGTCCGAGCCATAGACCCGCCAGAAACAGCGAGAGGAAGCCTATGCTTGTAGCTGCGACATAGAGCGGTGCCGCTCACTGCGGCGGCAGGTGCCGCAGCGGATCCCCGAAGAAGAAAAGCAGCAGGCCCGCCGCGGCTGCGAGAAGAATCTGCCGGCGCGTGATGCGCTCGGAGCGCACGCTGCGCGTACCCCGGCAGCTCAGAGCCAGAAATCCCGCAGCGAAGAGTTTGGTCAGGTACGAGGAGGTGAAAAGCCCCGTCGTACGCTGGACGTTCCGCAGCAGACGGTCCGATACGCCGAGCGTGCAGCCGTGCGTATCGAACCATTCGTAGTATTCATAAGAACAAACCGTTTCATTCAGTTTCTAAAACCGACAACGTCCGTTTTGTTTCGTACCTTGTGTTGATTAATACACATTCCAATTGAAAATATAAAAAAAGCCAACCAGGAGGTTGGCCTTTTCAAATTATTTATAGGTCATGGATTCTCTGCATCAGACTCTTCCATATACTTAAATCCATCAGGAAATTGAATGTCAGTACTTTGACATACCGTTTCTCGAAACCAGTATTTTTTGCCGGTTCGAATTTCTTCCCATGAATATTTTTTCAGAGTGTCGGCATGAAAAGCATAAACATGAATACAGTCGCCGCGATTGATTTTTGTGCCGTATGGTAAAATATAATAAATCCTACCGGGAGCCCATGAGCTGCTTTGTAAATTACAGTCAACATGATCAATTGATAAAGGTAATTCTCCATAATAAGGATAAATTACACCATTTTCTTGATGTTGATTGATAAGCATGTAAATGTCACAATCTGTGTTATTGTAAAAGTCCTGTTTCCAATCCTTGTCTGTCGGCAGACAAGACATGAAAAAACAACATATAAGAACTATTTTTTTCATATGATTTTGGTGAATTATTCATTAAAAGGAATACCACCGTCGGATGGATATTCTTGTTCTTTTTTGCGATCTTTCATTATTTTATTCCATACATCTGCTCCAAAATAACTTTTTGCGAAACGATTTGTTTGTCGTTCGATATGAAATCGAAAAAGCATTCCCTTATGAGTTCCCATCCATAAATAATTATTACCATCAATGCCTCTCACCCAATCTTTTCCGTCCGGATCAATTCTACTTGTCAGATTTCCCGCGCAAAGTTGTATTGTCCTATACGGAAATATTTCTCAAGCAATGGGTCTTGTTGCAGGAAATGGCCCCCTTCGGCATCATAAAACCGTGCTCCGAAATCGGTATAATCAATCTGTTGGAATCGCAGATGTCGTTTTTCCTTACCGAAGAAGATGTAACGATTATCCGATGTCGGCATGTCGGGTTGTGCCCACTCCTTGCCGAAGGGATAGTAATCGTTCTGTTCGATCACCGAACCGTCGGCGGCGACAACCTGCCGCACGCTGCCCAGATGATCCGTCAGGAAATAGCGCGTTTCCATTCCGTCTGACGTGGACACAAGCCGTCCTCCGCCGAAAGAGGCACTTTCCAGGTCGAACGTTCCGTTTTGCGTGCGATATACCAAAGAACCCAGATAACACAACCCGTTGCCGGCGGACTCCGTCGCCGTGAGTTTCCGTCCATCTGCAAGATACGAATATTTTGCCAGAATCGCACCGCCCTGTTCGACATTTTTTAGCAGGTTCGAACTGTTGTAGGTCATGTCGAGATTGTTCGCACCGTCACGAATCATGTTTCCGTTGGCATCGTAGGCAAACGAATGGCTTGCGCCCGTCGTACTGTCATGCAGTTGCGTCATGCGATTGCCCGCATAGGTATACCGGTAATTTTCCGTCTCGGAACCGGCGGCAGTACGGCTCAGCGTCTGGATATTGCCGTTGGAATCGTAGGTTATTCCCTTTTCGACGAAGCCGTCGGAGGCCACTCCGTCGATATATTGCTTCGTCTCGACCAGCCGGGCCGCCCGATCATAGGCAAAAGCGTATGCGTTTGTTTCGGCATCGGTGCCGTGCTGCCACTCCCATTCGGAGATATTGCCGGTATAGGTCGGTGTCGTACCTTCGAATCGCGGTTCGTAATAGTGCAACTTCGTTTCGAACAGTGTGTCGGCTCCCGTAACAGAATATAAAAATGGCGCTGACGGTATGGTTCGTGCGCCATCCTTGCAAATTGTATTCGTAGGTCTCGACGAGCAGATCGGCTCCCATCCTCTTGCTGCGGAGTTCTCCCAACGGGTCGTATGCATAGGATACAGTTACCGGCTCGTTGTCGTCGAGGGTTGTTTTTTCGGTCAATAACCGCCCCCGGTGGTCGTAGGTGAACTCCGTGAGTTTCCGATGGCTACCGCTGCGATCGGCAGTGTTGGCCGGCGAAGCCGATTGCATGTCCGATGTATGCAGTTCATGGCTTTTCAAAATATTTCCGACAAAATCATATTCGGTACTGTAATAGCTGAGACCTCCCAGATGATTCGTCTCTACGATTTGGATGATTCGCCCCCGATAATCGTAATAGAAAGCCCGCTCGATGAATTTCCCGACGTCTGTATCGGCCCCCAATATTCCGATCTTTTCGTATGTTTTTAACCCCGCGGTACGCATATCCCGATCCTCCTCGGAGACGACGCCTGCGATCGGTCGGAACGAAAGGTACTCCGCGATCGGCTCTCTGACCGATACGGTAACCACGTTCGAGTATGCGGCTTCCTCGCCGGAGACGGCCTTGCGACGGAATTTGGTCGTAGTCGTCAATGCCGGCGGATCATAACTCAACCCCTTCGCATTCGGAACATCCGTCCAATTCCCCTGCTCGGTTTTAGCTTGCCACTGATAGGTGATGTCCGAACTGCCCCCGAAAGCCGCTGTTGAATTGGTGAAGGGCAACGGGATGCCGTCGGGAAAGATCGTCTGGTCTCCCGATACGGTCCCGCCGACCAACTGGGGGCTCACGCGAACGATTGCAGGCTCCGTATGCTCGATATCGGCGCCTTTGCTTCTCGCGACAACGCGAAATTCCGTCGTTTGGGACAGCGGTCTGGGAGAATAGGTGTAGCTGTTTGCTCCGGAAATATTTATCCAGTCACTGGTATAGACGTCCTTTTGCTGCCATTGGACGGATTGAATAGATGGGCGGTCATCCGATGAATAGGTCAGGATTTGAGGAGACTGTCGGTAGGCTATATCTTGTTCGGAAGGAGTGATCTCACCTATGCTCAATCCGGGCTGTACCGTCCAAAAGTCCACAGAACACCATCTGTCATATTCTAAATCAAAGGTAAACTCAATATGACTCCTCAGTCTCTCCCCGAAGTCCATGGCCGGAGCGATTTCAAGATGCAGCTTGTAGAGATGTCCCCCTTCTACGGATCCTACATACGTGCAACTCGTTGCCTTCATCACGATGTAATCGCCTTCGAGTACCGTCACTTTCGGGAGATTCAGGCTCTCTGTATAGCGAATCCCTCGAACGCCAATCAGAGCATCGAATTCTTGTCCGTTTTTATCGATATATTCAATGATATCCTGAATATATACACTCTGAGCCTTCGTTTCGAAACTCGACAGACAGAAAATTACAGACAGAGCCAACCAGGTCAATATTTTATTTTTCATGATTGTAATCGTTGTTAGGTTAATATGGGGTACGATCGGGATGTTTTCAACGCGGGCGGATTCTTACGACTCGTTCGAAGCCCCATTCTTGATCATTCCCCTCGGGAAGATCGTTCTTCGTCACGATATAGTCCTGATCGTCCTTGATGGTGAATGTATATTCGTCACCGGGTAACGACCAACCGCCGTCGCATAATAAGCCCAAAGATTCTGCTGTCGCATCGATCCTCGAATTACAGCTTACCCCCACGTTATCACCGTCATAATGAGTTATGACCATCCACTCTTTTCCATTAATGTCCATACTGTAAATTACGTCGACGGGCGATTCCGGCTGCATGTCCATACGTGTTATTCTGAATGTCCAGCCCCGGATATTCGTTCCGACGGGGACGCGGTTCATCGGAATGATTTCCATTTCGTCCTCGTAGACATAGGCATCGTATACTGTCACCGACAGCATGGCGGTTTCCGTAAAACCGGAGTTCAGCGGAGTGTACGAATTTTCCCAAGACTTGTCATAATCTTGTTGAAGCGTCGACGGTGCGACGGCCTCTGCACTCGCGAGTATACTCTGGCGGGTGGGACGATCCAACCGGTCGTATTCGGTGTAAACCCATTGATTTTGTTTGCGCATATTCCCGTTCTGGCTCATCACCAGTCTGTCATTGTTATCGTAGATCATATAGACCGGATCTGTGCCGGGCATACGTTTTTCGATACACCGCTTGCGCCCGTCGTATTTATAGACATAGGCCAGTTCAGCGATTGCCGTATCCGGCAACGTTCCGGGACTTCGCCCTTCGATCGTCTTGCTCAGTTCGGGCGGTAACACATAGCAGAGGTTGCCCCGATCGTCATAGACGTAATAGGTATCGTACGTCGTAGTACTGTCGGACATACCGACAGTACGTTCGAGGATGGTCTGCTCCATATAATCTTTGTATATCGCTACTGCGATACCGTCCTCGTTCGTTTCCGTGGTCTTGAACAGCGTATGAGGAGGATGAAAGCCCGAAAACGACAGCCCTTGCGCCGTGACGGTGAAATACGCCACCTCGTTTTCTGCGTTTGTATCATAAGTGACCGTTTGTTTCCTGTCTTCTGTACGGAAAACCGTTCCGGCATTGTAAGAACCCACTTTCCGATTCAGCGGTGAGTTATCATACAGATGCTCCATATAGGAATGAGCACCCTCTCCATAGAGACTGTTGTAATATTGGGCCTGTTCCGAAAAGGCGTCCGAACGATAAAGCCCCGAAGAGCTGCTCGCAGCATACGGCAGGTATTTACGGCTTTCACGCATCTTGGCATCGTAGTAAAAGGGGGTGACGATACTTCGCCCGTCCGGCGCAGCGCCAACCTGTATGTTCTGATCCGGATGCCCCGTATCGTTATAGTAATCGACATCCGCGACATGGGACGCATTGTTTTTTGCCGTGTAGGTATAGGTTACGATGTAATTGGTGTCATTCGTTACTCCGATTGCGTTGTTTGCGGAGAGTGCCACCGTATTCGAGTATGCGATCCGATCCCCGGAAGTGGCTTTTCGACGATAATAAATGCCTCCGGACGCAGGCCGCGACTCACAGGATTCCGAGGTTGCGTCGGGAACAGAAAACCACGCAAGAGCATCTGCACTCGATTCCCATGAGTATACGATTGGTGCAGAGCCTCCCGATGCAGCCTCGGTGCTATACAGAATAACCGAGGTCGTATCTTGGACGGTGAGCTGACGCGGCTCGATCCTACCGCCATTGAGCGCCGCCGTTTGTGCGAACGACATTCCACAGATGCACGAACAGATCGTGAACAAAGTTATTATTCTCTTCATAACCGACCCCTAATTATTTTTCAGATGATATTCAAATTTTTGCAAAAGATTCCCTGTATCTTGATCATCCCGGATTTCGGATAGTCTGTTGGCCGAATCATACTTATAATACGTCGTTCGACCTGAAGGGTCTGTTATACTGGTGCATCCGACCAACGGCTTATAGGTGTATACCGAAACTCGGGAATCCGGCAAGCGACTGCGAAGAAGGGCGCCATAGGCTTGAAAATCCGGCACGTCGGAACTTTTCCCGTCGTAATTCTCGATAGCATTAACTGCCGATCTACCCAATGCGTCATAAACCTGTTGATAGCTCGCATTCTTAATTTCCAAAACCGGATATTGCCTGTTATAAGACCACAGATACGTTGTCTGCACGCCATCGCTTCTCATCGATTGGTATACGTTCCCATACGGATGATTGTAATTCATGGTGATTTGCGTGTAATAATCTCCGGAACTCGTATTGAGTTTGTAATAAACTCGAGGCTGATAGGAGTAATTTACTTGAGTAAATTCTGTTTTAGAGCCAGATACGATATTGCCGTTTTTATATTCGGTAACTTCGACTGGAACTCCGATCATGTTCGCATCGACCAGATACTTCAACTGTCCGCCGAGATCCGTCGGATAGGTGAAGCGGGTGAGATAATGACCCTCGCTGTTTCCGCTTATCACACTCCGCGACACCTCCTTAGGCAGCCAATTCCCGTCATTGTAATCATATTCCGTCTTGATGGCTACCTTATCCGGAAAATATTGGTATTCAGTCTTTTCATACATTTCCCATCTCTCGGAATACAGGTCGTAGAATTTGATGTTCAGAGGGCTATTCGACCTGCAAAGCGAGTGACACATCACACCTTTGATACTGGTTTGCTCTACTTGATGGTGAGAGAATACGATTGCTTTGACCAGATTATTCTGATTGTCATAATATTTGATCTCTTTCGGCAAACCGTTGTCCAATGCCGGAATCGTCGGAAAAACAGGTATGATCAGATCCTCCAAACCGTTGTTGCCGTCTGCATGGTTTTCAAACCGATAGGTTACATATCCATTATCTACTCCGTTCGTGATATTTCTTTCGGTGACAACGGAGTATCCGACATGCATTCCGGCAGCCGATCCGGTGATCGGCCGATAGGAATGCGAAGTTCCGTATATATATGACCCCCAGACCGCACTCGCATCCGACGCATCGCCTGCCGTAACCTTGTAGTGATATTCAGGTACCGACATCAAAGTACCGGAAGATTTCCCGGTTTCATCCGTATATGCAAATGTTCTTACCGATATCGTATCGCCTTTATCCGACAGATCGCATATCGTTTTAATGCGCAGTCCGCCTCCGGATCGGATCAACGAGTCGGCCGAATCCTTGAAGCCGTTACTAAAATCATTCAACTCATACTCAAAATGCGTTTCTGCACCGGTCGGAAATTTTATCGAAGTCAGGACGCCGTATTGACTTCTGTCCGAGCACGAGTTCTTGTTGATGCCTTTCCATATTCCGGTTTGGATTTGTCCTTCGGAATTTCTATAAGTTCTGTAGTATGACGGTGCATAATGAAAGGTCTGGTCGGAAGTCGACTTGGAATTTACGTTGTAATATCCCCAATGATCGGTACTGCTTGAATTCTTTGGCGGCAGGGGGTTCCTGTTGTATGAAAACACATAATTCCGATCCAACTCTCCATTGTTCCGGAATATGGATATCTTGTCAAGCAGCAGCCGGCAATTCAGGGCCGTTTGCTCTCGTTCCCGATGGTCCGCATGTTCCGGATTGCCGACGACGGTCCCCAAATACGAATGCCCGAACCTCACATCGAGAACTCTGTCGCCGGAGATATTCTTCACTGTCAGCCGATCTATTTTTTTTGCTTTGGGTTCCCAGTCCGCAGCGGCAATATCCACTCGATCCGTATACGATATATCTATCTCTCCACGGTTGAAAGTGATTTTTTTCAGCAGCAGTTGATCGCGCTCCAAATAGGTTAAATTATAATGCTTGAACGAAGGCGGGGGTGTCGAAAAGAATGGCCTCGGACCGCTGTGTACTGCCATTATTTGGCCGACCGTCTCGTTCACTCCGACCGAACTGAATAGTTTCTCCGTTTCATACTCGAATCTGATCGTATCTTTCTTCGTCGTAATGATTTCATCCAGATACCATGCGGTTGTTGCATTTCCGTCATTGCCTTCTACCGGATCAAAGTCCTGTTGATCGTATCGATTCATGTGTTCTTCTCCCGGAAATTCTGTTAAATTACGAATATAAGGTCTCGTATGCTCCCGGGATTTGAACAGATAGGTATTGCCGTATGCGTCGAAAACCTCGAATCGGATAAAATATCCGCCCTCATAATATCTATGACAAACGATTTTCAACCACGTGTTTTTATTGGCGATAATCGCCTCGGCGCGATATTCCGGACCCGTCTCGCGGTCCTTATTCTGCTCGAAGAAAAATCGGCCGGACGTATTGTTGAAGTTGTAGGTGAAAATGTCCGGTTCCGAATCGAACGTCTTGTTTAAGTAATTGGGATACCTTGCATCTTCCGGGTCTGAGGCATCGTTGGATTCGGTGCATTCCGGGAGAGAGGGGCCGGAATAATAGCCGCCGGATCCGAAATCATCCATATGCCTTATCTCCCGGGCAATACATCCTCCGGCAATCAAGGCCCATCCCAAGCCTGCGGAACTCGCTTCCTGGGCGACCTTAATCCCCGACGCATGATACGAAAGCGTGATCGGCAGGGTAAAATCGCGTGTCTCGATTTCATAGAGGGGAATCTTTATTTCCGGAATTCCGGTGTAATGACCGACCGGAATGTTTCCATAAATTCCCAATGACGAGGCATTGGGGGATGCCGGTACGATAGGGCTGGCGTTTCGCACGACATACTGATCATTATCATCTTCGGATGATTGTCCATAGCTCGCAGATATCCAGAAAACATGGAGCAGGATGAAGAAGTTGAGAATTCGTTTCATGGTTCGTAATGTTTGGGTTTGGTAGTTTTAGGCATGCGGAGGATTTCCGGTTTGTCATCGCGGTATGTACTCGGGGCCGAGTATCATCTCTACAATGTTCATTTCATAAGCAATTGGATTCAGGTTAATAAAGAGGATTGGTATTCGTATTTACTACCCCATGATTCCTCCGAGGGAGAACATGGGCATATACATGGCGATTAGGATCACGGCGACGAGAATTCCGACGAGCAGGATAAGTGCGGGTTCGAGCATCGCACCCATGCGGCGGATTGCGTATTCGAGTTCTTCGGTGAGGGTTTCACCCTGCCTGCGGAGCATTTCGGGCAGACGGTTCGTCTGCTCTCCAACGCGGACGAGCGCCGTGAGTTTTCGGTCGTAGAGATCGGGGAATCGGGCCAGTGTTTCGGCGAAGGCATCGCCCCGTTCGAGCCGTCGCTCGATCTCGTCGAACGACTTGCGGTAGGGGTAGAATCCGATGACCTCGCGGAGCATTCCGACGCCGGCGAGCAGAGGCACGCCCGCGGCGCATAGCAGGTCGAGAAGTTTGCAGCACTGCGCCTGCATGTTCTTGCGGATGATCTCACCCGCGACGGGCAGGCGGAGCAGGATCGCCGCGCGCCAGCACTGCACCTCCTCGCGCTGTCGGTTGGCGCGGTAGAGCAGATAAAGTCCCCCTCCCGCGATGACCGCGACGGCGGCATAGGCGGGAAACGCTTTCGAGAGTGCGATGATCCCCCTCGTGAGCGCGGGCAGCTCTCCTCCCAAACGCGCATATACCTCCTCGAACATGGGTACGACGACCGAGAGCATGAATGCCACGACGGCCGCCGCCACAGCGAGGATGACGATCGGATAGTTCACGGCCGAGGCGACCATGCGCCGCTGCGCGGCCCGCTTGCGGTAGTAGTCGCGCAGAAAATCGAGCGTTCGGGCCAGACGTCCCGTCTCGTCGCCGATGCGCACCACGCCGCACTCCAAGGGACGGAATGCCCCGCTTCGGCGCATGGCCTCGGCGAGCGTCTCTCCGCGCACGACGGCGGCGTAGAGCCCTTCGAGCAGCGCCTTCGTCCGGCGGTCGCCCTCGCCCTCGATGAGCAGCCGGAAAGCCGCCGAGAAATCGAGACCGGCCGTCAACAGCGCATGCAGCTCGGCGTAGAACATCTCGCGTCGGGCGTCCGTCAGTTTATGGCTCTTCGTATCCATGATCCTTTTCGATTTCAGCGATTCTTCGTTCGTAGCTTTCCCGTGCGGGCCGCAGCACGGGGAGTTTCAGCATATGGCCCCCGACGTCGATTTCGAGGGTATCGGCCGCCGCGTCGCAGCGTAGGAGCCGCATGTGCCCGACACGACGCAGGAGCGTATCGCGGAACTCCCCCGCGACGAACACCGCCGCGGAGTCGCACGTCGTCAGTGTCGTCTCGCCTCCTGCACGATAGAGGTACAGCAGCTCGCCCGTGCCTCCGCCCGCTGCGCCGCGGACGCTGTCGGCCGTTGTGAGCAGCTGTCCGAGGCGGAAGATTCCGGCGCGCTGCCGTCCCGCCTCGACGAGCACGGCCGCGCGTCGGGTCACGAGCCGCGAGACGAGCGTCAGGGCCTCCATGGCGGCCAGAAAGACGATTCCTGCCACGAGCATCATCACAAGCGTTTCAGCCAGCGTCGAGCCGCGCAGCGTATGTTTCACTCGGCGCATTCCACCAGCTGTCTGTGTACGATCCGTTTGCGGCTGCCGTCGATGCGGACTTCGATCGTTATGAGTTGCACGTCATTGTATTGCCGATACGGCTCCACGCGCACCGTCGCTTCGCCTCCAACGTACCGCTCGACGTACGTGCCCGCGGGCCATACGCCTGATCCGTATTTGTCGAAGGCGCACATGGCCCGGTATTCGGCTTCGGCGACTGCGAGCGCATCGTCCCCGCGCAGCGTCAGATGGTCGGCGGCGACTTCATAAAGTGCGTCGAGCAGTCCCTGCCGTTCGCGCAACTGG
>ERZ780168.1990-NODE-1990-length-19348-cov-4.404292_pt1 | contig 19348 bp, 18 predicted proteins | sample MGYA00510981_ERZ780168 | MGnify/ENA primary metagenome ERZ780168 (study PRJEB29588, sample SAMEA2158769) | human gut metagenome | biome: human gut; feature: human-associated habitat; material: faeces | place: Denmark | collected 2008/2010 ...
TGGTGGAGCCATGATATTGGCGGACATTGCGCCGGAACATACGACGAGGAACTGACTGTCCGCTGGGTACAGTTCGGTGCTTTCTCACCCATCATGCGCCTGCACAGCACATCTAACATCTTCAGCGGCAGAGAACCGTGGAACTATTCTGGCGAAGTATGCAGCATACTGAAAGCCTTTCTGCGTCTGCGTCATCGCCTTGTTCCCTATCTTTACACGATGAATTTCGAGTCAGCAAGACACGGTATTATGCCTCTGCGCCCTATGTATTACCTCTATCCCCGTGCAGAGGAAGCCTATCAGGTTCCCAACCAGTATTATTTTGGCTCACAGCTCATCGTTTGTCCTATTACCTCGCCCGTAAGTGCAGAGACCGGCATGGGGAGCGTTGCTGCATGGCTGCCAGAGGGTACTTATTACGACTTTTTCACCGCACAGAGATATTCCGGGGGCGGGATGAAAATCCTGCACAGGCCCCTTTCACAGATACCCGTCTTTGCCAAAGCCGGTGCGATTGTGCCTCTTACAGGTGAACAGGAAGCTGAACGTTTTGGTGCAGAGTTGCCTGAGACCATTGACGTGAATGTGTTCTGCGGTGATAGCGGCGAATACACCATGTATGAGGACGACGGCAGTGATGAGCATGCTGCCTTGACGCGGTTTGAAGTCAAGTGGAGCGAGGATGCAATGCGGTTTTCCATTAAGCCAGATGAAGGCAGTTTCCGTGTAAGACCCGCGATGCGCCGATACAGGGTGTGTTTCTACGGCATAAAAAACAGCACAGTCAAATCCGACGTTGCCTATGAAAAGACTTACGATACAGAAAAAAAGGTGCTGACCGTTACATTTGGAAAGAACAGTGGCAAAATTGAGCTGCAAGTGCTCAATGCTGAGCTTGCCGATATTGACCGCAGCAAGAGGATTTTCAAGCTTTTACAGCACTGCAGGATCGGTTACGAACTTAAAGAAAAGATATATAACTGCATTTGTGCTAAAAAGAACCCGGCAGCAGTAATTCATGAGCTGCAATCTATGGCATTGTCTCACGATTTGATAGGAGCGCTGGCAGAGCTCGGTTTTGAGTGATTACGAATGTAAACGCACGGAGAAAACCGTGCGTTTATTATAGGAGAAGTATATGTATAAAAGAGTATTTGACATTCATGCGTGGAAGCTTTCCACCCATGCTTTCAATGAAGGGGATATCCGCCTTTATGAGAGCCTAACATCCATTGGTAACGGCTACATGGGCATGCGCGGCAACTTCGAAGAGGGCTTTTCCGGCGACAGCCATACTGGGTGTCCAGTATTGGGGGTACATGTCACCTGCGATTCACAGACAGCAAGCCCTTTCGGCAGCTTGGACAATTTCTGTTAGATATATTTGTCTGACTTTTTGTGGTCACTTCAGTTCAAGTATTATACCATACTTGTCTAACAAATGGGGTGCTGTTCATTAGTGGACTGGGGTGAATTGCATTTTCAGATGCCACACGGCATAATGCCCACTGTATCTGCCGCCGTTCTCCCGGACATCGACATCACCTTCGATAGTGAATCCTGTTTTACACATTTCTTTTGTCAGCTCGATTGTCTCCGTATACTGACCATAGTCTGGCTTGGAATCATTTTCCTCCGCCCATCCACCAGCAGAGAATTTCTCTCCCGGCATAATGGAAACAATACTGCCAGATCGGACTGGCTCGTCATTGAAGGTGAATCCCGTACTCCAACTGTTTCCAACATGATCGTTGGATCTTATGCCGATGGAGGCAGATACGCGGAAGCTTTGCGGAGTAATGGCAACGCAGACAGGATATGTACCCTCGATACCGTTGGATGTGGTTGCGGTAATGGTTGCATCACCAAACGCAATGGCCTTCACAACGCCCTTCGGTGATACTGTTGCGACGGCTTCATCGCTGGATGACCATGTAATGGTTTTGTCCGTGGTGTCCTCCGGGATAAATTCGGCTGTCAGCGTCATAGTGCTGTTCTTGCAGAAGGGCTTCGTGCTATCCCAGTCAGAACACAATTTCAGGCTCTTCGCAAGAACTGGCTGCACAGTTAATTGAATCGATCCGGATACGCCTTTCGGGTGTGCCGCCGTGATGATTGCCTCGCCGGCGGACAGCGCCTGATAGCTCCCATCGCTGTTGACTTTCAGCACCCTGGGGGCGCTGCTCTTCCATGTAATTTTTTGATTGGTCACATCGGCAGGGATAAAGTTCGCAGACAGAGTTCCCTCCATGCCAATATATATTTTCGAAGTGTCTGCTGTTACGGTGATCTCCTCCGGGAGAACATCTACAACACTGATCTGCTTTTTCGCAGCAACTTTGTCGGATGCTTTAATGGTGATCGATGTGCTCCCGGCTTTTATGCCGGTAATACGAACGACGGAGTCCCCGTTTTCGTCAAACAACACATCGGCGATTTGGGAATTGCTGGATGTGATGTCCAAACCTCCGTGGACGGCGTTGTCAGGCGAGATGGTGAAGGGCATTTCAAAAAAGCGGCCGACTCCAACAGAAATCTTTGCATCGGGAACCATGATGCTCTCAATCTTGATCTCAGGAACACTTACGACCCCAGGCACTACCTCTACACTGCATTCTGCCAGAAGGGTATCCAGATAGTAAGCAGCAACAGTGGCCGTCCCTGGTTTCAAAGCAGTAAACGAATAGGGCCCGGTTTGCTCAAGAGAATCCTCATTCTCCACTTTGATCGTAATGCCGGCAAGGTCATCCCCATCGGCAACAAAATATGGAATTGTCAGGCAATCGTCCTCTGGGGCCGTAATAGCAGTTTCGGTGAACTTAAATTCCGGAATGTGATAATAGACGATCACTTCCGCGCTTTTGCCATATTGATCCCCGTGCCCGAATTCCAAAGTCCCATCGACAGAAATGCCTACAACCTGTTCCGGCTGGCTTGCTCCCCAAAGCGTGTCCGTGACAGCGACGGATGAAACATTTGTGAATCCAAGCTGCCGAAACTGCTGGACGCAATCATTCTGGCTTTTTCTCAGGTAGTAATTTGTGGAGTAAGGAAGGGAAATGATGCTTTTTCCCCGCGCAGAAGCAGAATCATTTTCTGCATCAGTTTGGAAATGTGCTGTAACAGCAATGGGGGACTCCAAAGGCAAACAATCGCCTTTGGCAAAGACATCCTTGCCGTCAACGGTCATTGCAACGATGGGTCTGCCTGCATATGCAGCCGGACTAAGATCATACAGTTCCTCAACAATGATATTCGTAAATCCGGCTTCATACAAAGACTTCAGCAAGGCTCGATATTCCGTGGTATCCAAGTCGGAAGACGCCAGCGGTAATTTGGCTTCTGTTTGCCGGAAGTATTCGACAACAATCGGAACATTGAAATCAAACTGCTGTCCGGCGGTAAAGGCCTTATTTCCGTCGATGGATACAGAAACCACTGCACTGTTTACAGTATCATCGGAAGCCTCTGCAGTTTCAAGCACTTGAATGGAAGTGAAGCCGGCATTCATGAGGTCAGCCACTACAAACGAGCAGCCTTTTCCAATATAGAATTCGGCGCTGTTCAGGAGAGTAATCTGCGGTAATGGTCCTCCTGCAAATGTACCATCCTGCGGAATAGCAGACTCTGCGGTTCCTTCTGCGCGGGACTGAATCGGCAGAATACTTAGCAGCATTATCTGCGTTAGCGAAAAACAAATTATCCGTTTCATGCACATCCTTCTTTCCTGATGGTTTCTTGTTTATTATATTGCAGGAGCCGGTATGAATCAAGATAATAGTGATTTTCCTGTAGCGAAAATGGCACGGAGAGCATTGTTGAAAATGCCAGTACAGTTCCCTGGAATATATTCTGTCTTATTCATTGCGCTATGGTGTCGCCGGAGAATTGAAAACGAAGTATGAAGAAAGATTTTTACCAACAATCGCAGGGAATGCCCATATAAAGCTTACAGAATACGTTCAGAGCATGCAGTACAGATAATTGATGAATAGTAATACTAAAATCTAGTAAAACGCTTTACCCGTCTTACCAGATATGCTATACTGTATCTGGGTGATGAATAATGGCATCGAACTATAAATTCAGCAATGAGGAAATGGCCGCAATAAAGGCAGCACGCAGAGAGACAAAGGACAAACGTGCGGATGTAAGATTGAAAGCACTTGAACTGCGAGCAGAGGGTATGGAACTCAGTGAGGTTTCGCAGGCAACGGGCTTCCATGCAGCCTATGTGAGCCAACTGGTGGCGAAATATCGGGATCATGGACTGGAAGCAATCTCCGGGAATCATTATGGCGGTAATCACCGTAATATGAGCTTTGAGGAAGAAGCTGCGATACTTGCCCCTTTTAAGGCCAGGGCCGAGAAAGGTGAGCTTGTGGAAATCAGCGAAATTGAGACGGCATACCAACAGGCGGTAGGCCACTCTATTGGCACCAGTCAGATTTACTACGTTCTGCACCGACATGGCTGGAGAAAGGTCATGCCCCGCAGTAGGCACCCTAAAAAGGCAAGCGAGGAGGTCATTGAGACCTCAAAAAATTAAGGCAACGCCGCACAATTGTGCCTGCGAGCCTCAGCCGTCTTTTTGCCCCACTTCTTCAGTTCGAAAAATGGGAAATACATACAGTATTCCTCCATTTTTCAAACTTTGAATTGGGACAAAAATCCTGGCTGAGTCTTCTTGCCAAATTGTGCGGTGTTGCCATAAACATTATGGAGGTTCCATGAGTATCCCAATCGACACTTACTGCCTGCAATGCCTTCTGCGGCGGAACATCGCCCTTGCCCAGACGCTGGGGACGGAGGAGCAGGCAATGGCCTTTGCCAAAGAGATCATGAAGCTGTGCATTAATGCGCCGGAGGGGGTGTCCTCCCCGTGGTTCGGGCCGCAGATCGCCGACCTGCTTCACGATATGTACGGCCTTGACTACGACCGTTTCCGTCAGGAAAAGCTGGATTCCAACCGCTTCGTGCTGGAGCGGCTCCCCATGATCCGGAAAAGGGTGACGGAATCCAAGGACCCGGTTCTTGCGGGGCTGCAATTCGCCATTCTGGGGAATTATCTGGATTTTTCCGCCTTGCAGGGGCAGGTCAGCTTTGAAAAGCTGGAGGAAATGCTGGATAAGGCGCTGGAAATGGAGCTGGACGATCAGGTGTACGCTTACTTTTGCCGGGATTTACGCCGGGGCGGGAAGCTGGTGTACCTGACGGACAACGCCGGAGAGATCGGCTTTGACCGGGTGCTGGCCGAGGCCATCGCGGCGGCGTATCCGGATATTTCCGTCACTTTCTGCGTCCGGGGCGCCATTGCCCAGAACGACGCGACCCGGGAGGACGCCGCCGCCGTGGGAATTCCCTTCCCGGTGATCGACAACGGCAACCGGGTGGCGGGCACCCAGCTGGATATGCTGAGCGAGGAAGCCGCCGCGGCGCTGTCGGACGCGGACGTGATCCTCGCCAAGGGCATGGCCAACGCGGAGACGATGCTGGGCTGCGGGTACAACGTGTACTACGCATTTCTGGTAAAATGCCAGCGGTTCGTCACCCGCTTCGGCAAGCCCATGTTCACCCCCATGCTGGTGAAGGAACAGGAGTAAAAAAATTCCTCTGCTGCGGTGGCAGCAGAGGAATTTTTGCAGTCAGGAATGGCGCTGGGTGGGCTGGAGGTAGCATTCTGTGCTCCAGCTGAAACCGTTATCGTACTCGACGGTCAGATAGACGGTCTTCTTGCCGTCCTTCAACTGGACGAAGCACACGCCGTTTTCGTCAAAGAGATCGGTGATGTCCATACTCTGATCTTTGTAGTAGACCCACACCGTTCCGTCCTCCCGGTAGGTCACATCGATTCTGTTCTGAAGGTCTTCCAGAAGCTCTTCCTCCGTCAGAGGGCGCTCCCGGCCAAAGGCGTCGATGGCTACACCGCCGCCCCCTTCGCTGTGTACCCCGTCGGCAGCTTCGTAGGTCAGCTCGTAGCTGCCGTCCTGAATTTCCAGAACGGCGTCGGTCTGATCGCCGTAGCACCAGAGCTGGATGGTTCGCTGAATGCCGCCCACGTCTTCCGCGTAGCAGACGCCCGCCATGGCAAATACCGCAATCACCGCGGCGCACAGCAGCACCGCTTTCCGCAGGGAAAAATGCTTTTTCGTTTCCATATGGGTTACCTCCGTCAAAATGTCCTCGGAGGCATGAAGCACGCCGAAGGCACGCCGGTATTTTTCCTTATTCGTCATCGTTCCACGCCTCCATCAGTTTGGTTTTCAGGAGCTGCCGACCCCGGTTCAGCTGGCTTTTGACGGTGCCTTCCCGCAAATGGAGAATCTCCGCGATCCGGGCGACACTGTAGTCCTCGTAATAAAACAGGGGTATTTTGCGGGCAGGGACATGACCGCCTCAAAGAGGGACTTATCCTCCGGCGCTTCAAAGACCAGCGTTTCCATATAGTCCTCCCATGAGACCCGGTGCTTTTCCCAGAAGGAACGCTTCTGATCTCTGGCCCGGTTGATGGCGACCCGCAAAAGCCATGCGCGGATGTGATCCTCGTCGGTAAATTCCTTGTCATAGGAACAGTACCGCAGATATGTATCCTGCACCGCGTCGTCGGCGTCCGCCTGATTCCCTGTGACGCTGAACGCCGCAGAGAAAACACGGTCGCCGTATAAGCGAAAGGCATCCTCAGCTGACAGTTTCATAGACAACCCCTTGTTCGTTAGAAGTACTTCTGCCAATAGAACGTATGAGAAGCGGAAAAGGTTGCGTATTCTGGAAAATTATTTTTGAGTATTGTATCATCCGAAGCGCTTTCCTTCAAGGGCGTTTTCCACCGCTGATTGGGCAAAATGTTGAAAAAAAAGTCCCGGAATTTGTGAAAACCCTCTTGCCAAACAGGAAAAACGGTGATATAATCCTAACGTAAACAGGTAGAGGGTAGGAAAGAGAGGCGCGAGCGCCTCTCTTTCTTGCTGATTAAGGTCGTGTCTGAGAGCGGGTGAAAGCCACCTTTCGGACAGACTCAGGGAAAGGGTGTATCCATGAAAGTTACCGAACAAGTGGCGGCCTTCGCCGAGCCCATCGTAAAAGAACACGGCTGCGAGCTTTGGGACGTGGAATACGTCCGGGAGGGCAGCGAATATTTCCTGCGGCTGTATATTGACAAGGACGGCGGCGTGGACATCAACGACTGCGAGGCCATCTCCCGCGCCGTTGACCCCATTCTGGACGAAAAGGACCCGATCCCCGGCTCCTACCATTTTGAGGTCTGCTCCGCCGGACTGGAACGGGTGCTGAAGCGCCCTTCTGATTTCCAGAAATATCTGGGCAGCCCCATCACCGTCAAGCTCTACCGCCCCAGGAACGGCATGAAGGAGATCCCCTGCGTCCTGCGCGCTTACGAGGACGGCAGGCTGACCGTGGAAGCGGGCAAGGAAACCGTAACGTTTGAAAAATCCGAGGTCGCGCTGGTGCGGCTTCGCGTGGAATTCTGATAGGAGGACAGAATAAAATGGCAAGAAAGACAGCCAAAAAGCAGGCGGAAGCCCCCAAGGTGGACATCGGCGCGGAGATTTTCGCGTCTCTGCGGGAGCTGGAAAAGCTCAAGGGCATCCCTGTGGATTATATGGTGGAGCGTCTGAAACAGGCGCTGACCAACGCCTACCGCAAAGACCGGGAGGATCGCCGGGACGTCCCGGCGGACAATGTGGTGGTCGATCTGAGCGAGCATGGACTTTCCATGCACATCGTCAAGACCGCCGTGGAGGAGGTGGAGGATACCGCGCTGGAGATCCCCATCGACGCCGCCCGGAACTATAACCCCGACGTTCAGGTGGGCGACCCGGTGAACATCCCCGTGGACATCCAGAAATTCGGCCGCATCGCCGCCCAGACCGCCAAGCAGGTGGTCATTCAGGGCATCCGGGAAGCCGAACGGGGCGTGGCTTACGAAAGCTATTCCAACAAGGCACAGGAGCTGATGACCGGCACCGTGCTGCGCATCGACCCCACCACCGGCGATATGTTCCTGCGCATCGGTCAGGGTAATGATACCTCCGACGCCGTGCTTCAGGCCGGCGAGCAGATCCCCGGCGAAACCCACCACGAGGGCGACATGATCCGGGTGTACGTGCTGGAAGTCCACAAGATGGGCCGCGGCCCGCTGATCCACGTCTCCCGCACCCATCCCAATCTGGTGCGCCGCCTGTTCGAGCTGGAGACCCCGGAGATCGCCGACGGTCAGGTGGAGATCCGCAACATCGCCCGGGAAGCCGGTTCCCGCTCCAAGATGGCAGTTCGCGCCGCCATGGAGGGCATCGACCCCGTGGGCGCCTGCGTCGGCCCTCACGGCGGACGTGTGGGTGCCGTCGTGAAGGAACTGGGCGGCGAGAAGATCGACATCGTGGTGTGGAGCGAAGACCCCTGCCAGTATGTCCGGGCTGCCCTCAGCCCTGCGGATGTCATTGACGTCAGCCTGATCCCCGGCCAGAAAGCCTGCCGGGTGATCGTCCCCGACGACCAGCTGTCTCTGGCCATCGGCAAGGAGGGTCAGAACGCCCGCCTGGCCGCCCGCCTGACCGGCTACAAGATCGACATCAAGCCCGCCTCTCAGGCCGAACCCGCCGAGGAGACGGAGGAAGCATAAAAATTCAGGGCGATAAGGAGGCAGTTCGATGCAGAAGAAAATTCCCCAGCGGCAGTGTATGGGCTGCCGGGAACGGAAGGCCAAGCGGGAGCTGATCCGGGTCGTCCGCAGCCCCGAGGGCGAGGTCAGTCTGGACTTCGGCGGCAAGAAAAACGGCCGGGGCGCGTACATCTGTCCCAATCCCGAGTGCCTGAAAAAGGCCATCCGCTCCAAAGCGCTGGATCGCAGTCTGGAAGTGACCATCCCGGAGGAGGTCTACCAGCGGCTGGAAAAGGAGATGGAGAATGGATAAGGCGCTGCAATATCTGTCCATAGCCCGCAAGGGCGGCATGGCGGAGCTGGGCGAGGAGCCGGTAGGCGCGATCGCCCGGGCGGGAAAGGCGTACCTGATTCTGGTAGCCGCCGACGCTTCCGACCATACATGGCGTCGGGCGAAATCCTTCGCCGCCGGAACCGACCAGCAGTGCGTCCGCCTGAAATCCACCAAAGAGGAAATGGGCTTCGCCATCGGCCGAACCAGCCTTGCCATCGCCGCCGTGACGGATGTCCGGCTGGCGCTGACTCTGCTGACGGCGCTTGGCGAACCGGAGAAAAACCGGGAAGCTCTGGAAGTGCTTTCCGCCAAGGCTGAAAAGGTAAAGAAGCATCAGGCCGAAGCGAAAGCCCATGTAAAAAATGTGCGAAAAGGGAAAAAGAAGCAGTAGTTTTGAGTAGTAAGCAGAGCGCAGAAGCGCATATCCCCTGCGTTCCGCTTTCCGCTTGTCATATTTTGGAGGTGCGTTTTATCGTATGAGTTTAGTGAAGTATCGTTTGAAGGAGGTCGCGGCAGACTTCGGCGTTGCGCCGAAGGTGATCGCGGACATCATCTCCAAGTATTTTCAGAAGCCTAAGTCCAATACGCAGGTGCTCACCGATGAGGAACTGAATCTGGTGTTTGACAGCATGACCCAGACCCACCAGATCGCGTCGCTGGAGCAGGTGTTTGCCGTGAAGCCCGTCCCCAAGGCGGAGCCGCCCAAGCCCGATGCCCCCAAGGCCGAGGCTCCCAAGCAGGAAGCCCAGCAGGCCGCGAAGCCCCAGCAGGCGAAGCCTCAGTCCCAGAATCAGAACCGTCCCCAGCAGCCCGCCGCGCCCAGCGCGCAGCCTGCCAAGGCAGACAAGCCCAAGGAGCCTGAACGGAAGCGGGAGCGCCGGGTGGTGGACACCTCCGCCGTGCAGGTCAACGCCGGACGCTTTGCCGACGTGGACAATCTGGTTTCCGAGAAGGTGCAGAATTATCAGGGCGGCAAGCAGCGCATCGGCGGCAAGAAGGGTCAGCAGGGCAATAAGCAGCAGTCCGGCAAGTTCCGCGGCAGCAAGTCCCGGAACGAGGAGCAGGAGAAAATGCGCCGCCTGCAGATGGAGGTCGCCCGGAAGGCACCTCTGACGGTGAAGATCCCCGAGGAGATCACCGTGGGCGAGCTGGCTTCCCGGCTGAAAAAGACCGCCGGAGAGGTCATCAAGTGCCTGATGAAGAACGGTGTCATGGCCGCCATCAACCAGAGCATCGATTTTGACACCGCCGAGTTCGTGGCCACCGAGATGGGCTGCAAGGTGGAGAAGGAAGTCACCGTCACCATCGAAGAGCAGATCATCGACGACCATGTGGATACCGCCGAAGAGCTGGAGACCCGCGCCCCCGTCGTAGTGGTCATGGGTCACGTTGACCACGGCAAGACCTCCCTGCTGGACGCCATCCGCAAGACCTCCGTCACTGCGGAAGAAGCTGGCGGCATCACCCAGCACATCGGCGCTTACACTGTGGACGTGAACGGGAATATGGTCACGTTTTTGGATACCCCCGGCCACGCGGCCTTTACCTCCATGCGTGCCCGCGGCGCGAAGTCCACGGATATCGCCATTCTGGTGGTTGCCGCCGACGACGGCATCATGCCCCAGACCATCGAGTCCATCAACCACGCCAAGGCTGCCAACGTCAAGCTCATCGTGGCAATGAACAAGATGGATAAGCCCACCGCAAACCCCGAGCGCGTGATGGAAGGCCTGACCAAGTACGGCATCATCACCGAGGACTGGGGCGGCGATGTGGCCTGCATCCCGGTGTCTGCCCTGACCGGCATGGGCATCAACGACCTGCTGGAGCGCATTGCTCTGGAAGCTGAGGTCATGGAGCTGAAGGCCAACCCCAACCGCCGCGCCAAGGGCGTGGTGATCGAAGCGCGGCTGGATAAGTCCCGCGGCCCCGTGGCGACGCTGCTGGTGCAGAACGGCACGCTGAAGCAGGGCGATATCGTCATCGCCGGTACCGCCGTCGGCCGTGTCCGTGTTATGACCAACGACAAAGGACGCACCGTCAAGACCGCCGGCCCCTCCGTGCCTGTGGAGATCACCGGCCTTGCCGACGTGCCCACGCCGGGCGACGAGTTCAACGCCGTCACCGACGAGCGCATGGCCCGTGAGCTGGTGGAGCAGCGCCGTCAGGCGCAGAAGGACGCCCTGGCCAAGATGAACCAGAAGGTCACCCTGGACAATCTGTTCGCCAAGATGCAGGAGGGCGAAATGAAGGAGCTGCCGCTGATCGTCAAGGCCGACGTGCAGGGCTCCGCCGAAGCGCTGAAATCCTCTCTGGAGAAGATCTCCAACGAGGAAGTCCGCGTCCGTGTCATCCACGCGGGCGTCGGCGCCATCAACGAAAGCGACATTCTGCTTGCCTCCACCGCAGGCGCCATTGTGGTTGGCTTCAACGTCCGCCCCGACGCCGCCGCCGCGGCCAGCGCCATGGCCCGTCCGTCCGGCAACGCCCGAACCGTTTCATTCTCCAGCCCCGAGGCGCTTTCCTCCCCCCGCATCACGCGGGTCAGTCGAACGCATAGGCAAACGCCGCAAACGCCCATCAAAATCGCGGACGCTGCGGCGGCTGTCGTTTGTAAAAGATTGGATAGCGCGTCCATCATGCTCCTGCACCTCAGCGCTTGCGCTTTCCGTTTTTCTGCGGGGTCTTCGCCGGGTGATAGGCCTCGTCTTTGCTGACGCGCGGCGGGAGGGCGTTGATCCCGGCGATTTCGTTGCCGTCGTCCTCCTCCATCATCTTCGCCACGCGGCTCACGAGCCCCTTCTTCGGCTTTTTCGCCGCCTCGGCGGCCTGCTGCACCTGCGGCCACTTGGGCGGATCGGGCAGCTGCTCCACCGTTTCGCCGGAAACATAATCGCTGTATGTTCTCGGCTTCTGCTGGGGCGCGCGGCGGCGGCGCGGGGCGGTCTGTGCGTCGGTCTGCGCGGCGCGGCGCGCCATTTCCGCGTCATAGGCCGCTTTTTCCTGCCGATAGCGCGCCATATCCTGCTCGTACTGCGCCTTTTGGCGCTCATATTCGGCCAACTGCCGCTGATATTCCGCCTGCGCCTTCTGCCGCTGTGCCTCTTCATAGGCTTTTTGCTGGGCGATACGCTGCTGCTCGGCTTCGTAGGCTTTTTGCTGCGCGACGCGCTGCTGCTCGGCCTCGTATGCCTTTTGCTGCGCGATGCGCTGCTGCTCGGCCTCGTATGCCTTTTGCCGCGCGATGCGCTGCTGCTCGGCTTCGGCCTTCTGCCGCGCCTCTTCCTGCATCTGCTGCTGCCATGCGTCGATCTCCGCGCGGCGGCGCTCCACCTCGGCCGCGCCCGGCCCTTCCGCGCGCACGGCGGAATAGCGCTGGGTTTCGGCCATGCCCTCGGCGGCCTTCGCGCCGTATCTCATGCCGGGGTATGCGCCCAACTCCTCGTCCGGCACGCTCTGCGCGCGCTGCATAACCTCCTGCGCCTGCCGCTCGTCCATCTGCGGCTGCTGAAGCGGCAGGCGCTTTGTGAGCTGTTCCCGGATGATCTGTTCTTCTTCTTCCTCTTCCGGCGCGCCTGAATCCGTTTGCACATAGGCGGCGGGCATTTTCTGCGTTTCGTCGCCGCTCGGCGCGCGCTTTTTGCGCTTTTCCTCCTGCTCCGGCTCGGGCATGCGCAGAAAACGGCGCGCCCGCCTCGCCCAGAGGTGATACGGCCGCCAGCGGATCAGCCAAACCAGCCAGTCGATCGCCAGCCCCGCCGCCAGAATCACGACGACAATCAGGACCCAGTTTTTGCCGAGAAATTCCAGCAGGGTCGTGTGGTCGGTGGTAAACAGCGCCCAGATCGCGTTGACCAGCGCGCGCACCCAGCCCATCAGCAGGTTAAACAGCGAATCTGCGAGTGTTCCCATGTTTCCTCCGTTTTATGGCTTCGCCTGCAGCGTGACGGTGACTTCCGGCGAGCTCAGCGCGCAGGTGAACTCCGGCGCGTTGTCGATATGAATCTGCACCGGCAGGGTGTATACACCCTCCTCCAGCCCGGAAACATCCACAAACAGATGCACGCTCGATGCGTCCAGCGCGTTGATGAAGGTATAGCCGCCGGTGAGCTGCGCGGTGGTGCTCGCCGCGCTGAGCGAGGCGGTCAGGTGATCCGCCAGCCCGTCCGTCTGAATCGGCAGGCGGCGCAGCGTACATTCGGTCTGCTTTTCGCTGATGCGGGCGGTCACGCTGATCTCGGTCGGCAGCGTGTTTTCAACGCCCGTCAGCTTTTTCAGGCGCACATAGCCCGTCACGTCCTCCGTCGCGCCCCCGATGTTCAGCGGCGAATCCGTCGTCAGCGCGTCGATTGCATCCAGCAGCTCCTGCCGCGCGGCGACGGGCACGGTCTCCTCCGCCAGCTCGATGGCCGTCAGTTCATAGCCCTCCGCCGGTTCGCCCGTCACGAAGCTCTGCACCTCCAGCGGCACGTTCTTCATCGGCACCAGCTCGGTTTCCACCACAACGGAATTGGTGATGACGGATTGGTTGGTGATTTCCAGCTTGTCGGAAACGACGACGTTCCCCTGCGAATCCTGCAATTCGATGTTCAGCGCGGAGCGATCCGTCATCCGGCGCTCACTCAGCGCGGATTGATCCAGCCGCGCCACGACGCGCGCCACGCTGGCCACCAGCGACTGCGGGCCGGAGACGGACAGCGTCGTGGGGTCGGTCTTATAGCTGTCCAGATACAGCCCTTCCGGGATCGTCCCGGTCATTTCCAGCACGACGGGCACGCGGCGGGTGATGTAGCGCTCCACGTTCACGGTAATTGAGGCCGGTTCGCAGGAGACAACCGGGCCGTAAAGCTGAGAGGAATAATACGTCACACTCAGCTCATTCTCGCCCTCGCCGGTGATCTGGCTCAAATCAAAATGCGGGTTATAGGCTGTGCCGCTGACGCGGTTGTAGTTGGCCTGCGTCACCTCGACGGTCATCTTGACGGCGGGCACCTTTTCAAGGATGTCGTCCATCACGATGTATCCGCGGCTCTTGAGCGCCGCCTCGCCCGTCACCGTGACGGCGACGTTGGCGAACGTCTTCTGCCGCGTCAGCGTGCCGTCGGAGGCGACCAGCGCGCTCCAGCAGACCACCGCCGCGAGCGCGGAAACGGTGATGAGAAACGGCTTACCGGCCACCACCCTGGCGATGATCCGCCGCAGCTTGCGGAACGGGCCGCGTCCCTCAGGCTTTCTTGTCGGCCTGCTGTTCATCATGGGCGCCCTTCCTCCTTTGCTTGAAATGCAGCAGCGGCACACGGGCGTCCTTGTCCTGTGCGTCGTAAATGCCATGGAGAATCTGCCGCAGGGATGCCTCGTCCAGATGGCGGACGAGCCTGCCGCCCTCGGCCATGGAGATGATGCCCGTCTCCTCGGAGACGATGAACACCTTCGCATCCGAAATTTCGCTCACGCCCAGACCCGCGCGGTGGCGCGTACCCAAATCGCGCCCCACGCCCGTGGTATCCGACAGGCGCAGCAAACAGGCCGCCGCGATCACGCGGTCGCCGCGAACCACCACCGCGCCGTCATGCAGCGGGGCCTTGGGATAGAAAATGTTCTTGAGCAGCTCCGCCGTCACGTCCGAATTGATCGTGGTGCCGCTGCGCATCTGCTCATCGAGCGTCACACTGCGTTCAAAAACGATGAGCGCGCCGGTCTTGGTCGCCGACAGCTGCGTGCAGGCAGCAATGGTCTGCGAAATGACGTTGTCCATGCCCAGCGTCTCAAGCGGCTTTGACCCGAAACTCGGGAGCGCCTTGCTGCCCATACGCTCGAGCAGACGGCGCAGCTCCGGCTGAAAGATGATGACGAGCGCGATCAGGCCGAGCTCGACCGTCTTTTGCAGGATGCGGTTGAACATCGTCAGCTTCAGCACACCCGACAGCCACAGAGCGATCAGGATCAGCAGAACGCCCTGCGCCAGACGATACGAATTCGTCTTGCGGATGAGCATGATGACATTGTAAATCAGATAAGCGACGATTAGGATATCCACGATATCCGAAAACCGGATCGTGGATACCAGCATCGTCAGCTTTGCCCAGAAGGCTGCAAGTTGTGCCATAAGCATTTCCTCGGCTGTTGGTTTCCGTTTTGCAGGCGCAAAACGCCAATCTTATGAATTATAATATTATACCCTACAACCCCGCAGATTTCAATACATAAATCTGCGTCAGCCTGCGCGCAGGATCTCGTGAAACACGCGTGCCGTGCGCGCGATCTCCGCGTCCGTGTTAAAGGGCGACAGGCTCAGGCGCACGGTGCCGGTCTCGAGCGTTCCGGCCGTGCGGTGCGCGACGGGCGCGCAGTGCAGCCCCGCACGCACGGCAACGCCGTAGCGCGCGAGCTTCTGCGCCAGCAGTTCGCTGTCCATATCCCGACAGCGAACGGACAGCACCGCCGTCTGACACGCCGGATCCAGCGATGCAAATGCCTCCAGCCGCGGCTCTGTGCGCAGCTGCGCCGTCAGGCGCTGCGCGAGCCGCCGCTCCCGCCGCTCGATATTTTCGACGCCCTGCGCCGATAAATACCGGATCCCGGCGAGCAGCCCCGCGATGCCGGGGACGTTGTGCGTCCCGGCCTCGAGCCGGTCGGGCAGTTCCTCGGGCATATCCTGCAGCACGCTCTGCGAGCCGGTGCCACCGCACAGCAGGGGCTTCGGCTGCGCAAAGCACAGCAGGATGCCCGTGCCCTGCGGGCCGAGCAGGCCCTTATGCCCCGGCATGGCCACGAACGCCGCACCGAGTGCCGCCGCGTCGAACGCGACACAGCCGGCCGCCTGCGAGGCATCCACGATCAATGGGACGCCCGCAGCGGCGCAAAGTTCCGCGATGTCCCGCACGGGCAGCAGATAGCCGAACACATTCGACACCATCGTGCACACGGCCGCCTTCGCGCCCGGCAGCGCGCGCCGGAAGGCGCTGACCGCCGCCTCCGGCTCGAAGAGCGAGCTCTCCGCCACGCGCACCTGCGCACCCAGCGCATGGAGCGGGCGCGTGACGGAATTATGCTCATAGCCCGAGATCACGACCGGATCGCCGGGCGATACGAGCGAGTGGATCGCGATATTGAGCGCGTGCGTCGCGTTCATGGTGAACACGACGCGCTCCGGCTCCGGAACGTGAAATAGCTCCGCCGCCGCTTCTCTGCAGGTAAACACCGTGTCGGCCGCGCGCATGGCTGCGCTGTGGCCGCCGCGGCCGGGACTCGCCATTGTGCGCATGGCCATGGCCGTCGCGCGCACTACCGACGGCGGCTTGAGCAGGCTCGTAGCCGCCGAGTCCAGATAGATCATACCGTCACCTCCTGGTAAGTGCCATCTTCCAGCAGGCGATACACCTTCCCCCGCTGGATCGCTGCGCGGTCCAGGAGCGCCAGCGCACGAACCAGACGGGATTCATAAAGTTTGACGCAATAAGTGCATCCGGTCTTTGAAACGCTTTGCGGCGCTTTGAGCACAGTGGCGGTAATGCCCGCGCGCTCGAGCACCTGCGATGACCGCTGCGCATAGGTCAGAGACCTGCACATGATCAGACAGTAGCGCTGCATCATGAGCTCCCTCCCACATCGTTATGCCTCATTCTATGCGGGAGCGGTGCAGGCGTTTACGAAACCCGTTCGATCAGGACGACCGCATGCGCGGCGATGCCCTCGCGCGCGCCGGTAAAGCCAAGGCCCTCCTCGGTCGTCGCCTTGACGCTGACGCGGTCAACATCCACGTCCATGCACTGCGCCAGATTTCGGCGCATCTGCGCGATGTGCGGCGCGAGCTTCGGCGCCTGGGCAAGCACCGTGCAGTCCAGATTGCCGACCATGTATCCGGCCGCGTGCAGGCGGGCCGTTACGGCGCGCAGCAGCGCCAGACTGTCCGCGCCGGCATAAGCCGGGTCATTGTCCGGGAAAAGGTGGCCGATGTCCCCCAGAGCCGCCGCACCGAGCAGCGCATCCATGACGGCGTGCGTGAGCACGTCGGCATCCGAGTGGCCGAGCAGGCCGGTCTCGTGCGGGATGTCCACGCCGCCGAGGATGAGCTTGCGCCCAGGGACGAGCCGGTGCACATCGTAGCCATGACCAATGCGCATCATGCCCCGCCGCGCCTCCTGAGAATGGACTCCGCGAGCTCGATATCGATCGGCGTCGTGATCTTGAGATTCTCGTCCGAGCCCTGCGTCACGACCGGCTTGACACGCAGCTGCTCCACGGCCGAGCAGTCATCCGTGATGGCCAGGTGCTTGCGCATGGCATTCGTGAGTGCGGCCTTGATGAGATCCGCTTGGAACACCTGCGGCGTCTGAATGGCGGTGAGCGCCGAGCGCTCGGGTGTGCCGGTGATGACGCCGCCGGCCGTGAGCTTGACCGTGTCGCGCACCGGGATGCCGGGTGCGGCCGCGCGGCTCTTTTTCGCCGCCTGAATGGTCTCTGTGATGATGGCATCCGTCACAAGCGGGCGCGCGGCATCATGGATGCCGATGAGCGTCGCCTTGCCGCTCGCCGCCAGCACACCGGCAAGCGAGGACTCCGCGCGCGTCATGCCGCCGACGACGACCTTGGTCATCTTCGTCAGGCCGTACCGGTCGCGCAGCGCCGCGATCTCCTCGAGGCGGGACGTGCGTGTGACGACGATGAGCTCGTCCACGGCGGAGCAGGTTTGCATCGCCTGCAGTGAGCGCACGAGCACCGGCACGCCGCCGACCTCCATCATCAGCTTGTCGCGGCCCATCCGCTTGGAAGAACCGGCCGCCAGAACGACCATCGTGCAAAACGGCTTGCCGACGAGCTTCGCTTTGATCTTTCCGTAAAGTGCCATGGGATCGCTCCTTTCTAGAAATATCGTACAGTTAGCCAAAATTCTATGTTTCCATTATAATCAGAAATCCGGACCGGCGCAAGGTGCGGACAGCAAAAAACATCCCTGCACAGTTTGTGCAGGGATGTTTTAAGACTGGAATTACTCGTCGATCTCGTCGTCGTCGATGTCCGGGATGTTGCCGGTGGCCTCGCCGGTGGCGGACACTTCGTACACGAGCGCGTCAGCTTCCGGAGCCTGCGGCTTCTTCGCCGGGCGCTCACGCACCGGGGCCGGCTCGGGAGCGGTCAGCGCACGGATGGACAGGGAGATCTTGTGCTTCTCCTCGTCGATCGCGGTGATCTTCGCATCGACGATGTCGCCGACGGTCAGCACCTCATCGGGCTTGCCGATGCGGCGGTTGGCGATCTGGGAGATGTGGATCAGGCCGTCCACGCCGGGCAGCACCTCGGCAAACGCGCCGAAGGGCATGAGCTTGACGATGGTGACCTTCGCCACATCGCCGACCTGGAAGGTGGACGTGAACTTGATCCAGGGGTTGTCGTTGGGATCCTTGTAGCCGAGGGAGATCTTGTGGTTCTCCGGATCAAAGCTGATGACGTAGACATCGACCTCGTCGCCGACGGACAGCACGTCGGACGGCTGCTTGATACGGCTCCAGCTCAGCTCGGAGACGTGGACCATGCCGTCAATGCCGCCGATGTCGACGAACGCACCGTAGGACGTCAGGGACTTGACAACACCGTGATAGTGCTTGCCGACCTCGATCTCGCTCCAGATCTTCTCGGCGCGCTCGCGGCGCTCCTTCTGGGCGACGGCACGGATGGAACCGACGACGCGCTTGCGGCCGCGGTTGACCTCGGTGATCTTCAGGCGCACGGTCTGGCCGACGAGCTCGGACATGGCAGCATCCTTCGGCAGGCCGGACTGGGAAGCGGGCACGAACACGCGGATGCCCTTGACGGACACAACGATGCCGCCCTTGTTGTCCTCGGTGACTTTGCCCTCGACGATCTCGCCGCTCTCCTGTGCCTCTTCGATAGCGGCCCAGTTCTTCACGGCGTCGAGACGCTTCTTGGAGAGCATCGCCGTGCCCTCCACGTCGTTGACGCGGACAACGCTCGCCTCAATGGTGTCGCCGACGTGCAGGACGTCTTCAACCTTGATGCCGTCGTCGGTGAACTCGCTGGTCGGGATGAAGCCGGAATACTTGGTGCCGATATCGACACTGATCTCGGTGCCAGAAATGGCCACAACCGTACCGGTTACCTTTTCTCCATTATATATAGGCTTGAGAGATGCCTCCAGCATTTCATCAAAATTTTCAGTCTCCGTGGGATTTTCTTGAGTCAGGATCTCGTCGCTCATCTTTTGTTTTACCTCCTTAATGATCCATGCAGGCACGGAGGCCCCGGCTGTCAGGCCGACCGTATCCGCATGTACGAACGCGCTTGTATCAAGCTGCGCTGCGTTTTCAATAAATTGCACGTTTGCGCACGCACTGCGGCAGATCTCGTAGAGATGGCGGCTGTTGGCGCTGTGGCTGCCG
>ERZ780168.1993-NODE-1993-length-19331-cov-2.838608_pt1 | contig 19331 bp, 10 predicted proteins | sample MGYA00510981_ERZ780168 | MGnify/ENA primary metagenome ERZ780168 (study PRJEB29588, sample SAMEA2158769) | human gut metagenome | biome: human gut; feature: human-associated habitat; material: faeces | place: Denmark | collected 2008/2010 ...
TCTGTCCTTCGGAAATTCGTTGGTTTGCCAAGTCTTCGGGAACCACCAACGACAAGAGTAAATTTCTTCCCGTAAGCAAAGAGGCCCTTCAAGACATTCACTACCGCGGAGGAAAAGATGCAACCGCCCTCTACTTCCGGATAAATCCGGATAGCCGTTTCTTTTCAGGCAAAGGATTAATTCTCGGTGGAAGCCATAGTCCCAATCTAAACTCCAACCACAGCCTTGTAGGCGATTTATCTGCCATCCTCATACAAAATGTAAGCCCTCTCATCAACCTGATACGTGTTCCCAGCAAGAAAATAGCTCTGATGAGTGAATGGGAAAGCAAAATAGAGGCGATTGCCAACAGTACAATTCCCGTCAATGTGACTAATCTCTCCGGAGTACCGTCATGGATGCTGGTATTGATTAAAAACATCCTTCAAAAGACAGGGAAACAATCATTGGAAGAAGTATGGCCCAATCTGGAAGTGTTCTTCCATGGCGGCGTAGCTTTCAACCCTTATCGTGAGCAATACAAGCAGGTCATCCAATCTCCGAAAATGCATTACGTAGAGACTTATAACGCCTCTGAGGGATATTTCGGGACACAAAATGACCTCTCCGATCCCGCCATGCTATTGATGATTGATTACGGAATATTCTATGAATTCATGCCTCTCGAAGAGGTTGGCAAAGAATTTCCACGTACCTGTTGCTTGGAAGAAGTAGAACTGAACAAGAATTATGCAATGATAATCTCCACTTCCTGCGGATTATGGAGATACATGATCGGTGACACAGTAAAATTCACCAGTAAGAATCCTTATAAATTCATTATTACCGGACGGACCAAACATTTCATCAATGCCTTTGGAGAAGAGTTAATAGTAGACAATGCAGAAAAGGGATTGATAAAGGCCTGTGCAATGACAGGAGCACAAGTAAGTGATTATTCCGCAGCACCGGTATTCATGGATGAGCACGCCAAGTGCCGCCACCAATGGCTGATAGAATTTGCAAAAATGCCCGATTCCATCGAGAATTTTGCTGCTATACTGGATACTACTCTCAAAGAGGTGAACTCTGATTACGAAGCAAAACGCTGGAAGGACATTGCTTTGCAACCACTGGAAGTAATTGTAGCCCGCAAAGGATTATTCCATGATTGGTTGGCTAAAAAAGGCAAATTAGGTGGACAGCATAAAATCCCCCGGCTAAGCAATACGAGGGAATATATAGAAGAAATGCTGGAACTGAATAAAGCATAACACATAGAATTGCGTGCATCCGGGATGTACGCAATTTTTGTATACGGCAAGCAATTCTTTTCCCGGTAAAGAGCAATGTCCGAGATGTACATGTGGTACAGCACGAGATGCACATGTCGTACTGTACCACATGTGCATGTCAGACAGTACGACATGCACATCTCGTCCATCATTCTGTTACGGCATTCTATAAGTTCAATACATACTTATCTTACAAAAGCCTTAGAAAGGTAACTGCCTCATCTATTTGGAGTCTACGATAATTCCCCCACCTAACAATAAGCCATCTTTATAGAAAGCAGCAGCCTGACCAGGCGCAATGGCTGTAAGAGGCTCATACAAATGTATATACAGGAGTCCTTTCTCTGTGATTTGCACTTTACAATGATTCTCTTGTTTCCGATAGCGAATCTTCACTATAATATCTTCCGGCCCAATCAAGCGGGATTCATCCACCATATTCCAATCTTTCAACCACATCTCCGTTTTTGCGAGACCTTGCAATGAAGATAACACCACTGTATTCTCCACCGGATGTATCTCTTTTACAAATACGGCACGATTCAAATCAATCCCTAAGCCACGACGTTGCCCGATCGTATAAAACGGATATCCTTCGTGCCAAGCAATAAAATTGCCCTTTTCATCGATAAACTTTCCTTTTTCAACCTTTATAGGAGCAGAGTTATGACCCAGATATTGCTTTAAAAAGCTTCGATAATCCATCGGACAAAAACAAACTCCCAGACTGTCTTTCTTGGTCGCTGCCTTTTCAAAACCCCGTGCTGCAGCCAGGGCACGGGCTCCAGGCTTTGTCATCTCTCCCATCGGGAGTAACATGCGTTGTAATATTTCCTGTTTCAACCCCCACAAGAAGAATGACTGGTCTTTATCGGAATCAATAGCGGGAACGATATAATATTTTTCTCCCAAGAGCATCTTTCGCACATAATGTCCGGTAGCAATATAAAAAATCCCCATTTCATCGGCTAACTTTGCTAATAAAGGCCATTTTAAATAATTGTTGCAAAGCGTACAGGGTACCGGGGTATGCCCTGACAGATACTCATCAATGAAATAAGTAATAATCTGTTCACGAAAAACTTCACGGGCATCATAAGTTATATGCTCAATACCTAAACGTTCTGCCAACATACGGGCATCTTCCAGATATTCAACCGAGTCATTCAGTTCATAAAAGCGAAAAGTCACCCCAGTCACTTCATAGCCGGCTTCCTGTAGCAATATAGCGGCTACCGAACTATCGGTTCCACCGCTCATTCCCAACAACACACGTTTCTTTTGATCCATCATGCCGCAAAATTAAACAAAATCCCGTATCTTTACCCTTTCAAACTAAACAGAATGAGAGAATCGTCGTCACATAACCTATTCATCATTGTCCTTTCAGAACATCCGACATTAGGTATGCTCCTCCTCCCATACATTGCCGAAAGTTCTCCTGAAAGAGAGGAACTCTGTTTAGTAGAACAAGCTTTCCACCTGTCTCCCAAGACTGTGGCACAAATGAGTAAAACGGAACAGAAGGCCATAGAAATAGCTTCGCACTATACAGAGAAATACCTGATGACTGTCTACTCGAAGGATAAAACTATTCCCAAATTTCTGCGCCGACTGACCGAAGAACCGGAAAAGTTGAGAAATGTCCGCCTTTTCATCGAGAAGAAGTTACAGGAGATGATGGAATTGATACGCACCTGTAACCTACCCTTGTATCAAAAACAAAGCCGTAGCAAACTACTCTATCCACATCATGCATATCATGTGAACCAAAAGGATGTAGAAGTTCACTTTTCATTTGAGGTCAACAACCAGTCCTTCAACTATCAGTTGCAATGTTACAGTGAAGGTAAAGCAATACCTCTCACCGAATTAAAACCAGTCACCACGCTCACTTCCAATCCGGCTATATTATTATTAGGTATGGAAGTCTATATATTTCAACACATTGAGAGTTCACGCCTTCTACCTTTCACAAAAAAAACACACATTAGCGTAGATGCCTCGCTTACAGAGAAGTACATCGACAACATCCTCATTCCTGTAGCCCGTTATCATAATATCGATGCACAAGGATTAGATGTTAAAAAAGAAAAGAGAATATGCGAATGCTTGCTATATATAGAAGATACCATCTATCATACACCACTCTTACGATTAAACTTCCGCTATGGAGATCAGGTATTCAGTCCGCAACCTACTAACGGAATAAAGAGATTCATTTTTCGGGAAACACAGGAAGGGAGAAGCGTCATACGTTATTTCAGGAGAACTCCGGATATTGAAAAGGAAGCAATATTCCTGTTACAGAATGCAGGACTGGAAGCAATCAGCGATTCACACTTCAAACTATCCGAAAATGCACCGGAAAAAAGCATCAACGAATGGGTAGCTCATCACCGTACCATGTTACAGGAATCATTCGTACTGACAAGTGGTATTCAGGACAAGCCATATAGTCTGGATGAAATCCGTATTGAGCAAAGTTTTGATGATGGTCCGGATTGGTTTGAACTTCACATCACAGCTGTCATCGGTGAGCTACGTATCCCTTTCAGTCGCTTTCGCAAGCACATTCTTGAAGACAGGCATGAATATACACTCCCCGACGGACGTATCATTTTACTTCCGGAAGAGTGGTTCAGTAAGTATGCCAATCTGATGGAGTTAGGCATGACGCGTGGTAAAACAATCTATGTCAAACACCCCTATATAGGGATTGTCCATTCTATTCTGGAAAGTGATACCCGCAAAGAATTCCTCCCTCTCCAACCTCAACAGAAATATCCGATCCCCAGAGGGCTGAAAGCCCAGTTACGCCCCTATCAATATAAAGGATATACATGGATGATGCATCTCTACGAGCAAGGATTCGGAGGATGCCTTGCAGACGATATGGGATTGGGGAAAACACTCCAGACACTCACCTTATTGCAACAAATATATCATACTGACAGCAAAAAGAGTAATCCGGCAGAAGGTGACGAATATGTTAATCTACCACAAGACAGTGTAATCGGAGCCAAACAAGAGTGTAATTTTATATTAAAAAAGGCTTCACATACTTCCGATGAAATGGGGCAATTTAATCTTTTCGATGATTTGACAGTGGAAAATACGCTCCCAGGTTGTGTAATTCCGGTAAGTGGAAGCAAGATCACCAGAAAGCCAGGAACATTAATCGTCGTACCCACCTCCCTATTACACAATTGGAAACGTGAAGCTGCCCGTTTCACCAATCTGTCCTTGGCAGAATTCAACAGTAGCAGTTATTTTAAAACAGGACATCCGGAACAATTTTTCGACCGCTTCCAACTGATATTCATATCATATGGTACTATGCGAAATAAAATAGATATTCTTCGCCAGTATAACTTTGAATACATCGTACTGGACGAAAGCCAGAATATAAAAAACAGCGACTCACTGACTTTCCGATGTGCCATTCAACTACGCAGCCATCACCGGCTGGGACTGACCGGCACACCTATCGAAAACTCACTAAAAGATCTATGGGCACAGTTTCATTTCCTTCAGCCGGAGCTCTTAGGAAATGAAAATGCATTTACCAAACAATTCATCAACCCCATTAAACAAGGAGACAATCGTATGGAATTACGCCTGCGCCAACTTATCAGTCCATTTATCCTGCGCAGAAGTAAAAATGAAGTTGCCCCCGAGTTACCACCACTCACAGAAGAAATCATCTACTGTGACATGACCGAAAAGCAAAACGAAATTTACCAACAGGAGAAAAACAGCCTGCGCAATACATTGTTACAGTTTAATAAAAAGCAGCGCCTGCAACTCACCGTACTCAATGGTATCTCCCGGCTACGTCAATTGTCATGTCATCCCAGAATGATATTCCCCGACTCTAAAACAGAATCGGGCAAAATGGAACAGATTATCGATACCTATGAAACTCTTTACAGCGAAGGACATAAGGTGTTGATATTCTCATCCTTCGTAAAGCATCTGGAACTGATTGCTGAAGAATTCCGTAAACGTGGCTGGCAATATGCCCTCCTCACCGGTTCGTCCACCAATCGTCCGGAAGAAATAACCCGCTTCTCTCAGACAGAGGAGATACGTGCTTTTCTCATCTCTCTCAAAGCCGGAGGAGTGGGACTCAATCTTACACAGGCGGACTATGTGTTTATCGTTGATCCCTGGTGGAATCCCGCTGCCGAAGCACAAGCCATTGCCCGTGCACATAGAATCGGGCAAAACAAGCAGGTCATTGCTTACCGTTTTATTACCAAAGACAGCATTGAAGAGAAAATCATCCGGTTGCAGGAAGATAAACGTAAACTCGCCGAGACGTTTATCACCGACAGTGAGTCGATGCCTGTACTGACAGATCAGGAGTGGATTGGGCTTCTGGAATGAACCAAGCTTGTATTTTTTAACCTGACAGATAGACAAACTGTTCTATCTTGTGTAATATCTGACTTAATCGAAAAACAGGTAACCACCTTATTTACAGTTTGTACTATATTCGTCCCTCAGAAATATAGTATTAACTTTAATCCATTCTTGTATTATGAGAAATGTATATTACACCATTCTTGTATTCGTATGCCTTATAAGCAGTTTATCTGCAAAGGCTTCAACGAGGGTAGAAGGAGATTCCGGTTTTAAAGACATCAAGCTGAATTTGATGAATGGTAATTTCCTATCCGACGAAGAAATCAATAACAAAACTCAGGTAACATTCGGTATCGCCATTGCCGAAGACGGTACCCCAACCCGTGTGGCAGCAGACGACGCAACTGCCAATATCATACTGAACAACTACAAATACCATAGCAACGAACATGGTTTCAATCCGGGTACAGCCACCGTAAAAGTGCAAGGCCCGGTGAAAATATCTATCGGTGCTTGTGCTTACGGAAATAATGTTACAGTTAAGAACGAAGCAGGCGATGTAATTACTACCATCGCTATCAACTCTTTAGGAAGTTGCTACCACAACAATGGCAACCCTTGTGTAGAAGGATATTATACAGGCAAGGAAGCAACGACCCTCTCAATCAGTGGTGGCGGATACATCCCGTATATTGGTATCGAAGCCATCAGCGAAGCCCCGAAAGAATCAACTATCAAATATGCATTAGGAGAATATACCGATGCCGGTACAGTACCAGCCTCCGATAAAGTGCTTACAGGTAATAAGTATACATTACCTCTCAACCGTACTCTATACGTAGAGAGTAAAACACTTACTGCATGGACAGACGGAACGAACAACTATACGCCAGGAGAAGAAATTACAGTAATTGAGGATCTGTCTCTGACACCTGTATTTACAGATAACACAGTATCATTGGATGATCGTAATGAAGAAGTTACTATTACCTGGGATTTCCAGCAAAAAAATGGTGCTCCCAAAATAGCATACGAAGGAATAACAGGTTTCTACGTTTCACAAGCCGTTGTAAATGGGAATACGATTGATGTAAAAACAGACTTCAACACTAAACCCGGTAAGATCAATAATGGAAGCTGGACAGACTGGGCACAAATGAATGAAGGTACTACTTTCACTTTCCCGGCAGCCAAAAACTGTATCATTACTACCGAAGCTTATAATCCGCTTTCCACAACAACTATTGCCGGTTCAACAGACTATACCAGTGGCAAAATAGTGACTTATACTTATGGTGGAACTGACCCAACAATTGATATCGTTATTGGTAAAGATGGTACTTATTTCCGCTATTTTACCATCGTATATCCGAAAGCTGAATCCAATATTCAGGAACGCCCTGTTATTGCTACAGATTTCACTGACTGGGAAGCCGTTTCTTCTAATTCCGGTGATGTAAGCGTAGAAAAAACAACTACTTTCAGTAACGAAGCAGTAACTTTCACATTCAATGGTGTTACCGTTTCGCCACAAGGACAGAATGTAGAAAAATTCGGTGACCTGACAGGCTATGCAATGGCCGAAAAGAATCTGCCCGGAATAATCACGACATCCGCATTAAGCAATATCACTAAAGTACGTTATTTCCACGGAGCTACCGGTGGTAAACGTGGATACAAACTGGAAAAGAAAAGTACGACTGATACCGATTGGGTAGTACTCTCCGACGCTTTTGCCGATCCAGCGAAAGGAGTATGGGTAGAATGTGCCATAAATGAGGAAAACGTACAACTCCGCTGGACCAACCTCGCTCCTACTCAGAATGCGTATATGTTCGAACTGGAGATTTACTCAAATGTTGAAATTACTGCCAAACAAGTAACATTAGCAACGAAAGTCTCTCCCGAAGAAGCCGGGAGTGTATCCGTTTCTCCCTCCAGCAGCCAGTATGACGAAGGTACGGAAGTAACACTAACAGCCAAAAAGAACTTCGGCTACAAATTTGTGAAATGGACAGATGCAACAGGAAACACTCTTTCCGCAGAAGCATCCTACAAGCAAACATTAAACGAAGATATGATCATTACGGCCGTATTTGAACCGGTAGCTACTTATTCACTTACAACCAGTACAGAAGGTGGAGCAAACAATTACATGGTAACAGCCACTCCTGATGCCACCGTTGTAAATGGTAAGAACATGTATGAAGAAGGTACTCTGGTCACTCTTACTGCTACAGAAAACCGCATTCTTACATTCCTGAACTGGAAAAGCGGAGAGATGGGTTACGAACTTCCTGTAAGAATGGATAGCGATAAAGAATTCGTAGCAGTATATAGTGCTGCCGATTATATTGTAGGATGGGATTTTGTTCGGAAAGGAAACAACAGTCGTCCGGCAGACTTCGCTTCTACAGGTGAGAATGAAGCTACAACGCTCATTCTACGCAAAGAAGACGGGACAACCCAGGCATGGCTCGACAAATCAAAAGAATCAGGGAACTATGAAGGTGAATCTGCTGCTGTAAACTGGAAGAACATCTCTGAGAAATATTACTATGAAACCCGTATAAATGCTTCTGAATTTATTGATATTAAGGTAACTTCCAGAATGTTATACAACTATAATGCATATTCTGTACAGAAGTTAGAATACTCTTTGGACGGAACTAACTATACAGAAGTAGCCCGCATTACTCTACCGGGGGCTAAGGCATGGACACCATTGGAAGCCACACTTCCCGAATCATGTAATAATGCCGAATCATTGTATCTCCGTTGGATTCCCGATTATAGCTCTGAGATTGTAGGTACCGCATCAGAAAATGATGGTACTGCAATCGGTTCTATCTATATCACCGGAGTACAAAAAGGAGTTGATCCGGGAAGAGCACCCCTATTACTCTCTTCTCTCCCCGCAAACAATGCTGAGGAGGTTTCTGCTACAGGACGTATCGTATTGACATTTGACGCCAAGGTAGAAATAGCAGAAGGAACAGTAGCTACTTTAGGAAACAAAACATTGGTACCATCTGTGGCAGGCAAAACAATTACATTCCCATACATGGGCTTAGACTACAATACAACTTACACCTTCACATTACCGGGCAATAGCGTATCCGACTTTTATGGTAATAAGATAAAGGAGAATATCACACTCAAATTCACAACGATAGCACCTCCGGTAGTAACTCCGGGTATGTACGATGCTATCGCCAGCAATGCGGAAGAACTGCTCGAAGCACTGGCTAAAGGGAATGAAGCCTCCACATCAGGAGAGCGTTTCCGCATCTTCCTGCACGATGGAATTTACGATTTAGGAGAACTTTGCCTGACAGACGTGAAATCTAACATTTCACTGATCGGTGAAAGTATGGAAAATACAATTATCGTAAATAAAGCACCGGTAGAAGGTATCTCCGTGTCAGCTACTCTACGCCCCACAGGAGAAAATATCTATATGCAGGACCTCACTCTGAAAAACGATTATGATTATCAGGGAAGCACCGGACGTGCTGTCTGCCTGCAAGACAAAGGAAACAAAAACGTATATAAAAACATACGTATGTTGAGTTATCAGGATACATACTACTCAAACAACAATCGCATGCGTTCGTATTTTGAAGACAGTGAAATTCATGGTACGGTAGACTTTATCTGCGGTGGTGGTGACGTTTTCTTCAATCGTACACTGCTTTATCTGGAAGACCGTTCAGGCAACTGTATCACGGCTCCGGCAGGTGATACCGAATGGGGATACGTATTCAATGACTGTACGATTGACGGATACGATGCAAACAAAGGTTCTTATGCCTTAGGACGTCCCTGGCAAGGTGCTCCGATGAGTGTATGGATTAACACAACCATGAAGGTTCTTCCGAAAGCAGAAGGATGGAGTGATATGAGTGAAACGATTATCCCGAAACTATTTGCTGAATACAATAGCCACACCGAAAGCGGAATGGCCGTTGATTGCAGTGCCCGTAAAACTAAATACACAGGAGGAACCATACCTTACAGTCCGGTACTGACTCAGGAAGAGGCATCCCGCTTTACCCTCGAGAATGTATTGAGTGGCAGTGACTCCTGGCAACCGGCTTTATTAACCGAACAGGCAGCAGCTCCGGTACTGACGGTCAATGGTACTACTCTCTCCTGGAATGCCAGCGATTATGTATTCTGCTATGCTATCTGCAAAAACGGAAAAGTGATCGACTTTACGAATGAGACCAGCTATACCATTCCGGCAGATGCAACCGATAATGATGTATTTACTGTACGCGCCGCCAATCAAATGGGTGGATTGGGACAACCTTCCAATAACAGTAATGCTACTGGTATCGAACAGAGTACTGTAGCTAAAGAGATAGTAGAACGTCAGTACTTCAACGTGAACGGTATCCGCCTTAACAAGGCTGAAAAGGGACTAAACATCCTCCGTACCATCTATAGCGACGGTTCAATAGAAACAGTGAAAGAATTTGTAAAATAGTGGTGCTTGCCGCACCGGAAGGTGCGGCAAACGATGGTTAATTGAAACGTGGATTAACACAAATGAACGCAGAGTAAAAGACTGTAGTTTTTTATCATACATTTGTTTTCCTTTGCGATAATCTGCGTTCATCTGCGTTTCAATAAAAATTTAAACTCTGTGGAACTCTGTGTTACTCTGTGGTGAATTTTGCTCCTTTCTAATCAGAAAACATTATCTTTGCATTCTCAAATCAAACACTGAGCATAAAGATGGACTATAAAATCCTCGTACTCGACCTTGACGGTACACTAACCAATACCCGGAAAGAAATAACGCCCAGCAACCGGGAAGCATTGATACAGACACAACAACAAGGCACACGACTGGTATTGGCTTCGGGCAGACCGACTTATGGTATTGCGCCATTAGCCGATGAACTACAAATGAGTCAGTTCGACGGTTATATACTCTCCTACAACGGCGGAGAAATCATTGACTGGAAAAGCAAAGAGATACTCTACGCCAATGTACTACCGAATGCTGTCATCCCTCAGCTATACGAATGTGCCAAAAGAAATAAACTTGCCATCCTGACCTATGACAAAGAATGTATTGTGACCGAAAACCCGGAAGACGAATATGTAAAGAAAGAAGCCTTTCTTAACAGAATGGAAGTACGGAAAAGTACAGACTTCCTGACCGATATCCATCTTCCTGTTCCTAAATGCCTGATCGTAGGCGACCCGGACAAACTCATAACCGTCGAGTCCGAGCTTTCCATCCGGTTACAAGGCCAGATCAGTGCCTACCGTTCCGAACCCTATTTTTTAGAACTTGTTCCGTTAGGTATCGACAAAGCACAATCACTCACCGTATTGTTAGAAAAGCTCGATATGAAACGGGAAGAAATGGTGGCTGTGGGCGATGGTTATAATGACCTTAGCATGATTAAGTTTGCCGGGCTTGGAGTAGCAATGGCCAATGCTCAGGAACCGGTAAAGAAAGCGGCAGACTACATCACTCTCTCCAACGACGAAGACGGCGTAGCTGCTGTCGTAGAAAGATACTTTTCAGCAGCAAAATAAGAAATATCAATTATTTATTCTAACTTTGTGGTTTCAAACTGAATAAATCTCAAACGTTATGGAACATCAACTGACCATTTACAACACTTTAGATAGGAAAAAGGAGCTGTTCGTACCCTTACACGCTCCGCATGTAGGGATGTACGTTTGCGGACCAACCGTATATGGCGATGCCCATCTGGGACATGCCCGCCCGGCTATCACATTCGATGTACTTTTCCGCTACCTTACACATCTGGGATACAAAGTACGTTATGTGCGTAATATCACTGACGTAGGCCATCTGGAGCACGATGCCGATGAAGGTGAAGATAAAATAGCCAAGAAAGCCCGCCTGGAAGAGTTAGAGCCGATGGAAGTGGTGCAGTACTACCTGAATCGTTATCACAAAGCGATGGATGCATTGAACGTCCTTCCGCCAAGTATTGAGCCGCACGCATCGGGACATATTATAGAGCAGATTGAACTGGTAAGCAAAATCCTGGAAGCCGGCTATGCCTACGAAAGCGAAGGTTCCGTCTACTTTGATGTAGCCAAATACAATAAAGATTATCATTACGGTAAACTCTCCGGACGCAATCTGGACGATGTACTGAATACCACCCGTGACCTCGACGGACAAAGCGAAAAGCGTAATCCGGCCGACTTTGCCCTCTGGAAGAAAGCACAACCGGAACATATCATGCGCTGGCCTTCACCCTGGAGTGACGGTTTCCCCGGATGGCACGCAGAGTGTACAGCTATGGGACGCAAGTATCTGGGAGAACATTTCGATATCCACGGAGGAGGTATGGACCTGATATTCCCGCACCACGAATGTGAGATTGCTCAGTCCGTTGCTTCACAAGGTGACGACATGGTACACTACTGGATGCATAACAACATGATTACCATCAACGGGACGAAGATGGGTAAATCTCTCGGCAACTTCATCACGCTGGATGAATTCTTTACCGGTAGCCACAAATTACTGGCACAGGCATATACACCTATGACCATTCGTTTCTTCATCTTGCAGGCACACTATCGCAGTACGGTAGACTTTAGCAATGAGGCTCTGCAAGCATCAGAAAAAGGATTACAGCGATTGATGGAAGCGATCGACAATCTGGAAAAGATTGTTCCCGCAAGCGGTTCTTCTGTAAATGTAAAAGAACTGCGTACCAAATGCTACGAGGCCATGAACGATGATATGAACACCCCAATTGTCATTGCCAACCTGTTTGAAGGGGCCAGGATGATCAACAATATCATTGCCGGCAACGACACTATATCTGCCGAAGACCTGAAAGAGCTGAAAGAAACATTCCATCTGTTCAGTTTTGAAGTTCTTGGCCTGAAAGAAGAAGCAGGGGCGTCAGATAGCCGCGAAGCCGCCTACGGGAAAGTAGTTGATATGCTGTTGGAACAACGTGTGAAGGCGAAAGCCAACAAAGACTGGGCTACTTCGGACTTTATCCGCAATGAACTCACGGCATTAGGATTTGAAGTGAAAGATACCAAAGACGGATTTGAGTGGAGATTGAATAAGTAATCACTCTTACCCCTTATATAAGCAAAAGAAAGAGGTCAGAACCGTGATAACTTCCGGTTCTGACCTCTTTCTTATACCTATCAATAAATGTTTCAATACATATGAAACAACACTTTCAATCGATATGAAACAAAATGAAACACTTCATCATTGATAAGAAATCAGTTCAGAAAGTACCTGTCCCCTATACCAGGGATCATCAATCTCCTTCAACATAGCTCCCATCTCAGTACAAAGTTGTTTCACTATTTCCTGATTCTCTTCCAGCGGAAGGTTATTCATCTGATAAGGATCCTTCAAGTCATCAAAGAGTAAGCTCTTTTTCAACTGCTTTGTATCACGGTCGATATAGAGAGCCAGTGTATAATGTGCTGTTTTAATACCTCTTGATGATGGGAAATATGACATAACCAGTCCGTTCTCATCTTTCTCTCCATCCAGATTCTGAATATAAAGAGCTCCTGTGGGACGTACAATATCCGCCTTTTCATCGAAGAACAACGGAGCAAAATTACGTCCTTGTACCTCAACCGGAATAGAGTCTCCAAGACCACACAATCCCAACAAAGTAGGCATGATATCCGGCGAGGAGATCATCAGATCATCTACACGCGGCTGAATCTTACCCGGGTAACGTACCAGGAACGGAACGTTCATCGATTCCGCATAAGGAGAGTTCTTAGGATCATCCGTACGCTGACTGCACATTGTTTCACCATGATCGGAAGTAAATACGACAACTGTATTCTTATCCAGCCCCATTTCTTTCAATGCCTCCAGTATCTCACCAAAGGCCCGGTCTACTCCCGTCACCGAGGCGAAATAATAGCGGGCGGACTCTGCCTTCTTCATCTTTGTATCCGCATTGGGACGAATCAAAAGGCTATCCAAAGGCTGATCTTTATACAAATCAAAATCTTCTTCCATACAGTCATTGAGTGAACGATACGGACTGTGGGGCGGATTCATTCCGACCATAATAAAGAATGGTTTCTTTGTATCACGCACATTACCTTCATTTTTCAGATACGAAACAACCCTTTTGGCTTCGTGCAAGGGCGACCACTCTTTAGGGTCGTGTCTCTTGCCATCCGTATCCCAGTAATGAGGATTTTTATGTTCATCAAACGTACCGTATGAATACCAGTAATTGAAACCGTGACGCCGTTCTTTGGGAGTATAAGCATCCCATACCGGACGCTGCTCTTCTACATATTTTCCCTGATGCTCCGGATCATTAGGTGTGGGAAAATCAGCATGTAGCTTGCCAAAGTAAGCACAGTCATATCCGGCATTATAGAATACATCACCTATACACTCTGCATCTTCACGCAGTGAACTGATAGGGCGGCTGGAGTTACAATTCAATGGTATACCACTTTTATTAGGATACATACCCGTCAGCAAACTACCCCGATGCGGGCTACTCAGCGGACAGTTGCTCTGTGCAGAAGTCAGTACTACCGATTCGCGGGCAAAAGCATTCAGGTTGGGGGTATGTACAGGATCACCTTTGAAGTTTACTTTCTCCCGGAATCCATCCTGATTCCAAAACTCCATAGCCTGGTTACGATACTGGTCCGGAAAAACATAGATAATATTGGGATGTCCGGCTTGCTCTACTTGCGGGGCTTTGCAACCCTGCAAAGCAAGCAAACTCAATCCGCCAAATAATAAGTTTACTCGAGTGTTCATAGCTCTATAAGTCGTTAATAAGTAGTAAGCAGTTAATAAGTAGTAAGTAGTCAAGTAGTTAAGTAGTAAGTATGATACTATTTTCTACTTAATTGTTAATGAGTAAGTAGTCAAGTAGTAAGTAATGATACTATCTTCTACTTACTACTTAACTACTTGACTACTTAACTACTTATTAATTCCTACCTTCCATTTCTCTTTTACGTATCAACGCTTCGAGGAAGTAGTAGTCGGCATAATTCAACGGAACATCAATTTCGGCACCGTGAGGGATACTACCTACAGAGTGCATCAGGATAAAGTTACCGTTTGTACCCACTGCTGCACGATAAGCCGGTGAGCCAAGACTTTCCATGATCTTATCGGCTGTTGCCTTATAGTTATTTCCCGGGAGATAAGTTTCCAGTTCATACAAAGCTGAAGCTGTACAGGAAGCAGCAGAAGCATCGCGTGGTTCATTCGGAATATTAGGAGCATCAAAGTCCCAGTACGGTACAAGATCTTCCGGCATATTCTTATTGGTAAAGATAAAATTATACACCTTTTGCGCCTGATCAAGATACTTTTTATCATGTGTATAACGATAACAAGTAGTATACCCATAAAGCGCCCATGCCTGTCCACGAGCCCATGCCGATTCGTCAGCATATCCTTGTGCAGTTTGTCTTTTACGCACTTCGCCTGTCTCCGGATCATAATCAACCACATGATAACAGCTATTATCAGGGCGGAAATGATGAGCCATAGTAGTATCGGCATGTTTCACTGCTATATTATAGAAAGTAGAATCACCCGAAAGCGCAGTTGCCTCAAACAACAGTTCCAGATTCATCATATTATCAATGATAACCGGGCATTTCCAGCCACGCGTTCCTTGCCAGCCTCTGTCAGCATCCCATGATTGAATTACACCGGCATTCGGACGAAAACGGGTAGACAATGACCGGGCAGTTTCAACAATTACATCCTTGTATTCTTTTTTATCAGCCAGACGGTAACCGTTCAGATAGCTGCATCCAATCATAAAACCCACATCATGATGCCATTTCAAATGCTTTACTGAATCAAGGGCTTCTGTATATTTCTCTGCAAGAGGCAACCATTTCTTGTCTCCGGTCAGCTCATAAGTAAGCCACATACTTCCGGGATAAAACCCCGAGCACCAGTCGTCAATAGGGATATAGACAATATTTCCCTTTTCATCAATTGTACGGGGATTTAAGATCTTACCCGACTTTTCGATGATATCGGTCTGGATTGTGTTCTGTGCTACCGCATTGTCAATGTTATCCTGAATAAAGTCCTTTTCAACCGGCTTTTGGCTGTTGCAACTCGTCAAGACCAGAAGGGAAATCCCCAATGCACTCAAAATAGTTCTCATAATACATGGATTTATTAGTAAAGTAATTAATTTCATGGTGGCAAAAATAAGGCAATCTTACAGATTTGACCGACCTAAATCATCCAATTAAGAGACATTTTTGGTACATTTGCAGAAAATAATGTGCCAATATACTAAAATATGCCGATATGCCAATTCTCATACGGTGTTATTGCGCAGGCAATTGGCATATTGACACATTGAATAATTAGTTATTATGACACCACAGGAGTTTTTCAAAAATGACCTATTTGCCGAAAAAGCAGGCATTGTACTAATGGAAGTACGCGAAGGATACAGTAAAGCCAGACTGGAAATTAAAAAAGAACATCTCAATGCAGGCAACCGCACGCAAGGAGGAGCCATCTTCACACTTGCCGACCTCGCCCTGGCAGCTGCTGCCAATTCACATGGGCAACTTGCTTTCTCTCTGTCCTCCAATATCACATTTTTACGCGCCAGTGGTGAAGGTGATACACTGTACGCCGAAGCCCGCGAACGCTACATCGGACGAAGCACCGGATACTATCAGATAGATATTACCAATCAGCAGAACGAACTAATTGCCACCTTTGAATCAAGTGTATTCCGCAAAGATCAACAAGTACCTTTTACTTTGAAATGATTGAAGTCAACGGATAGCGATTCCCGGAAACACTCTTCAGAAAAGCTTTGGCCGATCCGATATTCAGAAACATATCTAAACGGACAGGGAGGTGATTCTTGTCATCCGTAATATAAAAAGTAATGACCTCCTTCTCCTTGCCTTTATCTGTGTATTCTACAAACGAAAAGACAAGGCAGCGATACGTAGTATCATTTTCTGCTGTGATATTCTTCATCCCGCGATAGATCAGCGTTTGCTCCTCTACCCTACGTCCTGTAGCCATCGGAAAGTTGATCTTTTGCCCCACTTTATAATCTTTTGGATCGTAGGAACGCGCCTGTGCCAAAATGCTCAGCATATCAAAAACACAACGGCTGTCACTATATTCCGTCTCCACTATCTCACCATCCCGGTAAGTCCGCTTCTGATTGACAAAGCATAAGCCGTCTTTGTAAGAGAACCAGGCCTCATCCACCGTATAGCGCTTACCTTCTTCAGCACCCTTCCGAAAATAACGGGGTTCGAGCTTCTCGCCGACAATGCACGTCAGCGTATCACGCATTTTAAAGAAGAAATCGACCTTCTTACTGCTTATGGATAAAAGGTTAAACCGGTAGGCAGGTTTGGAATGATAGGTGGTCGCATTCGTTGTAAGACTGGCTATCCCGGCTTTGATCCATACAAATTTCCAGTTAAAGAATAAATCGTACATCACATGTTCGCCAGATTTAAAAGCTTCATTGGGTGCTTCACACTGGGCCTTAGCAGGCATAGAGCAACACAGCCCTACCAACAGCACAAGCCATACTAAATTTATCCGTTTACTAATTGCGGCGATTATTATTTCTATCTCTTTTTTTCTTGTCTTCATCTGGTTTTTGCTTTTTAAGTTCATCCGGCTTCTGTTTGTCTAATGGAAGAGCCTTTACATCCCAGGTCTGTTCAACCTCCCAATTGGCTTTAGGTTCGAGTATCTGGGGATAGTAATACACCATTTCCGGCTGACGCTTTGTCTCGTATTCACCGCTATCCCACACGCCATTCCCATTCGTATCATTTATCAAACGGGCACAATACTTACCCGGATTCAAGAAATAGAAGTCGGCCTGTCCATTGACAACCGGGACTTTTCGCACCACTTTATCCTGCGTATCAAGCAATTCTACAAATGCAATAGAGTCACATCCTGAAACATTAAAATAAATGGCTCCGTATTCTTCCAGCGAACGAACTTTTATATTCTGTTTTATCTTATCTGTAAACAAACCGTAGATGCCATGAAAAGCTGTAGAATCTACAGAGAACTCATATTCCCGCGTTGGCTCCCATTCATAATACAAGTTATACTTACGCAATTGCAACGAATCTTGCTCAAAGGTAAAGGGGATATCTTCCCATAAGGTATCTACCTTCTGTTTCAAATGAATAGCTGCACTATCAAAGGAAGCTATCGGCTCGTCAAAAGAGAGTGAGATATAATCATATACGTCCATTGTAGACGGGATATACGTAGATACATGCAGGAACTTGGTTGGCTCCGGCTCCTCTTCTTCACCTTTCTTTTTCTTCTTTTTCTTAGGTTCGTCCACAGCCTTTTTCACAGTCTTCGCCACCAGGTTAAGAGTATCCGTACGGGGTACTAACTGGTTAAGTGTATCTGTATACAAATAATTCAGACTTAAAGATAAAGTGTCCTGTTTATAAAGTAACGAATCTTTCACCCAATAATGAATGGTATCATTAGTCAGATTCTTCTCTATAATAAAGGCATCCCTCTCATCAAAATTCAATCCTTTCAACACAGGCAGCGTATCTGCTTTTGCTGCAAAGTAGAGCGTAAACTTCTCAGGAGTCAACCGTTCGTTTTTCACAAGATATTGTGAAAACAAATCTTCCTTAAAAGAACGCAGAATCACATTGTCCGGCAAATAATAAGTGTATTTCCTTTCTACGACCGTGTCGATGGTAAGAGAATCCACCCAGGTAGTATCCTGACGTATACGTTCTTCCCAGCGGGGAATAACCAGCGAATCATTAAAAGCAAGTGCTTCACTCTTCTGGCTGAAAGCAAAGTTCTGGTCGGCATCCATCAAACCAAAAATACGATATTTCCCCGGGGCAACGCCACGAATCGTAAAATGTCCACGGCTATCCGTACGGGCTACTCTGTCAAAAGGCAGTTTCGTAAATGCAGTATCAGACAGATTGGAGTGCATACCCACCAGCATTCCTTTAACAGGCTCCAGGTTGGAGGCTTCGAGCAATGTTCCGGATACTTCCATCGTATCAATCGCACTTCCGGTAGAGAAAGTAAAGGCAAAATTACCTAACGGATTGCCTTCATTGTTATCAACAATAGCATCCGAGAAATCAATTGTATAAGTTGTGTTAGGCTTCAAAGAATCAAGCAGGTTGACACTTATCTTCTTTCCTGATGCTTTTATCTCCGGTTGCTGCACCTGAGGAGGAGAGATCACCACCTTTTCATTGGCTTTCTCAAGCTTAATGAATTCGTCAAAAGAAAGTGATACTTTCGTTTTTGTATTATTAAGTGCCCCCGCAGCAGGCGTGCTGCCAATAAAACGGGGAGGAGTCTCATCAAGTGGTCCTCCATCGGGCCTTCCTATACTGGCACACGAATAGAGAGCGGCTATCACCGTAACCACAGCCAATACCTTGCGAATAAGCCTCTTCATATTATATTCTTTTCTTAACATGATGCAAAAATAAAGGTTCTCAGAGAATAAATACTATACTTTACACTTATTTAAAGGAAAATGTTCAAGTAATAGTGCTTCCCGCACGGGGAGGAACGACAAGCGATGATTCATTGAAACGCAGATAAACGCAGATTTTCGCAAAGGGAAACAAATATAAATAAAGATCCACAGTCTTTTAATCTGCGTTTAT
>ERZ780168.1996-NODE-1996-length-19304-cov-13.585069_pt1 | contig 19304 bp, 19 predicted proteins | sample MGYA00510981_ERZ780168 | MGnify/ENA primary metagenome ERZ780168 (study PRJEB29588, sample SAMEA2158769) | human gut metagenome | biome: human gut; feature: human-associated habitat; material: faeces | place: Denmark | collected 2008/2010 ...
CATACAGTTCTGCCAACCGTTCCCGTTCTTTCGCTTCCCGCTCCATTCTCCGCTGTCGAAGGCGCGCTTTCTTTTGCTCAGCCTTCGTCAAATTCTTTTTCTTTGCCATTTGCGGAATCTCCCGGATTTTTTGCTGATGATTTTTTGCTGCGCTTTTTCGGTGCTGTCAGCTCATAGCTTAAAGAAAGCAGGTCTTTGATGGCATCATCCAGTTCCGATTTACCAAGCTGAATACTGAGCCACTTCTCCTTATTCATGTGATAGGCCGGAAAATAGCCATCCTGCCCGCGAAGAGAGCCAATTAACAGCGGATCACTTTTCACATTGAGGACATCAACGATGCCTGCTTCCGGCAGTCCCAACTTATCAGCAGATACTTCCAGAACCACACCATACCATTTATTATTGTCTTTGTGCCGCAGCACAGCATTCCTGTCATGCCAGGGGTATTCCGGCTCTGTGCCGTACTGCTGGCGTACCCATGTAAATAATCCTTGTCGTGTCATTTCATCGCTTTTCCGTTGTTTATGTGTGGCTTTGTGCAACAACCTGTTGCACAAAGTTTTGCCTCAGATGCCTCTCTACACTGCATCGATATCAGAAATCATCCAACGCAGCATCTATCTCTTCCAGCCGGTCAATCCAGCCCAGGTCAGATTTCTTCTTGGTTGCTGGACTTTTCTTATTACCACAAACCACTTCGAACCGTTTTTCTTCTGTCCCGAACAAACCTTTTACCTGAATTCTGAAATCCGGCTTGTTGTTGGTCAATCCCTGTATGAGCTGCACATTCTCGTATCTTGGCAGGAGGATTTGACAGATAGCCTGAATATCTTGCTCCTTAATACAGGGTGCCGCCATAAACTTTTTCGTTATGTAAGGTTTTATATCTGCCAGTACCTGTGACATCGAGGCTTTCTTCTTGGTCATGATAATCCCCTTCGTATACTTGTCCAACCTACTTCTTTTTCAGCTCCAATCCAATTCCAAATTCGTTTAGAATGGAGATAATCTCATTGTAAATATCCAGTACTCTATTTTCTTGAATCATATTATCTTGATACTCTTGATAATAATCCGGATTTTTCTGCTTAACCTCCGACAGGTCTGTCCTGCTAATGTTCCATGAACTAATCTTTTTCTTTCCAAATTGAAAGCTATCATGTGAGCCGTCCAAGGATCCATTATTCAAATTACTGGATATTTTTTTCAAATCTGCCTTGTGTGATATAAGCACTTTTTCTATAAGCACAGCAATCTCAGGCATAAACGCAATTTTATCTTCTGCAGTAGGTTCTTCATTTCCAAAGGTAAAGTTTCTATGCAGAATAGAACCATCAGATAAAACTACTATTGAGCCGCCTCCCGGCATTCCAACATAGCCAAATGATAGCGTATGCTTATATTCAAACAAAACATCACTCATGTTTAACACCTTCAAAATAATCCTCAGCAATCTCATTCAACTGCTGGGCAATCTCAGCAAATGGTCTGTTCAGATCAAGCGTTTTCACACTGATTCTGTTTCCATGCATCATAAACTTGTTATCCGGCTGTATCTCTTCCTCTGTCTTTGCATACAGAATTGTACCCGCCACCTCATGAGGCTCATCTTTGAATGAATAATCCTCATTCTTAACATAGGTAAATATCTGATACAAATTGCCGGAATGAATGGTATGCTTATCAAACTGTGCCTGTGTCGTATGACTGTAGTATTTTGCATCGATGATAAGAACCTTATTTCCCTTCTGCAAATGTATATCTGACTGCATTACCGGCAACATAGTTCTTACCCCATCATCAAGATCCCACGGAATCTGTGATGCACTAACCGTCAAATCTGTAAAATGCTTATTATAATATTCCAAGATAAACTTCTCATATAAACGACACATTCTCTGCTCATCAACAAATGATGCCAGCCTGTAATCACCCTTATCTGTAGTAATCAGCATACCCTCTACAATCAGCTGACATATACTTATCAGCATTCTATATGTCTGATTATTTCTCTGGAAACGTATAGATGACCACTTTACACTTGTTAATTCTAAGGTGTCAACATTAGAAAAATACAGCAACTTCTTTTTGAGATCATCCTTATACTCGGTCTTAACCTTAGCATGGCGCAACAGCAGAATAACCGTGGATTTCAATATCTGGTTCAGCTGATTATTATCAGATAATTCATCAAAATCACATACCAGAACACGCTGATACGCAAGTAGCCTTTTGACGGTTCCAGGCATATCAATCTTTCCTCGAAGACTTTTAAGTTCTTCTACCTGATTTACATATTCCCGATATAATCCCTGCTTAATCTGCAATCCAATCCCTTTTGATAGAATTGCAGCAAGCAGATCATACATTTCATCAAAGGACTCTGTTGCCACATCCTCATATTGTTCCTGGTTCAGGGTTTGAAAAGCATAAGATAACATATGATAAACATTGTTTATTAAAATGTTCTTATCCTTTGTCATTGAAACACTCCCTTAAGAAGGTTTTCCCAACGCTGTACTTTATTTGCGTCATCAAACCAATATTCATTCAGCATCGGAAGAATATCAAAATCCACCACATCCTTCATCCATTCATCAGTACATTCTTCCGCATTACAGAAATAGCTATGTCCAATACAGAAGCCCTTGCCCAGAGATTTGTCTTGTTTAATTTCTCTGTTAAGTTCCTGTATCTTATCAATCAAAGTATTAAATGTATCGTTTGCCAAAGCATCCTGATATTTCTTGAATCCTTCGGAGTCAAATCCCGGATCCATATCAAAGAAGCTAAATCTACGGCGTAAAGCATAATCTATCATCGCAAGGCTTCTGTCTGCAGTGTTCATCATACCTATAATATGCAAACGCTTAGGCACTGAGAAGCCAAGACCGTTATATGCCAATGTAGCCTTCTTATCACGGTAATCAGCCTCAATAAGCATCAGAAGCTCGCCAAAGATTTTACTCATATTTCCTCGGTTGATTTCATCAATGATAAAGAAATAATCTTTGTTCGGATGGTTTGCTGCCTTCTGACAGAAACGATAAAAGATACCGTATTTCAGTTCAAATCCATCTTCAACTGGCTTGTATCCCATCATAAAATCTTCATATGAATAGTTCTGATGGAACTGCACAAACTCTACTCTATCATCGTCTTTCTCGCCCATAATGGAATAAGCAAGTCTCTTAGCGGCAAAGGTCTTGCCCACACCAGGTGCACCCTGAAGGATAATATTTTTCTTTTTCTGAAGTACGGCAACCAAACGATCATACTTTGATTCAGTCATGAATACTTCACTTAAAAATTTCTCTTTGTCATACTTATCATTACCATTTGATGCAGATGGAGCCGGATTCTCTTCTCTGATCATATCAAGGATAAACTCGTATTCACCCTTGGTGAGTTTAAAGAGACTGCCCTGTTGCATACCAAAGTATTCCATCTTTTCAAGCTCGGAGCAGGCTTTAAGGGTAGCAAAATCAATCGGTGATGAAAGACCTTCTAGTTTCTCAAAATAGATTTTTTCTCCATCCTGTTCAGCACTAATTCTGAGAATCGCTACAATCTGCTTAACAGGTGTTGACTCATAGCCTATAACCATATCTCCGGCTTTTGCATCAAGGAAGTTCTGGAATATGCGGCGCTTATTACCATTGTCATTATACAGAGTATAATCCTGCACTTCTCCAACAGGCATGCTGGACATGCTCCACATTTTCGGATTTGCATTCAAGAACCAGTAATGAATACCAGAAGTATCATTCTTAAGTAATTCCGCTGTTGTAAGGTCAAAGTATGGCTTCAAAATCATATCATCAAACTGATCTTCTTCACCTGTTGGAACCTGAATACACGTTGAATTGTCGTTAGGAGTCCACCACTTTTTTTCACCCGAATATGGAGATTTATCTTTTGACTCAGCAATCACTGTATAGCTACGTTCGCACCAACCATCCTGTTTCTCAGAATTTTCCTCCACCTCATCAGAATCAATTTTACCAAGCAGACGAATACTGTTGCCACGGCACAAATAGAAGAAATCCCCCTTCTTCATGCTAGTCATGAAGGCTTCTCCCTGAGTAACCTTAGTTCTCGCTTTTGCAGCAGTATCCTTATGAACCACAATTACCTTACGCTTCTCAAAAGTATTAGCCTCATCATTACTGATGCAGTCATTTCCATGACTAATCTTCCAGAATGAAGGTGTAAGATTCGCATACAGTTTCACCTGAGATAAATCAATTCTCTTTAGCGCCTCCGCAAGCTCATCTCTGAACTTCCAAACATAAGCACCTTCTTCATCCTTCTTTGCATTCTTTCCAACATACAGAACAGGCCACCAGCGGCTATTATCTTCATCGCGTGGCATAACAGGACAGCCTGTTTTCTGAACTATACGTCTTGCCAGAGCTGATGATCCTGTATTATAGAAATTCTTACTTTCACCATACTTGATGGATAACTGTGTGCAGGTAGCCTTTCCACCGTAATCCATCATTCTCTTCATGATTTCAAGGCTGCTCTCTGTAAACACTTCACTATCATTTAACAGAGCCTCCCATTCATCAACTGAAAGAGCCGGTGTATAATCTGTTGGCCACCAGTCATCGCCTGATGGTGCATCTTCATCTTTCTTGTAGTATCTGCTGATAAAGAATCCAACATCAACAGTCAATGTCCTAAGCTGTGGATCCGGATAACATGTACCTGTAATCTGTGATGCAAGCAAGTTTTTCAGTTCATCATCCTGCTGTAATTCCGTACATATTTCATTGTAGAATGCCAGAAAATTACGGATATTGTCTGCGTATGCACCCTTCTTAAACAGATAATCACTTTCTAGCTCGCTTGAAACAGCTTTTATTTCACCAAACTTATAGATATAATACTTATCCGGATATCTGAGCCATAAATAAGTGCAGATGGTATTCTCGTACTGATAATGCTGAGCAGCACCGTTACCATATTTCTCTAAGAGGATATTGGACTTCTGCTTAAAACTGTCTATACGTTCATATACATCCTTACTCTCATCGAAAAGCTCAATAAACATGGCACGGACGTCTTCCTGAGCAATTTCAGCAAACTTAATAATCATTCTTGCAGGAAAATAATTCACCGATGCAAGCAGGTTTGCTGTCTGTGATAAGGATTTGGTAAGCATCTGCGCAAAGTCATCAGAATTCACATCCCAATTGACCTGGAAACACTTAACAGCCTCCCATTTATATTTTTCATCCGGCCATTGTGTCTGCACAAAACGCTTCTTATATTCGGCAACAGCTTCCTTTAGCCTAAGCTTGTCAAACATAATCAATCACCACCTTTACTTTGCATCTCGAAGACTCTTGTAAATCTCCCCAGAGAATATTCCTAATACCTGTCTCTTCATTGTATCTAACAAATCCCCTCATATCAGTGACAACCTGACGCTGTGTCTCATAAGCATAATGCTCCAATAACTTTTTACTCTTCTGCAAGAAGAATATGAGCTGCTGCTTTTGTTTTCCGGTAACCTTCTGTCTGTTGACCGGGGTCTGCCCCTGACCTAGCAGCAATCATCCTCATCCTTTGATTTAAGATAGAATCATTCACTCCTCATACCATTCCTTATAGGCCAGTATCTCAGATGCAATCATTTCCGGATAAAGACTATAATATCGTCTGCAAACCTTCTTGAACAGATTCAGCATTCTATCATCATGGCATACATCAAGCATGTAATCCAACAAATGTTCCACTTCCTTTTCAGATGCCTTTTCTACAATAATGCTATCCACAAGCGGTTTATAGTAATTATATAACAGCTCACTTATATCCTGAATTCGTTCTACGATCGCCTTTGTATCCATATCCATTTTGGCAACATCCTCTCTGAATCTCAGCCCCGTCTGCACTTCCCACTGGGGCATATTGGAGTCAGACTTCTGTTACTGTATCATGCTTCCTCTCCATAGTATGGAATATATTTCATGTCATTTATCCTTGTTTTTTCCATACGGAAATGTTTCTTCAGCAACCATACTGTATGTCGCTTTTGACTCATAAATATACGCCTTATGTTCCTGAATGGAGACAACATTATCGCTCATATCATTATTATCTGTCCAAAGCTCGCACTGTGTCATTACGGTCTGAACAGCATCATCCATACCCTCCGGTGGGTATTTATGTTTCTTCAACAATCGTTTAATGAGAGTGCGCATTTTGGCACGGGCAGACTCTTTGCGCTGCCAGTCAATCGTTTTATTCTTACGAAGTGTATCTGCCAGCTCTTTTGTAATTGCAATCAGTTCTTCATTTTCGTAAAAATCCTTGATTGCCTGCGGTTTCGTGAGTGCATCGTAGAATGCCAATTCATCAGCTGTAAGACCGAGCTGTTCGCCCTCTTTGTGGGCTTCTGCCAACTGTTTTGCGAGTTTCAGCATTTCTGCAATGACTTCTTCATTGGTGAGCATACCATTCAGATATGCGTTAATAGCTCTCTGCATGATCTCGCTGAACTTTTCGGACTTCACCACATTCGTTCTACGATAAATAGATACCTGTTCTGCTATCAGTTTTTTCAGCAGCTCGATTGCCAGGTTCTTCTCTTTCATTCTGCTGATTTCTTCAAGGAATTTCGGATCAAACAAAGAGAATTCCTCTTGCATATCAGAGAACAGGTTAATGACACCCTCGCTCTTGATACTCTGCTTCAAAAGCTCATTGATACGAGCGTTCATTTCAGGCAGAGAGATTTTTTTGCCGGTTCCTCCATTGGTCAGTCGCAGCACCAGGACACGCACCGATTCAAAGAACGCAGCTTCAAAGCGATCAGCTTCACACACCAGGGAAGAACAAAGAGAAAGAGCCTGATGAAGCATGAGGGCTTCCTTTATAAAAGTGTCCTTTTCTTTTTCTTTTTCACGGGCGATGATATAGTTTACCGCACCACTGATGGTCTTTGCTCTTTCCAGATCGGTTCCGGTAGTGAACTTGGTGTAATCAAATCCATGGAACATATCACGGCAGACACCCAGCTTTTCGATAAACTTCGGATAAGCGACTTTGGCAACATCCGTATCACCATAGTTTTTCTTATCACGGGTGGTGTAGTCATTCATTGCCTGTTTTAATGCGGTCGCAATGCCTACATAGTCAACGACCAGACCGCCTTCCTTGTCACGGAACACACGATTGACACGGGCGATTGCCTGCATCAGATTGTATCCGCTCATCGGCTTATACACATACATAGTAGCCAGGGACGGAACATCAAATCCGGTCAACCACATATCAACGACGATGGCAATCTTCATTGGGCTGTTGTTGTCCTTGAATTTTTTCGCCAGCTCGTCCTTGTGTCGCTTATTGCCGATAATATCATGCCATTCTTCAGGGTCGTTATTTCCGCCGGTCATAACAATACCGACTTTTTCAGTCCAATCAGGGCGTAGCTCCAGAATCCGCTTATAAATCTTCATTGCAATCGGGCGGGAATATGCCACGATCATCGCTTTGCCTGTAAGCAGACCTTCACGGTAATTCTCGTAATGGTCAAGAATATCGCTGACCAGAGAGTTAATGGTGTTGTCGTTGCCCAATACGGCTTCCATCTGTCCGAGTGTTTTCTTGCTCTTTTCAATAACCTCCGGATCAGCATTATGTGCCATGATTTCATACTCTGTATCAATCATGTGCAGCGTAGCTTCATCCAGATTGAGCTTAATGACACGGCTTTCGTAATAGACCGGGCGGGTTGCGCCATCTTCGACAGCCTGCGTCATATCATAAATGTCGATGTAATCACCGAACACCTCACGGGTACTGCGGTCTTTCGAGGAAATCGGAGTTCCGGTGAAGCCAATGTATGTAGCGTTTGGCAAGCTGTTTCGAATGATGCGGGCAGTACCAACAACACGCTTAGCGATTTCTTCGCCGTCCTCATTCTTGGTCATCTTAATCTTTTCGGTTAAGCCATACTGTCCACGGTGGGCTTCGTCTGCCATAACGATGATATTTCTGCGTTCAGAAAGGGCTTCGTGAGATTCCTCAAACTTCTGCATGGTCGTAAAAATAATACCGTTTGCCTGACGACCGGCAAGGAGATCACGCAGATTCTCACGGCTCTGAGCGTGCATCGGGTCTTGGCGCAAGAAATCCTTGCACTTTGCAAACTGTCCGAAAAGCTGATCGTCCAGATCATTTCTGTCGGTCAACACAACAATCGTCGGGCTATCCAAGGCTTCCTGAAGCAGATGAGCATAGAACACCATCGACAGTGACTTGCCGCTACCTTGCGTATGCCAGAACACACCACCCTTACCATCGGTAACAGTAGCTCGTTTGGTCGATTCGATTGCCTTTCTTACGGCGAAATACTGATGATAACCAGCCAGTATTTTGAAGGAGTTCACACCTTCATTGGAAAAACAGATGAAGTTCTTTATCAGGTCAAGCAAGCGCTCCTTTTGGAACATTCCCTCAAAGAATGTATCAAACTGTGCGTACTGTGTATTCTCATAGCTTCCATCGACCGTTTTCCATTCCATGAAGCGATCTTCGCCGGAAGTAATTGTACCGGCTTTGGAGGTCATTTGGTCACTCATAACGCAGATGGCGTTATAAATGAACATGGAAGGGATTTCCTTCATGTAGTTGCGGAGCTGCCGGTATGCAGCAGAAGCATCAGTTTCTTCTCTGGACGGAGATTTCAGTTCTACAATAACAACCGGAATACCATTCAGAAAAAGTAGAATATCCGGGCGTTTGTTGCTGTTTTCGATGAAAGTCCATTGATTTGCTACGATAAAGGAGTTGTTGTCAGGATTCTTGTAATCAACAAGATAGACGATGGCGGAGCGTTCCTCGCCTTTCTCAAAATAGCGCACAGGAATACCGTTTTGCAGGTAGTCCATAAAGACAGCGTTTTTCTGCACCAATTCGCCGTTTTCAAAGTTCTTCAGCTTAAAAAGCGCATCACTAATAGCGTCCTCCGGCAGAGAACGATTCAAACGATAGAGGGAAGCAACAAGTTCTTCCTCATACAGAGGATTATGAAAATCCCTCTCTATGTCGGGTCCATACAGGTAACTGTACCCCATATTCCGGAATAATTCGATCACGGAGTTTTCATAATCCGCTTCGGTATATAATCCTGGCATAATATTGCTCCTTTTCTGTGGTATCCATACTCCATTTTTATATCATAGCATTTTCATTATATATTAGGTCGCTTCACCGGCGACGATTTCCGGGTAAACGAAAATTTAGAACAGCAAGCGCAAGCTATCTTTGCAAATGAGTTTTTATCTCTTGAATCACTACCCGACGGCTGGAAACGAGGCAGTTTGATAGATATTGCAGACTACCTAAATGGCTTGGCTATGCAAAAATATCGTCCTGCCGCCGATGAAGTAGGCATCCCAGTTCTGAAGATTAAAGAACTGCGTCAAGGTTGTTGCGATGCTACCAGCGAAGTGTGTTCCCCAAATATCAAGACAAATTACATCATTCATGATGGCGATGTTATTTTCTCTTGGTCTGGCAGTCTGTTAGTTGATTTTTGGTGTGGTGGCATTTGCGGATTAAACCAACATTTGTTCAAGGTCACATCAAGCGTGTATGACAAGTGGTTCTATTATGCTTGGACAAAACATCATCTTGAACGGTTTATAGCTGTGGCTGCCGATAAAGCAACAACGATGGGGCACATCAAGCGTGACGAACTTTCAAAAGCAAAGGTTCTTATCCCTAACAAGGCGGACTACAACCGAATCGGATCTTTACTTCATCCTATTTATGACTTAATCATCACGAACCGAATCGAATGCAAAAAGCTTGCCGAAACAAGAGACGCTTTACTTCCAAAACTTATGAGTGGCGAAATAGATATATCGGAGGTGAATTATGAATAAAAAAGACCTCTCCATACCTTTTAATGCACCGCTACACCCACAAGATACCGAATTACAAACCTATGGTTGCAGAGCCAATAATCCTGATATATGCGGAAATAATGGATTGCCGAATATCTGTGCTTTTTCCTCGGTAGATTGTATTTGCAAGAAGCCATCACGGGCATGGAAAAAGCAATATAACAAACTCAAAGGCTAAGCCGCTAAATTTTCGTTTATACTACTATTATGGCTCATCTTATCCGAGATGGATTTCAAAATGGATGCTATTGATTTCTGAACAGTCAATGGCGGTAACGCAATCTCCAAATTTTCAATATCAGACGCTTTAATAGATGGATATGCGGAAACACTTTGTTCTGCAATAGCGTGTAACTGTTCGACTACTATGTTCTGAGTTAGCCAAAAATACAAATAATCGGCATCTGCTTTTTCTGGAATTACATCAATAACCACAAAACCCGTAGATACCAAAAAATTCTTTGGCATGGATTTTATAATGCCAAAATGCTTCTGGTTGGGACGGACAGTAGAATACAAAATACTGTTCATCTGCACCTTTCGTTTTGCTCGACTTGGCAATTTTTCATTTTCCAAATCTATATGCTGTATAGCATCAATTACATTCTCGGTAATATTTCCCGTATCAAGATAATTGACATATTTCCAACCTTCTTTGGGAGAGTAAGAGGTAGTATTGGTTCTGACAACGCTTCCCAAGCGGATAGTTAACCATTCACTCATAGTTCATTCACTCCTAACCTATGTATTTGCGGTGAGCAATCTTTACATTGCTCTGTTTGACCATTGCATACTGCAAGGTCGTATCTATTCGTTGATGCCCCAAGAGCCGTTGCAGCTGCTCCACGGGCATACCTTTGTCAATCGCCATTGTAGCGAGGGTTCGTCTGAATTTGTGCGGATGTACTCTCGGAAGCGAAAGCCGCTTGCCAAGTTCTCGCAGCCTTGATTCTACACCGCCAATCTGCAATCTTTCGTATGGCGCTTTCAGCGACACAAACAGGGCATTGTTGCTATCCGTTCTCTGTGCAAGATAGTTCTGAAGGTGGATTTTGGTTCTGGCATCAAAGTAGACCATTCTTTCCTTGCTGCCTTTACCAAACACCACACACTCTCGCTCTTCAAAGTTGATGTCATCCCGATTGAGAAGAACCAATTCGCCTACACGCATTCCGGTTGATGCCAGCATATCAATCAAAGCCAGATCACGCAGAGAGTCGCAATGATCACGCATGGTTTCCAGTGCTTCATCCGTGTAGGTTTCTTTGATAGTCACAGCCGCTTTCACCTTGTGAATCCTGCGTACTGGGCTTTTCAAGATGTAATCTTCATCTTCAAGCCAGGAAAAGAAGCTGGATAAGATTCTGCGGATGTTGTCAATCGTAACCTTACTGGATTTTCGCTCTGTCTGATAGCCAGTCAAATAGGAACGCAGATCATTGGTTGTAATGTGCGTAATTCCTTTTCCAATTTTCTCAGACATGGTTTCGATTGTCTTTCGGTAGTAGGAAAGTGATTTTTCGGAACATCCCTCAATTCGCTTTGCCGAAAGAAACGCACCGGTCAACCGTGCATTTTCTATACTTGCATCCTCAGCTGTACTATCAGTTCTTCGCTGAATCTCATATCCGGAAAGATTATGCTTCAGCACTCGCCGTAGCTGCTCTGCCTGTCCATTATCGAGATATGATAGCATATCTCGTAGCACATCATTTACAAATTCATCATTCATAGTCTATTCTCCTTTTATGATTAGGGAATGACTACGGAGTGGCAATCCTCAGTATAAACTCCTGCCACTCGCAGAAGTTATGGGTTAGGTCGTAAACGAAAATTTAGCGGCTTAAAGGTCGATGTCGGATACATCCAGTTCACCGGACATAAGTTTTGGCAAAAGAGTATCTCGTAAAGAAGCAAGTTTTACATTTTCCTGTTTATTTGCTTCCCATTGATTCATCATAGTCCCTGCAAAAGTCTCAAATTTTGCAAGAGTTTCAACATCAGGAAGTAATATGCTGACTTTTTTCATATCACCTTGTGTAATAAGGGGTTGTGTTGAGCCACGATTCATTGCTGAATAATCAATTCTTTGCAAAATTTGATTGGTAAATTCATAGTAGGAACTTTTAATAACGAGAGTGTTATCCGAAGTCCAACAAGGAGTATTGAATCGCTGAACTACACCGTGTGTACCAACACGACCAGTAACAAGGATCTTATCTGTATGGTTTGCCTCTGAGGTAAACCCCATTACAGACGCAGCTCCAACAATAGGAATTGGTGTTTCTTTACTGCACGATTCAGCCTTTATTGGTGGACGTTTACCGTTTGAAATCTCTGTAATAGTTGAAAGTTCTTGATTATTCCAGCTTTCAGGACAAACACCATTTGTGAGGTCGAAGTTTTCAAACCAAGATTCATAAAGCGCAGAGATTTGCTGCTCTAAATTTTCGTTTATTGCATTATTCAGCTCGATTTTTTCGTCTAATGACTTCAAAATACTTGCAATTTTCTTTTGTGTGCAAAAATCAACCATAGGAACTTCATACTGCATTATTGAGGTTTTATCACCTCGTGGCATTTTTGTTCCTTTTGATGTTGCCATTGAATATGTAAAAAACTTATCATCTGCAAGTACATAATACAAGAAATCACTATCTGTATTAGATTTTGGAACAAAGACTAATACATCGTTGGAGCAACCACCATCATATCGGGCTTGCCATATTTTTTTGAAATACGGACGAATATTAGAAACGAGGACATCTCCAATTTTATACTCTTGCGTTAAAGAAACGGTTGGCAAAGAATTAGCATCTGTCATCCCGCCTTTGTTTGGTAGCATGTTCTCAGTTGATATATAGTTTCTTGTATTTAAGTTTTCTACCTCGACTTTACCTTTTCGAAAATTGCAAATATCAGAAAGCTTACACTTCATAACCAATCGCCCCCAGCTTCTTACAGATTTCTGCTTCAAGTTCATGGGACTTGGCAAACATATCAGAAAGTTCCGATGTCAGGCGAGCCATTTTTTCATCAAACGGTTCGCTATCTTCTTCCTGTTCTTCAATGCCAACATAGCGCCCAGGAGTCAGAATGTAGTCCTGCTTTTCGATAGTCTGCAAATCGGCTACCGCACAGAATCCTTTCACATCTTCCAAGGTTCCGTTCTGGAACGCTTCAAAGGTGTCCGCCAGTTTCTGAATATCTTCATCCGTGAAGTCTCTGTGCTTGCGGTCAACCATGTAGCCCATCTTGCGGGCATCAATAAACAGCGTTTTGCCTTTCTGCTTTTTGTTTTTGCTGATGAACCAGAGCGTAACAGGAATCGTCACGCTGTAAAACAGCTGCGTAGGCAGAGCAACGATACCTTCCACCAGATCGGCATTGATGATATTCTTTCTGATCTCGCCTTCGCCGGAGGACTGTGTAGACAGTGCGCCATTTGCAAGCACCAGACCAATCTTGCCATTCGGTGCAAGGTGGTGGATCATGTGCTGAATCCATGCGTAGTTGGCATTACCGGCAGGCGGCGTTCCGTACTTCCAGCGGACATCGTCCTGCAATTTATCCTGTCCCCAGTTGGACAGATTGAACGGCGGGTTTGCCATAATGAAATCCGCACGAAGATTGGCGTGAAGGTCATTAAAGAATGTGTCAGCCTGATACGGGCCGAAGTCTGCATCAATGCCACGAATCGCCATATTCATCTTTGCCATCTTCCAGGTATCCGCATTGGATTCCTGACCATAAACGGAAATGCTCTGACGATTGCCGCTGTGTGCCTGGATGAACTTCACGCTCTGCACAAACATACCGCCGGAGCCACAGCAAGGGTCATACACACGGCAGTTATTGAACGGCTTCAGGATTGCAACGATTGTCTTAACGATGCTGGACGGTGTATAGAACTCGCCGCCCTTCACACCTTCGTAGGCAGCAAACTGGGCGATGCAATACTCGTAGGTTCTGCCCAGAAGGTCTTTGCCTTCCTCTGTATCAGACATATCCATATTGGTGAACAGATCGACGACATCGCCCAGAACTCTCTTGTCCAAATCCGGGCTTGCGTAATTCTTCGGAAGCACATTTTTCAGAGATTTGTTTTCTGCTTCAATCTCTCGCATTGCTTCATCAAGTACTGTGCCGATTTCCGGAGTGTGAGCCGCAGCTGCAACGGTAGACCATCTTGCTTTCTCCGGAACGAAGAAAATATTCTCGCCCAAATACTCATCACGATCTTCTTCAAAGCCTTCGCCCTCTGTAACAAGCTCGTTATATTTTCTTTCAAATGCGCTGGAAATATAGCGAAGGAAAATCAGTCCGATGATTACCTTTCTATATTCAGCGGCAGGGATATGTCCCCATAACACACAGGCGGCATCCCAAATTTGTTTTTCAAAGCCAATGTTGGCGTTGTTTTTTTCAGCCATTGCCGATTCCTCCACTCTAACAGTTTATTGTAGTTATGCTTCTTCAGCTTATATTCTGCCAAATAGACTATCCTATAAAACGGACATTTCGCTTTTCATCCGGAACTATTTCCATAGTATCATCGAAGGTGCAGCCCAGGGTAGAACAGATTTTCACAAGCGTATCTGTAGCTGCAAGCGTTTGACCGGAATCTGCCCCGGTTGAATATTGTGTCCATAAAAACGGACTTCATATAAATAGCATGAGAGCATATGTCAAAAGTATACAAAACCTAAAATATATTCTATCACAATTTCATGGATTCTTCCATAAAAAATAAACCGACAAGGCATTACCCCACCGGTCTATCAGCTCATCCTTATTCCATTTATTTCTCCACCAGCATCTTCATCGCTTCCGAAGTTTGCCCGAGGTCTGACCCCGGGCTTGGACTGCCGCTCCCCATCCCGGCTTCAAAGAAATATTTCATTGATTTGTCTGCTGTTTATTGTGATAATCGGCAAGAATCTTATCCAGTGTAATGGATTTCATGCTGGCAATCACATCTTTTTTCAACTCTTCGTAGGTATCATCCAGCACTGACTGAATCTTCCTGCCCACAGGGCAAAACGGTGATGGTGACGAATGAATACCGATCATTTTGTCAATGGCATCCGGTTCCACTGCTGTACAAATCCGATAAAGTGTTATATCTTCGGGTTCTGCTGCAAGAGTCGCACCGCCAGTACCGGACTTCACATACAGAACACCGCTTTTTTTCAGCGCACTGAGAATACCCCTGATTGTCACCGGATTGCAGCCGGTAGAAAACGACAGCAATTCGCTCGTCACTTTATTCTCTGCTCCATATTCATGGATAAAGATCAAACAGTGAATCGCAATCGAACATTTGTTACTGACATGCATAATCTTTGCCCTCCCGCTTTCATTTTAGCATAGTCCTCTCCTGCTGTAAATATTGACACGACACCTCACAATTGCTATACTGATATCAAAGCTGTAACTCTATTTTTTACATCGAAGGAGTGTTTATAATGAAATGCTATCAGATTCTTTTCAGTCCCACTGGCGGAACCGAAAGAGTTGCCACTGCTATTACCCAGAACTGGCCGGAAGTCCAGACGATTGATCTTTCATCTACCTCCACAGATTTTGCATCGTTCTTCATTGAATCCGATTCACTGGTGCTTGTCGCCATGCCGTCTTTTGGTGGAGTAGCCCCGCAGTTGGCACTTGATCGCTTTGCTCAGATCAATGGAAATCGTGCGAAGTGCGTTCTTGTGGCAGTATACGGGAATCGCGTCTATGAGAGTACGCTTGTTCAAATGGAGGATACTGCAAATGCCGCTGGCTTTCAGGTGATTGCCGCCATTTCTGCCGTTGCAGAACATTCAATTATTCGCGAATATGCCGCAGGTCGTCCCAATGCAGAAGACTGCAAACAACTCTCTGCATTCGGTACCAAAATTTTTGAAAAAGCACTATCCGGCTCCCTGGCAGTTCCCGCCATTCCTGGCAAGCGTCCTTACAAAAAATCCAGCAGCGGATTTGTTCCCTCTACTGATTCTCATTGCACAAATTGCGGTCTGTGCGCGGAGAAATGTCCTGCTCAGGCGATTTCCAAGGATAATGGCAAGGTCACCGATAAATCCAAGTGCATTTCCTGTATGAGATGTGTCTCAATCTGCCCTGTTCATGCACGCAGCCTTAACAAGGTAACGGTTTCTGTTGTGGCATCAGCTATCAAGAAAGCCTGTTCCGTTCAGAAATCAAATGAACTTTTTCTATAAGAGGACAAACCTTTGGATGGGTTTTGACCGGGGTCAGCCCCCTGGGTTTTAAGCCAGTTGTTGCAAACGATTAACCTTTTCTGTATTTTGTTTTTCTGCCGCTTCCGTCCTGATAGATCAAGCCGTCTGTAACCATGCGTTTTAGAATACGGCTGGCCGTTGTTTGGCTGACATCCAACAGTTGATCCACATCGCTACGCACTACATAGCCGTTTTGGCCAATCAAGTCCAGAATCTTTTCTTCATTGGATTTACGTTCATTAGGCACGCTATCAGTTGCCTTAACGGCATTTCTATTGGGGAGTGTAATTTTGAAAGCGTTGTTTGTCACTTCAATTTTAGGTTCTACCCCTGTGCCTGCGTATGCTTTCATGATTTTGGGCATACCGGTTCCGTAAGCTTCAATCAGCTGTAAGCGATAGAAGATAGCTGCTAATTTCGGATTTCTGCAAACGGAAAGTCCTAGCATAATGTCATCCAAAGTGATTCCGGCAGGCAGACCGCCCACGGATACAAATTCGATTCGATCATCATAGATACTGACAAGGGTGCTGGCACTAAAAGAATAATCTCTATGCACCAGAGAATTCATCAATGTTTCTCTCAGCGCGTCCTCTGGATAATCTTTGGTATCAGTTCGGTATAGTCCCTCAAATGTGGCCTTGGTTTGATTGTGCAGATCGAGATAGGCATACAAATCCTCCATCTGCTGAAACAACGAACCGGTAAACTCACGTCTATCTTGGAATACGCTCTGATCAACACCGGCAAAGGTTGCAGCCTTGATGGTACTCGGACATTGTTCGGACAGAAGCAACGCTACATTGGAGTAAATGTCGTCCGAGGAAACCATTCCCAAAGTCTGCATCTTAGCAGCATCATAGGGAACCTTCCTCTTGGCAAACTGTGCTTCAGCTGCCTGAAATGACAAATTCTGCTCCAAAGAGCGCATGGTTTCAAAACTGTCGCCATCGGTTTCTTTAATCATTTTTCGAATGGCGGTATCAGAGGCAGGATCTGTAGATGTACCATTGCGGACATACACACCGCTGGGCTTTAATCCCTTACTGCCCAGATAATAGGGACGGTCTGTACCCTCCTGGACGGTCACGGCGATAATTTGTTTATCATTTATCACCTGTGTCTCGTAGTGGACAAACATCGTAATATCAGGTTTGATGGAATCCCGAACCATATTATTTATTTGCAAGGTAACACGGTCGGCACTATCCACACCAATCACCGTACCATTGTCCTCAACACCAATGTAAAGAGTGCCGCCTCTTGTGTTAGCAAAGGCAATCACCTCTTTGCAAAGGTCTGCAACAACCGAAGACTTGAGTTCGATAGTTTCGCTCTCAATAAATGTCATAAGGCACCTCCTGTAGTTTTCCTAATCACCATTATAATCATTGTAGTCATTATAGTCATTTTTGTCAATTTATATTCATGTGGTGATTAGAAAACCTTGACACTTCTCACAGGTGAAAGTTTGCCCGGGGTCTGACCCCGACCTTCTATTATTCCATCCTCCGTCCTATCAAAGCGGCATCGGTGTCCGGGCGATCAGAATGATCGCCAGAATCGCGCCCACAAATGCCGCAGCCCCTATGACTGCCAACACCTTTTTGTTGAACTTCTTCTTCGCTACCTTGCAGATCAGCGTGGCGCAAGCCACACAAACAGCCGCGGCCACAAGTGCAATGCCCAGCGTTTCCCATAACCAGGATAGTTCATATAAGATTTTCATGTGATCATCATCTCCTGTTCGTTAAACTTGAAGTTTCTTTATAACTGCCTTTGCAGATACACCATATCCACCAACTGTACTCCATCCTCATATATTGGATGGTCGTAATTATCTGTAAAGAAATTTGGTATGATATGCGAACGGACAAACCCACACTTTTCATAAAATGGTATTGTCAATGGGCTATCACCTGTTCCTACTTGTAGAATAGCATATTGCTCTCTATATTTCTCTACGATAAAATCAATTAAAGATTTTGCATAACCTTTGCCTTGATAGTCTGGAACAGTTGCAATGTTCTTGATTTCAAGCACATCATTTCCTTCATCGGTAACGATGCACTCGCATTTAATCCCATTATCATCAAGCACATACATTTTGCCTTTATCAAGGTATCGGTCTATCATATTTTCCTGCTCATCTGCCAATAACAGTAAATCAAGATATTGTTTTTTATCTTCTTTGACTTCAATAATTCTCATCAATCGCACCACTAAATTCAAAGTTTCTGTTCCTTACAAATTCCGATTTGCCAGCCTGCTGAAACCACGAAACGGATAGCGCAGAGATGGGTCAAGTCCCCTCACGCCGTTTCCCTGCGGAAGACGCGGCGGAAAATCTTTTCGCCCCAGTCGAACAGGCGCTGTATGGCGAAAAACACCGTGGGGGTCATGAGCAGCAGCGTCAGCATCAGAAGGTTCGTCTGCACCGTGCCGGAACGCAGCTCGAACAGCTCCCCAAGGCAGGTGAACACCACGACCAGACACACCAGCATCCCGCCCCACACGATCCTCCGGAACGCGCCGAAGGGCTTACACACCTGAAACAGCACCATCATGCCCACAACCGCGAGGATACCCGCGCACACCGTGGCGATGGACTCCGCCGGGAGGTCAAAAACCACCATAAACGCCTGACACACCAGCACGGCGAATACATTGGTCAGCCCGCCGGGAAACGCCCGGCGCAGAACCCCCCGGAGAAAATGCCCGGTCACCCGGTCGTAGTTCGGCTCCATGGCGAGGAAAAACGAGGGAATGCCGATGGTCAGCGCGGAGATCACGGTCAGGTGCATGGGCTGCAAGGGGTACGGCCAGTCCGTGAACAGGGAGATCACCGACAGGAACAGGGAGAAAATATTCTTCACAAGGAACAGCGTCGCCGCCCTCTGAATGTTGTTGATGACCCGCCGCCCCTCCGCGACGATGCCGGGCATGGCGGCAAAGTCGTTGTTCAGCAGCACGAGACTGCCCAGCTGGCTGGCAGCCTGCGCGCCGGAACTGAAGGCAATGGAGCAGTCCGCCTGCTTCATGGCAAGCAGATCGTTGACGCCGTCGCCGGTCATGGCCACGGTGTGCCCCTGCTTTTGCAGCGCCGCCACCAAGCAGCGCTTCTTTTCCG
>ERZ780168.2007-NODE-2007-length-19258-cov-5.532417_pt1 | contig 19258 bp, 7 predicted proteins | sample MGYA00510981_ERZ780168 | MGnify/ENA primary metagenome ERZ780168 (study PRJEB29588, sample SAMEA2158769) | human gut metagenome | biome: human gut; feature: human-associated habitat; material: faeces | place: Denmark | collected 2008/2010 ...
ATTTGCAAAGGTACGCGTTTCTTCGATACTTGCAACCCTTCCGGGCTATTTTTTTTTCACTTATCCTCTTTCTTATCAATAGGATAGGTTATCCTTTACCAAACAAGCGATTCCTTCAACGAACCTCCCGCTCAAGCGTCTAAAAAACGCAAGATCTAAACGATCGTTTAGACTAGTCGTTTTCGAGAAAAACAAGGGTGCTAAACGGCGGGATGGACTTTAATTAACACTATTATTAATATTAAATTTTGAATTTATGAACAAGAAGTTTTCTACTCTTTTGGCAGGTATGGCGCTGTTAAGTGTTATGTCTGTTAATGCACAGACTACACCAAGTCGAGTAGACCCGGGAACTGTATTGGGTCAAGAATGGCGTTTAGGCGGTTTGAAGGAGGGAGCTAATTCTGGTCTTTATCAGTTGAAGGTCATGGATGGCACTACTCCTGCTTATCTTGCGATGGAGCTAAATCGTGGAACAGGTGATTATGAACTACGTGTTTATAGTGCAAGCGAAGCTAAGAATAACTTAGAGGCTACATTGTGGTGTGTTTCTGTCTCTAATTATAATCAAGGTCAAGCTCCTATTTATGACTTCCAGAATAAATTGTCTGGAACTATGTTGGATTTGACAATGGCTGGCCATGAGAAGACTGAGAATGGTACGAATGGTGCTTGGAAACCTGTTTTAGGTGGTGAGATCGCAGGTTGGGCATTCTCTCGCTCATACAAAGATTTGGAAGAAAAGAGACCTTTGTATTCTTATTTCTCAACGGATTCAATTGTTGGTTTGAAAGCGGATCCTGCTACCGGTGCTGTTAAGGTTGCCAAGTGGGGTGCTAATCAAATAGATGCCACTTCAAACGCCGCTGATGTGACTAACTTTGCTTTGGTTGGCGCAGCACAAATCGCATTGAGCGAAGATCAAGTAAATACGAAGTTGGGTCTTCTTCAAGATAACAAGGCTGGAGTACAATTGACTTTCACTCCGGACGTGAAAGGTACTAGCTTAAAGAATCCGTTCAATGAGCAGAAGTTTATCGCAGAGGATAAAGATAATGACAAATGGCTTTTCATCAAGCAAAAGGATAAAGACGCTTATTTGAAAGTTGATACGGCTTATACGAATGAGACAGGTACAAAGTTCTTAGCTTACGGTTGGACAGAGAAAGCAAAGGATAAAGCTGATGCTTACAGTTCTATTAGCTCTGAATTACGTGCTCAGCACCAGTTCAAATTTATCTATTCTCCGAGTGGCGATAGCTTGTACATCTATGTGAAAAAAGTTACTTGGAATAATGATGGCAAGTATTGGAATACGCACGTTACGGCTACTCCGGCTAACGAGCATGAATACTGGCGTGTTTCTTTGCAAGACTTGATTAAAGATGAAACTTGTATTTTGACAGTTGATCCGGAGGACCAGAACACTCATATTTCTTTGGGTCTTAGCGGATGTGAGGAAAAGGGTTCTTCCAAGACTTCCGTTGATGATGGTGTTTATTTCATCAAGAATAAACAAGGACAGTATTTAGCTTCTCCTATCTATGAGAATGGTACTATCCGTTGGACAACCGTGAATGAGGATGAGCAGAGTGTTGCTCATATGCCAGCTTATCAATGGGTTGTATTGAAGAAAAATACAAGCAATGATAAAGTGAAGGCTGTGTCTCCGGTTACTATCTCTAACCGTGAATATGCTGATTACGTTATTGATTATATTGATTTTGATAATGATGGTCAACGTGATCCTTTTAATCCGGCTGTATATCAAAATATTCAATTGAGAAAAGCAGAGGGTGGCTCTTATATGTTTGTATATAATGATAAATTAGCGGCTTCGTCTCTTGTAGCATCTGCTGGTTTCTATGTGGATGTAGACTCTTTACTCTTCGAGAAAGTTCCAGCCGCTTCTATATCTGATCCGTATTTAGGTTACAGAAAATTAGAGAAGGATTCTTTGCTGGTAAACAAATATACGTTTAACTATTGGCATCCTTATGCTAAGGATAAATACATCGCTAAATCTACAGACTCTACGTTGACTGTGTTGGATGGAAAAGATGCTTTCGTAATTGATACATTGATAGAACGTTGGAGTAATAACTCAAAGGTGTTTGCTACTGTAGATATCCCTTACGGTTATAAGGTTAGCGATGATGTGGCTAAGAATCGTATTAAAGGCTTGAAGACTCTAGTGAGAACTGCTTATGAGGTTTCTTATAAAGATGGTAAAGGTGAACTTAATGAATGGAAAGTTAATAAGGAAGATAAGTTTAATGTAGGTTCTAGTGCTACTGGCCATCAGCAATCTTATGCGACTTATTATGCATTCTTCAAAGAAAACAACCATATCAGTGGAAAGCACTATTATGCGATTGTTAATGCTGCATATGATAATTATTCTAATGCTACAAAATATGTATTAGGTTATCAGAAAGCTGGCGTATCCGATTATGACGGTGCCGCTACATTGAAGAATCAAGTATTAGACGAGACTCGTACTTCCGCTTTCGCTATCGAACCGGACAACACTCCGCTTTACCGTCGTTTCAGTTCTCTTGAACTTGAAGGTAATGAAGGTGACAAGGCCGATACTTTACGTTTTATCGAGAAATACCGTAAAGAATACTTGCAGGTTGAGAATAATAAGAACTTCATGAAAGAAGGTATTGACTTCTTAGGTATTTATACTCCGGATAAGACTGAGGATGGTTTGTCATTCATCGTTGATACCGCATGGGTAAACCGTGGTTCTGGTAATATCAAGCCTCAATATTTGATCTCTATTGATCGTAACGATTTCGAAGGAGTTGAAGGCGTACCTTGTACGGAAGATGACCATCACTTTACCGCAGAAGGTAAACCGACTGATAAATGGCATTGCGTTCACGCAAAACCGGCTGTTCCGGGCTTTGAAAGAGGTAAATATTTGATCAATTTCCATGATTTCGCTAATAAATATGGTTGGTCAACATTATCAAATGTGGAGCAAGATGCTGACTACATGTGGAAGAAATATGATCGTGCAGGTTTCGTGGAAGCTATCCGTGTAGCTGATACTTTGTATATCTTGAGAGATGAGTTCAAGAACTTGCCTAATGAGAAGATCAATTTCGCTGATTTGAACAAGGCTGAGGAGGATGCTTGGGCTGCGGCTAAGAAGGCTGGAGTATCTGAGGATGAATTTGTTTCACACAAATATATCTTATCTGGTGATAACCATAAGTATGTGACTTGGTCTATGCGTTTCGTAAACAAGGAAGTTGCCGCTAATGAGGTAGAAGCTGATAGAGCATTCTTGTTCGAGTCTATGAAGAGTAAACATGTTTCTGGTTACAATAATTCTGCTATGGGTGACATCGCTCCTAGATATGCGGCTTGGTTGAGAATGCAGAATGGTTGTTTAGTTCTGTCTGATGATCGTTCTTCTAATTTCGATGAGATGAATACAGGTGGTGACGATGCTTTGATCTTCAATGTGGAGCAAGGTGATGATATCGCAACAGATAACGAAACAATCGATGCTGTAGAAGGTATCTCTGTAGTAGCCGGTAACGGTACCGTAACCGTTCAAGGCGCAGCTGGTAAGTCTGTAGTTATCACGAATATCTTGGGTAAGGTAATCGCTGAGACAGTCCTTACTTCCGATAACGCTACAATCTCTGTTCCTGCTGGTATCGTAGCAGTGGCTGTTGATGGTGAGGAAGCTGTTAAGGCTATCGTTAAATAAGAATTTAACAAAATAAGATAATCATACAATTCCCGTGCGGGTATCGATCCAAGTAATCCGTGACGGATGAACAGGCGGGAATTGGATTAATATTAATACTAAAGTAATAAATTAAAGTTCATCCGTAAGTACTTCCGTGAGGATGGAAACGGATAAAAGACAAGGGGAGACGGTATTACACTGTTTCCCCTTATTTGTTGATAGGGATGGGTAAGGGCTTTGTTAGCGAAATGGACGGTATTCGATCTTTTTAATCGATATAAGGTAGATATCGTGACACTCCATTTTTGAGAGAGGTATAAAGTAGGGGAGATCGGAGGGGTATAAATAGCCTTTTTCATACAAAAGGACCGCTTTTTACACACGATAGGCGGTAAAAGGCAACACGACTAGTGGTGTTTGGCAACGCCAGTAGTGCTGTTGGGCATCGTAAGTAGTCATGAATAGGGTTGTTAGTACTTATGAATGGGCATCGTAACCCTGTTATATCCCTGTCGTAACTCAATGAGATAGCCCGGATAAGCTATAGGATATGAATTAGGATGAATTAAATTCGCTAGGATAAAAGGCTGTTTTTAACTAATGCGGTATAAGACAAATGATTGCTAATATTTTTTCTCGTATTTGGGGATAAACTGTACGTTTGCCCGAAAAAAATGATTCTCCGGCAGTTAAGTTTACAAATTGACAAAATGTCAAGGCCTCCGTTTGTGAGTTTATAGGATGTAGGATAATATCCTATCTAAATAATCTTGCCGTTTATAGCCTGTTGGAAAATCGTTTCCACCCCATAGGTTATACTTCTCTAATGTCTTAAATCTATCGTCCATACTCGAAACTTTTGCGTAAAAGTACAAAAGTTTCGAATGAACTCGAAACTTTTCCCGTTAAGAATGGGATATACCCTCAAAAAAATAACGGCAACCGCCTTCCGCCGAAAGCCAAGTTGCCGTTCAAAGTTAGGAATAAGGTTTGGTTTGTTCCTTTGTAATGATTCTAACATTAATATGTAATGAGAGTTTTCTACATTTTATCGATACAAAAGTAAATGCCACTTGTTACGATTTGATTACGGGAGTGTTACATTTTTAGTAAAGGTCTCGCCAAATCGGTTGATGACCTTGATCCGTACGTCTTTGATTCCGGCAGAAGGGTGGCAACGGAATAAGTGCGATGTATGATATCCGGAAGGTTTTCCGTGCATGTCGATATAGTCTTGGTCTTCATCATCGAATTGCTCCATGCGACCTTTCTCTATGCCGTTTTCGCTCCATGTAACTTGGTAGGTCGGGTCCCAATCCCATACGTTCACCACTAGGTAATCCGCTTGCGATTTGAACTCATTCGGCTTATAAACCCTGAATTGATAATCCGAATCATGGCCGGTTGCCTTATAATACCAAGTAGCGGTATTCCCTTTCACCTCAACGGCCAGATAACCGTTCGGGGCGCCGCACCGGTTTACATGGCCGGCCCACCAAGCTCCGCAAGCGGCTCCGATATTATGCTCGTACAGATTCGGTGTGACTTGGTTGTTTTCGAAGAAATGCGTATGCCCGGCGAAGATATGGACATTATAAGGGCCGACGATCTCTTTCAGGCTCTCAGCGTCCTCGGCGTTTCCTCCCCCTTTATCCGTCTGGTTGAATACCGGGGCATGTACGTTGATAAATACAAGTGTCCCGGGTTTAACGTAACTCAGGTCGTTTTTCAGCCATTCCAGTTGTTCCTTTCCGAAGCGTTCGTCATATTTCTTGTCTTTATAATAATCAATATCTTTTAAGGTGATGATATGTGCATCCCCGACATTGAACGAATAATTGTAAGGGCCGAAATGATCCTCGTAGATACGCTCCGCGTAGCTCTCCTCGGTTACCTTTTGATTGGATAAGGCCGGGTAACGTAAGTCGTGGTCGTGATTGCCGATCACGGAGAACATCGGGATGCCTAAGACCGAGACCGCTTCCTTATAAGGAGTGAATAAATCCATGCGATCCCAAGTAATGTCTCCCAGCGCCATACCGTAGACCTCTTTTCCTTGGTAGCGCTCTATAGTCTGCTTCAAGTCGGGGACGGTCTCTTCACGGAAACGTTTCATCTGCCGTTCGTCGATGGTCTGAGGATCGGAGATTGCCAAGTAGACAAACCCGTCGATTGGCTGTTTCCTAGGGGTGAGCGTAAAATCATGTTCGTTGATCTCCTTACTTTTATCAAGTTGCTGATAGAAAAGATCCGGTATACCTTTTGTTTGCTCGATCTCATAGTCACCCGGTACGGAGAGGTAGACAAAGCGGCTTTTGTCCAGATTCGAATCTAGGCTATATTCTCCCCGCTCATTTGTTTGCGTGAAATTATAACCATCCGTAACGACTACGCCTTGTAGCGGTTTGCCTGCCGTATCGGATACAGTGCCTCTTACGGTAGCGGCTTGCGCTATCCAAGTGGATAACGCAAGTAAAAGCGTGAATGATAAGAATTGTCTCTTCATCGTAATTTTTTTTATGATTTGAATATAGAATATGTTAGTTAGAATTTATAACGTACGCCGATTTGAATCTGCCAAGGGTTTCCGTTCATATTGGATACACCCGTGTTTTTGTTTACGTTATATACGTATTGCTTCTTCTCCGCGTCAAAACTCTTGATGGAGTAGATATTCTGCTTGCCTAGATTATGTCCGGCACCCCAGTCCTTGTTCAGCATATTCAGGAAATTGAAAAAGTCTATCGAGGCCTCGATGGAATGAGTCTTATAGATCTTGAAGTTCTTGTTCAAGCGCAAATCGAAAGTACCGTAGAAGCCATTTACGCCACCGTTACGCTCGGCAACCTTCCCATAGTTTTTACGGATATAATCTTTTACGCTCTTCTCCGCTTCCGGATTGTCCAAGATGGCTTGGATACCCTCACGAAGATATTGAGGCGTATTACTATCGTTCGGATCATAAATATAAGCCAAGTCATTAGATGATACGAAATCACCGTTCATATTACCACTAACCGCTAAAGAGTAGCGGGTCCCACCGATCCCGGAGAAACGCAAGCCAACGCTGATCCCCCAGAAAGAAGGAGCCGTACCGTAGAATACGACCTTATGGCGGAATTGGTTGTCCGAGTAAGTCATGGTACTCAAATCACGAGGATCATCTTTTACCATCAAGGCTAGGGTCGCTGTATTCGCTACGTTTCCGTTGTAAGAGGTGTTATCCTTGGAATCGTTCCACGTATAGCTGAAAGAAAGCTCGCCATCCTTGAAATAACGCCAAGTTCCATCTACAACGAACGCGTATTGGTTGATTTTTCCATCGCTGATTAATTCCAGCACACGGCCTACCTTATCACTTTTACGTCCTTGCATCCAGTCGGTCGCTCCGTTCTCGGTATTGATACTCTCGGCGGGGACGAACACGCCACGATTCCCCTCTGCGGCGATACGGAAGTAAGGCTCATCCACCATATTACGGTCTACGTACATATAATTATGGCGTGCCCAGTTGGCGTAAGCACTGATACCTACCCGCAAGCGATCGGAGAAGAAATGCGTGTAGCTGGCGTTCAACTTATATACTACCGGTACACGGGCATCCTTACTATTCATATTGATCGTGCTGATCTTTTGGATATTCGGGTTGTTGAATAAATCAACGCCCGGAGCGGTAGAAGGGTCTTTTCGGTATGCCGGGAAATTCGGTGTCGGAACCAAATTGCCTTGTATATCCACGGACGCTACCTTCGTACCGTCGAACAGCATATTGTTGATCATCGAATAGTTGTTTAAATCCGAGCCGAAGATACCGGCGCCAAGGCGGATAATATCTTGATGTTTATCATTCACGTCCCACGTGAATTGAACGCGGGGTTGCAACTGGAAGGTGGAGATTACGTTGTCCGTACGTAAGCCTAGTTTGTCATAAACGGTCTGGTTAAAGTTCGCGTGGTTGAAATAGCGGGTATAATCCGCACGGATACCGGCCATGACCTCGAATCCGGTGAAAAGCTTCGTTTGTAATTGTCCGTAGATAGCGGAGTTCAAGGTATTCATCTTTACGGTAGGATCATCTACCAAGGCGATTTCCCGGGCATAGCGGTAAGGAGTCATATTCTCGAAATTATCCAGTCCCGTGAAATAAAACCGTCCGTTCATCTCACTGCCGTAGAGTGATTTCATATTGGTGTACATGAAGTCCGCTCCGAGTGTATAGTTGATGCGGTCCGTATTATAATACATATTGTCTACCAATTGAAGTACATTATCCTTGAAATGTTCGGGAGCGTAGCGTTGACCTCCAAGTTGGATGGAAGTGTACATGCTTTTGTCACCAGATATAGATTCCACGTTCTCTACGATTGCTCTTGGGATATTAGAGCTTGGCAATTGCTTGTTCGGGGTCGTGGCCTCGTAAACCAAGAAATGTTGAAGCTTCAACTCGTTGGTCAGCTTTGGGCTTAATACCGAGCGTAAGGTAGCGAGTAAGCTGTTGTTATGCGATTTGCGATCGATCCAAACCTCGTAAAGATTGATACTGGAGTTATCGCTCTCGCTCTGTTTATTATCCTCGTTGATGAAATTATTGCGAATGGTTAACAAGTTGGTTGCGTTCAACTGCCAGTCGATACGGGCGAAGACCGCGTTCGTCTGCTTCTTCTTACCGAACTCCCCGAATTGAGGCTCATTCGAGACTCCGTATTTAGTACGGGCGATATCCAGATAACGGTCTAGCGTAGATTGAGTGACATTATAGCGAGACTCGTCCGCCGCCGTCTTGATATCCGCTATATAAATCGGACGGGAATCCTGTTGGTGATCCCATACGACATAGAAGTGCGCACGGTCTTTCACGATCGGGCCTCCCAAGGAGAAACCATATTGATAGGTAGAGAAGTCGGAAGTCGATTTATTTCCCCGTATATCATAGGAGCTGGATAACCAATCGGCACGACCGAACCCGAATACACTTCCGGTGAAAGTATTGGTTCCTGATTTCGTGACAGCGCTCACGGTGCCGCCCCCGGAACGTCCGTTGGTCACGTCATATTGATTGGTTACCACCTCAAACTCGCGGACGGCTTCCATGGATATCGTATAAGCGCCGGAAGTCGTTCCGCTCGCTACGGTTCCTTTAGCCGTCATACCGTCGATGGTGTAATTTGTTGAGGATGATAATTGCCCGGCGATATTTCCTCCGCTACTCAATGGCGAGAGATCCATCAGGGATGTGAAATTACGGCCGTTTACCGGAAGCTTCGTGATATTTTGAGCGGAGATAGATGTTGCCGCTCCGATCTTCGGAACCATGTTCTTCAAGGAATTAGCGACCACCTCGACAGCTTGGATCTCCACCGATTCCTCCGCTAGCTTGAAATCCACTCGAAGCATATCCCCTTGGTTCAATGCGTATCCTGTCTTTTTCTGTTCCCCATAACCGATATAAGAAGCTGTAACGGTATAAGGAGAACCTAGCGGAAGCTGCTTGATGGTGTATTCTCCTTTATCGTTCGTGATAGAGCCCGTGAAGAATCCGGTAGATTCATTCTTGACTTGGATCGTGGCTCCGATCACTGATTCCCCTTTATTATCCACGACCGTACCGGTGATAATGGCTTGCGTTCCTTGTGCGAATAGGAGAGCCGGTAAGCAATTAAAAAATAACAAACAGGCAAGTAACCTGCAAGTAATTCGTTTGTTAAACATCTTCATAACAATCTTTTTAAAATTAAACCTAAATATCTTTTACGGCGCAAAAGTAAGTGTCCGGTTTTGCAAAGAGATTACATCCGTGTGTAGGTTTAAATAAAGAAAAAAGCCTAATGAAGGATATCCATTAGGCTCAACGAGAAAACTATAAATGTGTCTATAAAGAAGAAGGTTAGTCCTCATCCAACGTTTTGATAATGCTAGATGCTATCTTGGATGAACTCTTGCGGCTGCTCTTTCTGAGTTTATCCGGATTCTCAAGATTCATACAGGTAAAGAAGTTATTCCCCCGATATACCTCGTTTTTATCTTTATCGAATAGGGTATAGCTGACGATATGGAAAAGTGTGCGCAACGGTTGGTCTTGCCATTTAAGATAATGCTGGTTTAATACCAGCAGATAATCAGCGTCGGCGTTATCCAATACCTTTTGTAACTCTTCGGTCGGCACGGCTGAAAGATCGGAATAGCAATCCTCGCTCTCCCCGTTCACCTTGATCTCATTCAATACCTGTCCGGTCACTTGTGTAGCGTTTGCCGGGATAAACTTACAATCTCCGTTTTTAACGGATGCGGCGATATTCTCGGCGATGATCGTATTATACGTTTGGTCGATACTATCCGCTTTCATACCGGTCTCTTCGGCGATCATCCCATTGTAGAAATAGTTTGATTTCACGTTATCGTGCAAACCTACGATGAGAATTTGCTTCGCATGATAATTGTCACCTTCCTTCTTACTTTCTTTAGCGTTCGCTGCTATAGAAGCTACGGCTAAAAAGAACATAACCGTAAAGATTCTGATTTTAAATAACCTTTCCATGATTCTTCTATTAAATTCTGTGTCTATTAATTTCGAAGGCAAAGATATTAGCGGGGTGTTGCAGGGATATTACGGTTGTATAAAGTAATAGTTACCGATAATCCCCTGTACCGGCTTGGATATTAAAATCGTGGATTCGTTGTAAAGTCTATTCTGCCGTGTGGATGAGTTCAATCAAAAGGCGGTTACCAAGAAACTTTAAGGAGATATAGAAACAGGGGTTGTTTTTAAGGTTCAAAGAACGCTAAAAACACCCCCTGTTATTTTTACTTATTATTCTCGATCCACTTGCGAGCGTTCACGAACGCCTCGATCCATGGAGTGACCTCGTCGTTCTCCTTACGGTCGGCGGGGTAATAACCGCACTGCCAAGGGAAGATCGCACGTTCGGGGTGAGGCATCATGGCTAAATGGCGGCCGTCCTTTGAGCAAACACCGGCAACGGACCAAGGAGAACCGTTCGGGTTGGCGGGATAACCGTCGTAATTATATTTAGCGATGATGTTGTACTCCTTCTCCTCGTAGGGGAACTCGAACTTACCTTCACCGTGAGCTACCCATACACCCAACTTCGTGCCGCTCAAGGAGCCGAACATTACGGAGTTGTTTTTCGGGATCTCCAAGCTAACGAAGTTAGACTCGAACTTATGGGAATCATTGTGAACCATCTTATGCTTTTTCTCGTGCTCCGGATAAACCAAGCCTAACTCGGCCATCAACTGGCAACCGTTACAGATGCCCATGCTCAACGTATCCTTACGTGCGTAATAGTTGTCGATCGCTTTCTTGGCTTTCTCGTTATACAAGAAACCGCCGGCCCAGCCCTTGGCGGAACCTAATACGTCGGAGTTGGAGAAACCACCGCAGAATACGATGAAGTTTACATCCTCCAAAGTCTCGCGTCCGCTAGCCAAGTCCGTCATATGGACATCCTTCACGTCGAAACCAGCCAGATACAAGGCGTAAGCGGTCTCACGCTCGCATTGCGTACCCTTCTCACGGATTACCGCGGCCTTGATGCCGTTCGGAGTGCGGCGTTCCGCAGAGAGTCCGTAAGAAGAAAGCTTTCCGGTAAAGTCTTTGTGGAACTTGTACTGTACGGGCTGCATCTTATAGTTCTCGAAACGGTTTCCGGCACAAACGCTTCCGCTCTGCTTTACATCCAGTTTATAAGAAGATTCGTACCATACGTCACGCATATAGTCGATGCCGAAGTGATATTGGATGCCGTCTTTTGATACCAATACATGGCGCTCGTCGGTCGGTTTGGCGATGATGGCGAAACCTACGCCAGCTTCTTCCATCAACTTTTCGAATGCCTTCTTGTCCTTTACCTGAACCAAGATACCCGGATTCTCGGCAAACAGGATCTTCACGATATCACTCTCGGAGATCTTATCCAAGTTGACATCCAAACCACCCTCTACGTTGGCGAAGCACATCTCTAACAGGGCGGTGATCATACCTCCCGCTGAGATATCGTGTCCGGCAAGGATGAGTCTCTTCTCGATCGCGTCTTGTACGGCGTTGAAAGCGTCACGGAAGTATTCCGGATCTTTCACGGTAGGAACCTCGTTACCCAGCTTGTTCAAAGCTTGAGCGAAAGCGGAACCACCCAACTTCAAGGTATCGAAAGAGAAGTCTATATAATAAATGTATGTATTCTTGTCTTGTGCCAATACGGGAGAGACGATCTTCTTGATATCGCTAACCTCGGCGCCAGCGGAGATAATCACCGTACCCGGGGCGATCACCTTATCGTCGCCATACTTCTGCGTCATGGATAGGGAGTCCTTACCAGTCGGGATATTGATGCCTAAGCTGCAAGCGAAGTCGGAAGCGGCTTGTACGGCTGTGTACAGACGGGCGTCCTCACCTTCGTTACGGCACGGCCACATCCAGTTGGCACTTAAGGATACGCTCTCCAACTTATCTGTCAGCGGAGCGAATACGATATTGGTCAATGACTCGGCGATTGCCATAACGGAACCGGCGGCCGGATCAACCATGGCTACCTGGGGAGCGTGACCGATAGAAGTTGCGATACCAGCTTTCCCGCGGTAATCCAACGCTACGGCACCTAAGTCGCTCAACGGCAATTGTAATTCACCTTGACATTGCTGGCGGGCGATCTTACCGGTTACGGAACGGTCTACTTTGTTTGTTAACCAATCCTTGCAGGCTACGGCCTCCAATTGAAGTACGTTCTCCAAATAATGGTGAAGTTCGGATTCTTTGTAAACAACCGGTTGATAAGATTCAGTGACCGTATGGTCTGTCATAACCGTTCTAGGCGGTTTACCGAACATATATTCCAGTTTGATATCGATAGGTTTTACGCCGTCCGCTTGTTCGAAGACAAACTTCATGTCGTTAGTAGTCTCGCCTACCACATACATCGGGGCACGTTCACGATCCGCGATACGTTTTACACGGGCTACATCTTCTTCTTTCATCAATAAGCCCATGCGCTCTTGGCTCTCGTTTCCTACGATCTCCTTCGCTGAAAGAGTCGGGTCGCCAATCGGCAATTTGCTCATATCGATGTGGCCGCCGGTAGCCTCAACCAACTCAGACAAACAGTTGAGGTGTCCACCTGCGCCATGGTCATGGATAGAGACGATCGGGTTCTCGTCAGACTCGGCGATCGCACGGATCACGTTAGCCGCACGTTTCTGCATTTCCGGGTTGGCACGCTGTACGGCGTTCAACTCGATACCGCTTGTATATTGTCCCGTGTTTACGGAAGATACGGCTCCACCACCCATACCGATACGGTAGTTATCGCCACCGATCACAACCACTTTCTCGCCCGGTTGCGGATTTCCTTTTAAGCCGTCGCGCATATTCGCGAAACCTACACCGCCGGCAAGCATGATTACTTTGTCGTAAGCGTATTTCTTATCGTTCTCCGTGTGCTCGAAAGTCAATAAAGAACCACAGATAAGCGGCTGCCCAAATTTATTACCGAAATCGGAAGCACCGTTGGAAGCCTTGATCAAGATCTGCTCCGGAGTCTGGTATAACCAAGGACGGGGGGCTAAGATTTTCTCCCATTCGCGAGCGCCTTCCGTACGCGGGTAAGAAGTCATGTAGACAGCTGTTCCCGCTATCGGCAAGGATGCCTTACCACCGCCCAGACGGTCACGGATCTCACCACCTGTTCCGGTAGCGGCACCGTTGAACGGCTCAACGGTTGTCGGGAAGTTATGCGTCTCAGCTTTCAAGGAGATAACCGTCTTGATATCTTTTACGGCGAAGAAATCAGGTTTGTCACCGGATAGGGGAGCGAATTGCTCTACCGTCGGTCCTTCATTGAACGCTACGTTATCTTTATAAGCGGAAACCAATTTATTAGGGTTCTCGGCGGAAGTCTTCTTGATCAAGTTGAACAAGGAACTTTCTTTTTCCTCGCCGTCGATGATGAATACACCTCCGAATATTTTATGGCGGCAGTGTTCCGAGTTTACTTGGGAGAAACCGAACACCTCGCTATCGGTCAACTTACGTCCCAACTTCTGGCTTACCTCGTTCAAGTAAGCGATCTCCTCTTGGCTTAGTGCCAAGCCCTCTTGTTGGTTGTACACTTCCAAATCCTCAATATAGACAATAGGATCTGGTTTTTTACTGATCGTGAAGATCTCCTGATTCAAGCCATTGTAGATACGTTGCAACATCGGATCGTGATCCGCGTCGCCAGAAGAAACAGGAAAATATTCCTCAATACGGGAAATACCGGTCAGGCCCATGTTCTGGGTAATTTCAACGGCGTTCGTACTCCACGGGGTAATCATTTCCCGGCGTGGCCCTACGTACCAGCCTTCCAATGTTTCTGATTGAACAGGAGTTGCCTCGCTAAACAACCAAACCAGTTTTTGAGTGTCTTCAGGAGAGAAAGCGTGCGCGGCCTCTACAGCCAGCACCGTCTTTGTTGAAGATTGAAAGAATAGAATCATATCGTTGATTTATTAGTATTTATCACGAAATAACGAATAAGCCTCTTTTAGAGAGTGCAAAGATAATGATTTCCCGTGAATTATTATGTCAATACGTTTTAAAAGAAAAGAGGACGAAACCTCCCGGCCTCGCCCTCTCATGTCCCCTGCATAGTGAAAAAATAAGAGTGTGTCTATGTTTACCAGCCTGCGTTCTGTTGTGCGGCTAGTGTGGGGTTACGTAATAAGTCGTTTTGCGGGATCGGCCAAATGAAACGTTTGTCCGTGTATGGAATGAACGCCTTGTTACTGCCGAACCACTCGGATTTCACCTCACCACCTACCACGAAGGCACCTTGCCCTTTCGTGTTGTTGTACTCTATCTTAGCGGGGATACCTCCGGAAGGACAGAGGTCGTCCGCTGCTAAACGGTGAATGTCTTCCCAACGACGTCCCTCTCCGTGGAACTCGATACGTCGTTCCCAAAGGATCGCTTCCGTCAAGGCCTTCGTGTCGGCGAAGTCATTTGCCTTATACGTTTGGCTGGCAGGATCCGCCAAGGAGCGATCGCGTACTTCATTCAGTTTCTTCAAGGCCAAGTCCTTGTCTCCTTGACGTGCGGCAGCCTCCGCCTCATTCAGCAATACCTCCGCATAACGAATGATCGGGGCATATTCCTCACGTGTAGTCGGATTCTGATACTTGTCGCAGAAATAGTATTGGTCAGACTCCCGATAGAGTAATAGATTGCGTCGTTTGTCATCACCTCTCCAAAACTTGGAATTGTAAAGAATCGGAGAAGACGGACACATCGCACGGCCACCGTCGCGTGCCGACATCATGGAAGACATCGCACCGTTCACGCTGGCATTGTCATCCGAGCTATTGGCGATCGAGAAGATAGACTCCATGTTATTTGAATAGGAGGTAAATGGAGTGGCGGGATCCGACTCCAGTTTGAAGCGACTATTTTCCAGCTTCTTCGCATCTTCGATTACGCCTGCCCAATCACGCATGTGCAGGTGTACGCGGCTTTTCAGTGCGATAGCCGCGCCTTTGCTCGCACGGGCGATCTTATTGACTTCGATTACATATGGAAGCAGGCTCTCCGCTTCGTCGAGGTCTTTCAATATCTGCGCATATGTATCTTTTACGGAAGAACGTCCGATTTGCAATTGGGTTTCCACTTGCGCAGGGTCGCTTACCGCGTTCAGATAGATTGGCATACCATAATTATTGTTGCCCTCCACGTTGTAAGGTAGCGCGAAATGGATCATCAAGTTGTGATACGTCAGCGCACGCAAGAACAGTAACTCTCCTTTGTACTGGTTTCCTAATTCTTGGGAGATTATTCCGTTGGCAACAGCTCCCTCGATGCCGTCCCTTACGATGTTGTAGCGGTTGATCGCCTCGAACGAGGTCTCCCACATCGCCACGTTATTGGCGGTAGACACGTTGTAGGTCGCGGAATAAGTATAATCATAGAACACGGCGGTCAGGTTCATATCCTCCCCGCGCATCTCGCCTTGTAAAATACTGGCAGCCCCAAAAGGGTAACCACGTGTACGGCCATTGCCTGTGTTGATATACAGACCGCACTGCGCGGCATCATAAGCACCGATTACGGATAGCTCACAACGATCAGGCGTGCTGTAAGCTGTCAAATCCGAGAACTTGTCGATAGGTTGCAGATCCACCACATCACTTTCGCAGGCGGTGAATAGCGGTAGCGAGAAAAGGGCTGTGCCCAACGCTACGGTTAAAATCTTTTTATATATTTTATTCGATATCATAGTTGTATTGTTTTCAACAGTTGTTATTTATGCGAATTTCTCGAAGTGATTAGAATGTAACGTTAGCACCGAACGTGAACGAGCGTTGTTGTGGCATACCATTCCAATCCACACCATTACGAGACTGTGTCTCCGGATCTAAACCGCTATAGCCGGTGATCGTGAATAAGTTCTGTCCTTGCAGATAGAGGCGGATCTTAGACATACCCAATTTGGACACGATTGTCTTCGGGATCGTGTAGCCTAAGGTTAGTGTAGCCAGTTTCAGGTAGCTGGCGTTCTCCACGAAGTGAGAATCACTAAACCCGTCATTGAAAAGCGCGGCCCCGTCACCGTAACCGATCTTCGGGGTCATACCATCACCCGGTTGCTCGGGAGATACCCAACGGCCTAAGAGCTCCGTTCCGTTGTTTGCGAAATCCATGTTCAGCAATGAGCTTTGACGTGATGCGTTCATCAGCTTGTTGCCACCGGAGAAACGGAAAAATACATTCAAGTCGAAATCTCTGAAAGTAACCGTGTTGTTCCATCCTCCGTACCAAGTCGGCATGGATTTACCCAATATCTTACGATCGTCGTTGGTCAATGACGATGGTTTGGATACATCTTCGGGGTTGGAAGGATCGTATTCGGCATAATCGTATGCTCCGAAAGTATCGAACTGTACCAAAGAGCCGTCCGCCTTTCTCCAAATCGGATTACCGTTGGCGGCATTCACGCCGTAATAATCATAACCGTAAAGTGATTGGTAAGACTCACCTTCCCGAATGATCGTATAGTTGTCGATGATATCCGTTCCACCATACAGCTCTTTCACCGTATTATTCACGGTAGAGAAGTTAATGTCCGAATGCCAGTTCCAATCCTTCGTGTTGATAATCGTACCCCCTACTGTCAACTCGAAGCCGGAGTTCTTGATCTTTCCGATATTGTCATAGTAGTAGTTGTTGGGGATACCCATCGTCGGAGGAGTCGGTACTCGCAATACCAGGTCTTTGGAGTTCTTCTGCCAATAAGCGATCTCGAAAGTCATACGGTTATTGAAGAGCGCGCCATCCAAACCGATATCGAAAGTCTCGGTTGTCTCCCATTTCAAGTTATTGTTACCCATTACGTTCCAAGCGATACCTGCCATCGGTCCTACCAATTTGGCTCCATACGTTCCTAAGTAGGGATAATCGCTGCCTAAAGCAGAGTTACCGATTGTCGCGTAGCTGGCACGCAAGCGGAGGTCGTTGAACCATTCGTTGACAGGCGCTTCTGTCCAGAATTTCTCGCGAGACAAGCGCCAAGCGGCGGAAGCCCCCCAGAATGTACCCCAGCGAGTATCCTTCGGCAATTTAGAGAGGCCATCGTAACGAATGGAAGCGCCGATATAATACTTGCTATCATAATTATAGTTCGCACGGAACATATAAGAAGCCAAGCCATTCTCCGATTTCCATCCACCTACGTCCTTCTGTCCGAACGTATTGCTGATGATATGCTCGGAAAAGAACGGATCGGACAACTCATAGACACTTCCGTCCATATATTCTGTCTCGCTGTGTGTATATTCTTGTACAGCCGTAGCGGTCAGATTATGTACCGAGTTAAACGTGCGTGTGAAGTTCAATACGTTCTGCCAGTTCCAAGTGGCGTATGTGGAGTTTACCTCCTCGATTAAACCGCCATATCCGTATCCATCACCGGATTCTGTATCCCAATACATATAGTCGCGTACGTTAGCGATGTCCAGGCCAGCTTGTGTCTTAAACGTAAGACCATCCATAAAGGTGATCTCACCCCAGCCACCTCCGATTACACGGGTGTTCGTCGTACGATTCACGTTGTTGTCTAATGCCCATACGATGTTCTGCACACCGTTATCGATATAACTCAAGTTGCCACCACGTCCCAAGGCTTTGCGGTTTTCCGCATCGATATTGTAGCCGGTAGGATCGTCTGGGTTGTACACATCCACGTTCGGCAACATACGGGTTCCGGCGAAACCTACACCGCCTAAGGAGTTTTCTCCATTCATGACACCATTCATGATCGTGCGCGTCATTTGTCCGTTCAATCCGATTCGGAACCATTTCGTAGCCTGCTGCGTCAAGTCTGCTTTCAAGCTCAGGCGGTTCAAGTCGTTGGCACGTACGATACCTTCCTGCTCCGTGAAACCGAGCGATACGTAATATTGGCTCTTATCGGTACCGCCGCTGGCAGACAAACTGTGATTGTGTTGGAAGCCCGTACGGAAGATATAGTCGTTCCAGTTGGTATCCGGGCCGTTCGAGTCGTATACGGCTTGTCCCTTCATACCCCAGTTCTCGTATTTCTCGTTAGCGATAGTGACGAAATCCTTCGCTCCTAACAGGTCATGCAATTTAGCCGGGCTGGCCGCCGTGATATAACCATCGTAGTTTACGCTGGTGCGTCCCTTGGAGCCCTTTTTCGTTGTGATCAAGATAACGCCGTTTGCCGCACGGGAACCATAAATAGCCGTAGCGGCACCGTCTTTTAAGATCTCGATTGACTCGATATCGTTCGGATTGATATCCGACATGGCGTTATATTCAGCATACAACATACCCATACCGGTGGATCCGGAACTGTTGTCACCTACCGCCAATGGCATACCATCGATGATGAATAAAGGTTGTGAGCTTGCGGAGATGGTGCTCATACCACGTACTTTAAACTGAGGGCCGGAACCCAACACGCCGCTGGGTGTCGTTACTTGTACACCGGCGGCACGGCCTGCTAATTGGGTATCAAATGAAGGTGCCGCTAAATTAGCTAGGTCTTCACCCCCAACTTTCGAGATGGCGCTTGTTACATCCTTTTTTCTTTGTGTACCATAGCCAACTACTACAATTTCATCCAGATTCTGCGAGTCTGATTCCATGCTAACTTTAATAATCGGTTTTACTGTTACTTCTACAGATTTCATACCGATGTAAGAGATGATTAGCTTTTGGGCATTGGAAGGAACATCTAGTGTGAACGCTCCATTGTAATCGGTTACCGTGCCGATAGTAGTTCCTGCTACTACGATAGAGGCTCCGATGATAGGTCCATCGTCTTCCGCCGAGATAACCGTACCGGTCACCTTCGTGGTCTGGGCTGTTGCGAACGCTATACTTGCAAACAAGCATAGTAAAAGATAAGTCAACCTTTTCATAGATACATACTTTTTTGTTTAATTTGTTAATAAATAGATCGTTATAATCAATTTCTTCCATTTGGTAGATCGACGTAGTTTCCGGAGAACTTCATGAGAACAAGGTGTTTTTGGTGT
>ERZ780168.2008-NODE-2008-length-19252-cov-5.472834_pt1 | contig 19252 bp, 19 predicted proteins | sample MGYA00510981_ERZ780168 | MGnify/ENA primary metagenome ERZ780168 (study PRJEB29588, sample SAMEA2158769) | human gut metagenome | biome: human gut; feature: human-associated habitat; material: faeces | place: Denmark | collected 2008/2010 ...
ACTGTATTGCAACACCGTCGGTCTTGTTTGCGCGCGTTGCGCAACATCCGACGACTCGTCGCTTCAAGCGCGGCGAAAACAAAAAAATCATGGAGAAAACATTATGCGTGAAGAAATGAGTTTTGAAGAAAAGAAAGCGAATGAGGCGGCAGTATCACTTAAACTTGAGAATTTAAAGATATCACATTCATCAGTTGAACAGAAAGCTGCATTTATTAATGAAAATATTCAAAGACTTTCTGATGAGATTAATAGTCTTGATAATGAAAAAGAGAGTATTAACGATAAGATAAAACAGACAGCAGAATTAATAAAGACTAAACAGCAGGAAATAACTGATGTTAAGGATAATATTGAAAAGACAGTTAAAGGGCTTGAAGTTAACAACGATAAGCTGTCAAAGCTAAAGGCTGACAAAGAAAAGGTTACTGCAAGCCATAAGGAGTTCTTTAAGAAAAGAGAAACCCTTAATGAGCAGATTATCCTTCTTGAAAAAGAAAGCATGCGTCTTCATAACCAGCACGATAAGCTTGATGAATCTAATGATTCACTTGTTGATTATATGTGGAATGAATACGAACTTACATACAGCTATGCACTGGAATTAAAGAGCGATGAATTAACTAATCTTAATGATTTAAGAAAGCAGATTAATATACTTAAAGCTTCTATTAAGAAACTTGGCGATGTAAATGTTAATGCCATTGAAGAATATAAAGAAGTAAGCGAGCGTTATACTTTCTTAAAGACACAGCACGATGATATGATTGAGGCTGAACAGTCGCTTATGAAGGTTATAACAGAACTTGATAATGGAATGAGAACACAGTTTACTGCCAAATTTGAAGAGATAAAAGTGGAATTTGATAAGGTATTCAAGGAATTATTCGGCGGTGGACGTGGTACAATTGAACTTGTGGAAGATGAAGATATACTTGAAGCGGGCATTATAATTGTATCCCAGCCACCAGGAAAGAAGCTCCAGAATATGATGCAGTTATCAGGTGGAGAAAAGGCTCTTACAGCAATTGCGTTATTATTTGCCATACAGAACTTAAAGCCATCACCATTCTGTCTTCTTGATGAAATTGAAGCTGCACTGGATGATTCCAATGTCGGCAGATATGCGAACTATCTGCATAAGCTGACGAAGCATACGCAGTTTATCGTCATTACACACAGACGCGGTACAATGGCAGCGGCAGACCGTCTTTATGGTATCACCATGCAGGAAAAGGGTGTTTCAGCACTGGTTTCTGTGGATTTGATTGCAGACGATCTGGAAAAAGAAAAACCGGCTTCATAAAAAGCAAAAATAAAGAATAAAAAATCAGATAAAGAAAAGAGGGAAGGTATGGGATTATTCAGTAAATTAAAGGAAGGTCTGACAAAGACCAGGGATAATATCGTATCGGGCATTGATTCGGTATTCAGCGGATTTTCATCAATTGATGATGACTTTTACGAAGAACTTGAAGAAACGATGATTATGGGCGACATGGGTGTGCGCGCCACCGAAGAAATCATCGAGGAATTAAAGCAGAAGGTCAAGGAAAACAAAGTTAAAGACCCACAGGCGTGCAGACAGCTTCTGATTGATACAATCCGCGAAAAAATGGATCTGGGTGAAAATGCGTATGAATTTGAAAACCGCAAATCCATTGTTATGCTGATTGGTGTCAACGGTGTCGGAAAGACAACGTCTGTCGGAAAGCTTGCGGGACATTTAAAGGCGATGGATAAAAAAGTTGTAATGGCGGCGGCGGACACTTTCCGTGCGGCGGCGATTGAACAGCTGACAGAATGGGCAAACCGTACAGGCTGTGATATCATTGCACAGAGTGAGGGGTCTGACCCGGCGGCAGTCATTTTTGACTCCATTGCCGCTGCAAAAGCCAGAAATGCCGATGTATTGCTCTGCGATACGGCAGGACGTCTGCACAACAAGAAAAATCTGATGGAAGAACTTCGTAAGATTGACAGAGTAATTGAAAGAGAGTATGCTGATGCGTATAGAGAAAATCTTATTGTACTGGATGCCACAACCGGTCAGAATGCACTGTCACAGTTAAAAGAGTTTAAAGAAGTGACGGATATTACAGGTATTATTCTTACTAAAATGGACGGAACGGCAAAGGGCGGCATAGCTGTTGCCATTCAGGCAGAATACGGTATTCCTGTAAAATATATCGGTGTCGGCGAAAAAGTAGAAGATTTACAGAAGTTCGATTCCAATACATTTGTCAATGCATTATTTGACGTGGCAGAAAGTGAATAAAGATTACAAACAGCAAGAGAATGGAGAAGGTTATGGAAAAATTAACATTACAGAAATTTGAAGAAGCAGCGGAAAAAGTAAAAGAAGTCACCTTGCAGACGAATCTTGTATACAGCGAGTATTTCAGCGCACAGTCCGGCAACAAAGTATATTTAAAGCCGGAAAATATGCAGTATACAGGTGCTTACAAGGTACGTGGTGCATATTATAAAATCAGCACCATGTCAGAAGAGGAACGTAAAAAAGGTTTAATTACCGCATCAGCCGGCAACCATGCGCAGGGTGTTGCTTACGCTGCAAAGAAGTACGGTGTTAAGGCAACTGTTGTTATGCCGACAACAACACCACTTATCAAAGTAAACAGAACCAAGGGATATGGTGCAGAGGTTGTATTATATGGTAATGTATACGATGAAGCCTGTGAATACGCATTAAAGCTTGCAAAAGAACAGGGACTTACATTTGTGCATCCGTTTGATGATTTAGATGTTGCAACAGGACAGGGTTCTATCGCTATGGAAATCATCAAAGAACTGCCGACAGTAGATTATATCTTAGTACCAATCGGCGGCGGCGGACTTGCAACCGGTGTATCAACACTTGCAAAGCTGCTCAATCCGAATATTAAGGTTATCGGTGTAGAACCGGCCGGCGCAAACTGCCTTCAGGAATCCATTAAGGCAGGGAAAGTCGTAACACTGCCGACAGTCAGCACAATCGCAGACGGTACGGCCGTAAAGACACCGGGTACAAAGCTGTTCCCATACTTACAGAAAAACCTCGACGACATCATCACCGTACCGGACGAAGATTTAATCGTAGCGTTCCTTGATATGGTAGAAAACCACAAAATGGTTGTTGAAAATTCAGGTCTTTTAACCGTAGCGGCTGTAAAGCAGTTAAATGTAAAGGGCAAGAAGATTGTATCCATCCTTTCAGGCGGAAATATGGACGTTATTACCATGTCATCTGTTGTACAGCAGGGACTTGTCCAGAGAAGCCGTATCTTTACCGTATCCGTACTTCTTCCGGACAGACCGGGCGAACTGGTGCGCGTAGCTTCCATCATTGCAGAAGCAAACGGAAATGTTATCAAACTGGAACACAACCAGTTTGTCAGCATCAACCGTAAAGCAACCGTAGAACTTCGTATTACAATTGAAGCTTTCGGACACGAACACAAAGAAGAAATCGTAGCAAAGCTTGAAAAAGCCGGACTGCGTCCAAGAATTGTAAAGGTCAATATCTAAGAAGAAATTTCGATTAGAATAAAAAAATATACAGATGTATGAACATAGCCCCGCCGTTTTTGGATATGAAACCGGCGGGGCTGTGTCAGTTAGACCACCCAAATCCACTCCACAGGCGGCAAATGAAGCATAGTTGCCCGCCCACCCATTCCACAGGCGACGAGCGAAGCAAAGTCGCCGTCCGGGGTGCCATCCTCCTCAAGGAAGAACCATAAGGGACAGCCAAAGTCAAGTAACACGTTGAGGATGTCCCTTATGGTTCTTCCACCACTTCACACTTTTTACATACATTTTACACATTTCTTCCATTTCCAACCGATAATATAATACCCATCAAAGGCAAAAACGAATAAGCATATGCCGGGCAGGAACGGCGGAAAAGGAGAAAGTTATGATAAATTATAAAAAATTGACGGTGGCGCTGATTTGCGGGACAATCCTTACATTTCCAATTGCTGGATGCGGGCTGACAGCGCAGACAACAGAAAATACAGCAGCGACAACACAACAGGGCATTACATTAACGTCATCCCAGAGCGTAGCAGACACCTCTGGACTGACACTGGAATTTGACGAAGAAGATACAGTTACATCCTATGACAGTACGACAGCATCTTATGTGACATTAAGCCAGAACGGCAGTACCGTCAAAGGAAGCGGTGTCACGGCAGACGGCTCGACCGTGACAATTACGCAGGCAGGAACTTACGTTTTATCCGGTACACTCAGTGACGGAAGTATTGTCATTAATACAGAGGATAAAGCAACTGTCCGCATTATTTTAAACGGTGTGGACATCAGCAGTTCGACAACAGCGCCGTTTATCGTACAGAGTGCGAAAAAAGTCATTGTGACACTTGCGGATAATACCGTGAATAAATTTACGGACAGCGCAAGAAGCACAACAGAAAGCGAGGATTATTCAGCGGCATTTTATTCAAAAGCAGACCTTGTATTGAACGGAAGCGGTACATTAAATATTAATGCAGGATACCGCAACGGCATTAAGAGTACGGATGATTTAAAAGTGGTTTCCGGTACGTATCAGATTACAGCGGCAGAAGACGGTGTGATTGGAAAAGATTTGCTCGGTATTGCAGACGGTAACTTCACAATCAAATCCGGTACGGACGGCATGAAGTCAACTTATGATAAAGATACGACAAAGGGCAATATTATCATTGCAGGCGGTACATTTAAAATCGAAGCGGCAAGTGACGGTATTCAGGCAGAAAATATTTTAGATATACAGAATGGTACATTTGACATTACAACAGGAAACGGTTCAGCGGCGGTAGACATGAAGAGCGGTGACAGCGGCGCAATGGGCGGCATGGGAACCATGGGTGTTCCGGGAGAAAACGGCAGTGCGGGAACTTCTGCATCATCAGCTTCAACATCTTCCGATACGGATTCTGTCAGCATGAAGGGTTTAAAGGCTTCCAATGCGATTTATATCTGCGGCGGAACGATTACACTGGATACAGAAGATGACAGTATTCACAGCAATGATTCGATTACGATTGAAAGCGGAAATATTTCAATCCGTTCCGGTGATGACGGTGTTCATGCAGATTCCAGTCTGACAGTAAACGGTGGCGCTATTACAGTCGGTTACTGTTATGAAGGTCTGGAAGCAAAGGATATTGTGATTAATAACAGTGATATTACAATCAGCGCAGAAGATGACGGTATCAATGCTTCGGACGGTTCTTCTACGACGCAGACAGGCGGATTTGGCATGGGTGGTCAGAACCAGAGCAGCAGTAACAGCTCGGCACTGATGATTAACGGCGGTAATCTCTATGTAGAAGCAGACGGTGACGGACTGGATTCTAACGGCAGCATTACGGTAAACGGTGGTACAACCATTGTATGCGGTCCGACATCTTCCGGTGATACAGCAGTGGATTTTGACGGCGAATGTGTATTAAACGGTGGTACACTGATGGCATTCGGTTCAAACGGTATGGTTGAAACACCGACTTCAGCTTCAAACGGAAGCTGCATTGTGGCTGGATTTACCTCACAGCAGGCAAATACGGCATTCAGTATAACAGACAGCAACGGCAGTACAGTTCTTAGCTATACACCGGAAAAAGCCTATGCGGCGGCAGTCTGCTACAGCAGTGATTTAAAGAGCGGTCAAACCTATACTGTAACGGCAGGAAGTACATCCCAGTCCGTAACCGTAAACAGCAGCGTGACGACTTCAGGTATTTCATCTATGGGCGGCGGCGCACAGGGTGGCGGAAAAATGGGCGGCGGTCAGATGGGCGGCATGCAGTCAGGAAACGGTACAGGTGGTGATGCCAACGGAAATGCAGGCGGTGGTATGAGCCTGCCGGACGGCACAACAGATGGTCAGGGAAATGCACCACAGATGCCGGATGGAACACAGGGAGAGGTACCGGGTATGCCTGACGGAACAACCGGCGGCGGTCAGATGGGCGGTCAGATGGGCGGTCAGATGGGCGGCAATGCCGGCGGAAACGGCGGCATGAACGCTCAGAACAGTTCTTCTAACGGCATCTAAAAAGGAAGGCTGTTTCGCCGAATAACCGGTCTGCCGGACAGTCTGTAAGAATATGAAAAAATAATTTTGCAATACGCAAAAAATATACTATAATAGGAAGTACTACAGAATTAGATGAAATGGGGTGCTTCCGGAATGATGAAAAATCATCCTTATAAAAAATACATATATGCGGCAGTGAGTCTGTTTGGTGTGATTGTCCTTTCAATCATCGTCTTCTTTATCATTTTCAGATATGGAGAAATCAAACAGGCACTGCGGCATATTTTTAATACCCTGATGCCGTTTATAATCGGAGCGGCGCTGGCGTATATGATTTGTCCGCTGTGCAGGACAATTGAAAAGTTTTATCTGCGGATACTTGAAAAGACAGAGCGGATAAAACAGGCAAAAAAGGAAAAGCTGGCATTGACGGCAAGTGTTTTTACGGGAATCTTTATTACACTGGTTGTCATTTATCTCATTATCATTATTATTGTACCGCAGCTGATTACAAGTGTGATCCGTCTGGTTCAGATTCTGCCGGACAGCGCGGACAGACTGGTAAAGTGGTTAGAGAAAATGTTAAATTCCAACGAGCAGCTTCTTGCAGTTTCGCAGGAGCTGGTAGATAAAGGGTATCATTTTATTACGGACTGGCTCTCAAACGGACTGTTAGAATCCGTAGAAAATATCGCAACGGGATTATCAAGCGGTGTGATCAGTTTCTTTACGCTGATGCTGAATTTGTTTATTGGTGTGATTGTTGCAATATATTTACTGCTTTCAAGAAAGAAACTTGCAAGACAGGGGAAGCTGATTTTATATAGTATTTTCAAAAAAGAGGCAGCGGATTCGATTATGGATGAAGTTTATTTTGCAGATAAGACATTCAGCGGATTTATCAATGGAAAAATTGTTGATGCCGTGATTGTTGCGGCAATCTGTTACGTCAGCATGATGCTGTTTAAGGTCATCACCGGGGCACAGGTGACAATGAGTGAGGTGCTGGTTGCCGTGATTGTCGGTATTTTTAATGTGATACCGTTTTTTGGCTGGTATATCGGACTGTTTGCATCGGCACTGCTGATTTTAATCGTCAATCCGGTACAGTGTGTATTTTTTGTGGTATTTGATTTTATCTTACAGCAGATTGACGGTAACATTTTAGGACCGAAGATTCTTGGTGATACGACAGGGCTTTCCAGCTTCTGGGTGCTTTTTTCGATTCTTTTATTTGGGGATTTGTGGGGATTTGCAGGAATGTTAATCGGCGTTCCGGTATTTGCCGTGATTTACCACATTATATCCCAGCTGGTTGCAAAGGGATTGCGCCGCAACGGACAGGAAGAAATGCTTGTACAGTACGAGCGGGATTTTCCGCCAAAGCAGCCGGAGGAAACAATTGTACAGAAAATAAAACAATAAAAATTAAAAGTGTCAAGTATTTTTGCTTGACACGTATTTGCTTCTGTGATAGTATAAATTTTGTCATTCGACAGAAAAACTGTAACACAGAAATGAAGGGTGCTTATGGAACGAATCGTTGAGCAGACGCTCCTGTATGATTTTTATGGGGAGCTGCTGAATGAACATCAGCGTCAGATTTATACGGAAGCCGTATTTAATGATTACTCGTTAAGCGAGATTGCGGATGAATACGGTATTTCAAGACAGGGTGTTCATGATTTGATAAAACGTGTGGACAAGACACTGACCGAGTATGAAGAAAAGCTTCATCTGATTGAGAAGTTTATTGCCACCAAGGAAAAGGTGCACTTAATTGACCGGTATGCGAATGATTATATTTCTTCGAGCGATATTGACTGTATTCACAAGATACAGGATATTGCAAAAGAAATTATTGAGGATTTTTAATCCGGCAGTATAGTAGAAGTGAGGGCTTATGGCATTCGATAGTTTATCAGACAAGCTTCAGAACATTTTTAAAAACCTTCGCGGAAAAGGACGGCTCACCGAAGCAGATGTAAAGACTGCTTTGAAGGAAGTAAAGATGGCATTGCTTGAAGCAGATGTTAATTTTAAAGTGGTAAAGCAGTTTATCAAGTCTGTGGAAGAACGGGCAATCGGTCAGGATGTTATGCAGAGCCTGACACCGGGGCAGATGGTGATTAAGATTGTCAATGAGGAAATGGTTTCTCTCATGGGCTCCGAGACGACTGAAATTGCATTAAAATCCGGTAATGAGATTACGGTCATTATGATGGCAGGTCTTCAGGGTGCAGGTAAGACAACGACAACTGCCAAGCTTGCCGGTAAGTTTAAGTCAAAGGGCAGAAAGCCTTTGCTTGCTGCGTGTGATATTTACCGTCCGGCTGCGATTGAACAGTTACGGATTAACGGTGAAAAGCAGGGCGTGGAAGTCTTTTCCATGGGTACGAACAACAACCCTGTCGATATTGCAAAAGCGGCAATTCAACATGCAAAAAATAATAACTTCAACGTTGTTATTTTAGATACAGCCGGACGTCTTCATGTAGATGAAGACATGATGGCAGAATTACAGCATATCAAGCAGGAGATTGCTGTAGACCAGACAATACTGGTGGTTGATTCCATGACAGGACAGGATGCGGTCAATGTGGCTGCAACATTTAATGAGAAGATTGGAATTGACGGTGTAATCCTTACCAAGCTGGATGGCGATACAAGAGGTGGTGCGGCACTTTCAATTAAGGCAGTGACCGGAAAGCCGATTCTGTATGTCGGTATGGGCGAAAAGCTTTCCGATTTGGAACAGTTTTACCCGGACCGTATGGCTTCCAGAATTTTAGGTATGGGAGATGTGCTGACGCTGATTGAAAAAGCAGAAGCGCAGATTGACGAAGAACAGGCAAAGAAAATGGGTGAAAAGCTCAAAAAAGCCGAGTTCGATTTTAACGATTTCCTTGATTATATGGGACAGATTAAAAACATGGGCGGCATTGGTTCGATTCTGAATATGCTTCCGGGTATGGGCCTTGGCGGTCAGATGAAAAACATGACAGTGCCGGATGATGCAGAAGATAACTTGCGCCGTACAGAAGCGATTATCTATTCCATGACAGCAAAGGAAAGAGCGAATCCTGACATTTTAAATCCATCCAGAAAGAACCGCATTGCAAAGGGCGCGGGTGTCGACATCAGTGAAGTCAACCGCCTTGTAAAGCAGTTTGACCAGATGAAAAAGATGATGAAACAGATGCCGGGAATGATGAAAGGTGCTAAAAAGGGACGTTTCCGTCTGCCTTTTTAACATAAATGTTTATTCAGAATAATTGTAGGAGGTGAAATACAAAATGGCAGTAAAAATCAGATTAAAGAGATTAGGTGAGAAGAAGTCTCCTTTCTATAGAATTATCGTTGCAGATTCAAGATCTCCAAGAAATGGTAGATTTATTGAAGAAATCGGTACTTATGATCCTAATTACGATCCTTGTAAGTTAAACATCGATTCTGAGCTTGCTAAGAAGTGGTTAGCAAATGGAGCACAGCCGACAGAAGTAGTTGGTAAGCTTTTCAAGATGGCTGGTATCGAAAAGTAAGAGCCTGATGGAGGTATTATCTATGAAAGAATTGGTTGAAATTATTGCTAAGGCATTAGTGGATAATCCGGATGAAGTTGTTGTAACTGAAACTGAAAAAGATAAAGCCGTCATAGTCGACTTAAAGGTTGCCCCATCCGATATGGGTAAGGTAATCGGAAAATCAGGCAGAATTGCTAAGTCTATCAGATCAGTTGTTTCTGCAGCTGCATCAAAGACTGACAAAAAGGTCATAGTAGAAATCGATAACTAGAGTCATAAAGACTATGTAAAGAGCCATGCAGACAGTTTTGTGAGTATTCACAAGCCTCTGCATGGTTTTTCAAATATATGGAGTGCTTATGGAAGATTTATTACGGGTTGGTGTGATTACGGCAACACACGGCATCCGCGGGGAAGTGAAAGTATTTCCGACAACAGACGACCCTCAGCGGTTTAAAAAGTTAAAACAATGTGTCATTGAAGGAAGACGGGAAAATATTGAACTGGAAGTGCAGTCGGTGAAGTTCTTTAAACAGTATGTTATCATAAAATTTAAAGGATACGACAGTATCAATGACATTGAGCAGTTTGTCAAGAAAGATTTAATGGTCACAAGAGAGCATGCGGTCAAGTGCGAGCCGGGCGAATATTTTATCTGCGATTTAATCGGACTGGATGTTATTACGGATACCGGCATGAACCTTGGGAAGCTGACAGAAGTGCTGGAAACAGGCGCAAACAATGTTTATGAGGTTACAACGCCGGACGGAAAAACAGTACTGATTCCGGTTATTGACCAGTGTATTCTTGCCCATGACATGAAAGAAAAGACGGTGACGGTGCATCTGCTGCCGGGACTGCTGGATATGAATTAAGCACTATACAAAAAGTGCTTGCATTTTTATTTGGAGTATGCTAGACTTAACTAGTTGTGAGAAAAGAGATGGTCCTCTGTTACAGGAAATGTATTAAGAACATCCAAATATTAAGGAGGTCACACATGAACGAAATTATTAAGAACATTGAAGAAGCACAGATGAAGGCAGAAGTACCTGCATTTAACGTAGGTGATACAGTAAGAGTATCTGCTAAGATTAAGGAAGGTAACCGTGAAAGAATCCAGGTATTCGAAGGTACTGTATTAAAGAAGCAGGGTACAGGCGTTCGTTCTACATTCACAGTTAGAAAGATTTCTAATGGTATCGGTGTTGAGAAGACTTGGCCATTACATTCACCTATCGTAGAGAAGGTTGATGTTGTAAGACGTGGTAAAGTAAGACGTGCTAAACTTAACTACTTACGTGAGAGAACAGGTAAGTCTGCTAAGGTTAAAGAATTAGTTAGATAATTTGGAAAATCCGTGAAACGTGTTTTTCATAATCAATGACATTTAAGGGACTGTGGTTTTGACGAATAAAAATCGTTGGAACGCAGTCTCTTTTTCTTTTCATTTTTGATGATTTGTAGTAAAATATAATCTATATGAAATTACATGGGAAATTTGCATAGCGTGTTAATCATATTTTCAAAATTAAGTATACAAAAGATGTCGCAGACATCTGGAAAGCGGAGTTAGTTTTATGTCTACACTTTTTCAAAGAAGATATCAGGAAAATACAAGACTACAGTCTGTATGCAAGATGATTGTCAATATAATTATGGTTATTGTGTCAGCTTATGTTATAGTCACATTTATGTGTGACAGAACAATTATTTCAGGCGGTTCTATGCAGCCTGTGATAGAAAATGAGGATACTGTGCTTATAAACAGGTTTGCATATTCATTTACAAAACCCAAAAGATACAGTGTAGCTGCATTCAAATTGCCGGGTTCAAATTCGAGTAAAGTTTATGTCAAACGTGTTATCGGTCTTCCGGGTGAGAAGATACAGATAAAAGATGGACATGTATATATAAATGGTGAACAGTTAAAAGATGATGTTTTTACAGATACAATACTTACAGCCGGACTTGCAGCCAATGAGATCACATTGGGAAAAGATGAGTATTTTCTGCTTGGAGATAACAGAAATAACAGTGAAGACAGCAGATTTGCAGGGGTCGGAATAGTAAAAGAAAAGAATATAACAGGCTCTGTGTGGGCAATTGTCGGCCCTGTTAAAAGACTTGGCTTTGTAAAATGATAGAATAGGAGAATAGAATTTATGAATTATCAATGGTATCCCGGTCACATGACAAAAGCAAGACGAATGATGGAGGAAAATATCAAGCTTATTGACCTTGTGATAGAGGTTGTTGATGCACGAATTCCTATGTCAAGCCGCAATCCGGATATAGATAATCTTGCAAAAAATAAGGCCAGGTTAATACTTCTTAATAAGTCAGATTTGTCTGATGAAAGGTTAAACCAGCAATGGATCGATTATTTTGCACAAAAAGGAGTTTTGTGTCTGAAACTTAATTCAAGGAGCGGAGCTGGAATTAAGCAGATGAATTCAGCAATCGAAAGAGCATGCCATGAAAAGATTGAGCGTGACAAAAAGAAAGGTATAATGAACCGTCCTGTAAGAGCTATGGTTGTAGGTATTCCGAATGTTGGAAAGTCGACATTTATCAATGCATATGCAGGCAGGGCGTGTGCAAAGACGGGTAACAAACCTGGTGTGACCAAAGGAAAGCAATGGATAAAGTTAAGCAAAACAGTTGAACTTCTTGATACTCCGGGTATTTTATGGCCAAAGTTTGACAGTGAGATTGTAGGAAGAAATCTTGCACTTATCGGCTCAATGAATGATGAGGTAATTAATATTGAAGACCTTGCATTCGAGGCTGTGACATTTTTGAAAAATAATTACAGCGGTAATCTGTCAGAAAGATATGGTGTTGATGAGGATGAGGAAACGCTTGAAATTATGGATGCGATAGCCGCTAAAAGGGGATGTCTTAAAAGAGGTGCCATGACTGATTATGAAAAGCTTGCCGGAATAATACTTGATGATTTCAGAAGCGGACGCATAGGCAGGATAACACTTGAAAAACCGGGAGAAGAGATATAATGACTAAAAAAGAAGAATCTGCCATGAAGCGTGCTTTGAAGCTTGAGGCTGAAAAGGCGAGGGTTGAGCAGATGTGCGAATATGAAAAAGAATATGGTGTGTATTCATATATATGCGGAATAGACGAAGCCGGAAGAGGTCCTCTTGCAGGTCCTGTTGTTGCCGGGGCTGTGATACTTCCAAAAGACTGCCGTATTTTATATATTAATGATTCAAAAAAACTCAGCGAAAAGAGAAGAAATGAATTATTTGATATAATAAAAGAAGAAGCTGTTACATATGGAATTGGAATAATAGATGCTGCAAGAATTGATGAGATTAATATTTTGCAGGCAACTTATGAGGCAATGCGTGAGGCTATAAGCAAATTAAGTGTAAAACCCGATATATTATTAAATGATGCGGTCACGATTCCCGGAGTTTCCATCAGACAGGTGCCAATTATCAAAGGAGATGCAAAAAGTATTTCCATTGGGGCAGCGAGCATTGTTGCGAAGGTTACAAGGGACCGCCTGATGGTAGAGTATGACAAGATTCTGCCACAGTATGGATTCGCATCCAATAAAGGCTATGGTTCGGCGGAACATATCAAGGCATTGCAGGAAGTTGGACCATCTCCGATACATCGTGCCAGCTTTATCAAAAATTTTGTTTAAGGGATATGGACTACCGTATTAGAAATTGCTTCTGATCGCAGGAAAAATTTTACTATAGAGGAAGTTTGTATCAAGTGAGGCGAAACCATGCACATATCCGATATGTTAGGACAATACAACAGAAATATTTCAAGCGGAACAGAAGAGTTGAAGGCAGCTTCCGGTATGCAGAAAGTAGTATCTACACTGGAAGAATTGTCTTCTGGAAGTGTTTTTGAGGGAACCGTCAGTTCTGTGAAGAACGGAAAAGTGACTCTGGCACTTAGCGATGGACAGACGATCACAGCAAGATTGTCTGGAAAAGTGCCGCTTTCGCAGGGAACGCCGATGTTTTTTCAGGTAAAAAGCAATGACGGTGCGACCATTGAAATCAAACCGTACACAGGCGCTGGCAGTGGAGGAAATCCAATTCTTACCAATGCACTGACGGAAGGAACCGTACCTGTGACGGAGCGGAATCTTGCAATGGTCGATGCCATGATGAAAGAGCAGATGCCAATTGATAAGCAAAGCCTTTTAAATATGGCAAGAATCGCGAATATGAATCCCGGTGTAGATATTACTACAGTTGTAAACATGACAAAGCTTGGAATCCCGGTTTCGCCGGAGATGGCAGCGCAGTTTGAAAATTACATGACAGATGAGCATGCCATTTTACAGGAGATGGATCAGGCGATGAACGAACTGGCTGATCTTGCGGGCTCAAGCGATTTGACACCGAATCAGGCGGTACAGATGAATCATAAGATTCTCTCAATCCTTCTTCCAGAGCAGACTGCAACCGGAGCACCGGTCAATACAGAGGGGCAGATAGAAACCGGTGGACAGACAACGGCAGAAGGGCAGATTGTGACTGGCGGACAGATAACGGCAGAAGGACAGATTTTGACCGGTGGACAGACAACGGCAGAAGGACAGATTGTGACCGGCGGACAGACAACGGCGGAAGGACAGATTTTGACTGACGGACGGCTAGGCGCAGAGGAACAGACTGTAAACGGAGAGCAGACCACAACAGCAGGACAAGCCATACAGGAAGGAATAGGTGGTCAGGCAATTGGTGAGGTTTTATCAGATCAGCAGTTTTCAAGTCTCGGAAGGTTATTGCAGAATATTCCTTCACTGGTAGAAAGTACAAAACTTTTCCCGGAAGCGATGGAGCAGGATATTTTTATCGACACGTTGGAGGATGAAAGCGTAGCACAGAATCTGATGACAGAGGACGCTGCATGGAAAGCTGTGGACGGCAAAACGGCATTGGACAAAAATCTGACCGTCTCTGATTTTCTGCGCACAGTATCACAGATTTTATCTGAAAACAATGGAATGGCATCGCAGAGTATCCAAAAATTATTCGGAAGTGATGCATATAAAAGTCTGCTTCGGAATGTGATGGAACAGCAGTGGCTGATACAGCCGGAAGCGTTGAAACAGGAGAAAAAGATCAGCCAGCTTTACGAAAAATTAGAGCAGCAGATGAGACAGGTGGAAGATGCGCTGAAAGAGGCAGGCGTTACGAAAACCAGATTTCCGGAAACTGCGGCAGAGGTGCGCGGTAATATTGAATTTATGAATCAGCTCAATCAGGCATATACATATGTACAGGTGCCATTGAAGATGTCCGGTCAGAATGCAAACGGAGAACTTTATGTATACACGAATAAAAAGAATCTGAGAGATCCGGATGCGGAGCTGAGTGCTTTTTTACATCTGGATCTGGAACACCTTGGTTCTACCGATGTCTCAGTGAAAATGCAGCATCGGAATGTCAAAACAAATTTTTATATGGCTGACGATGCGTCCTATGATCTTGTGGAAAAGTATCTGCCTGTGCTGGAACAAAAGCTGAAAGACAAAGGTTATCAGTGTACCATAACGATGACAAAGGAAGAAAAGAAGGTCAGCTTTGGGGATGATTTCCTGCGGAAAGATATGCCACAGACGGGAACACTGCATCGGTATTCGTTTGATGTGAGAGCCTAGTATATCAGATACAAAACAGAGGTGGTGAGCGGATATGGCATGGGATAATGAAAAGAAAAAAGTAAAAACAGCGGTAGCAGTAGCATATGAGCCGGGAGATAAAGCACCGAAGATCCTTGCCAGCGGCAGGGGCGAAGTGGCAGAAAAGATCATCGCAAAGGCAAAAGAGAATGATGTCCCTTTCTATAAAGATAATAAGCTGGCGGAGACACTGTCGAAATTAGAGATCGGGGATGCGATTCCACCGGAACTTTATGAAGTAGTCGCTGAGATCCTTGTGTTTGTGGATGATATGGATAAGATGAAGGCAAAATTGCAGCAGGCAGATATGTTATCATAAATGAAGTGGAATTGCAGCAGATGAATGGCATAATCAAATAGTGTGCTGCAGGAAGTGAATAGAATGAGGGACAGCAGGCACAAAAGAAGGATGCTGCTGTAGAAAAGAGGGTTTTATCAATAAGAGAAGTGTGGGAACTGCCTATGAAAAACTGGCAGGTGCGTATTTGGAACAGCAGGGGTATGAGATTTTAGAATATAATTACAGATGCCGCATGGGAGAGATCGATATCGTGGCAAGACAGGGCGGATATCTTGTGTTTGTGGAAGTGAAATACCGTGCGGACAGCACAGTGGGAAATCCATTTGAGGCGGTGACTTCTGCAAAGCAGAGAACGATTTCAAAAGTGGCTTCATACTACTGCCTGACACATGGTTATGGAACATTTACACCTTGCAGGTTTGATGTGGCGGCAGTTTTGGGAGAGCAGATAAAAGTCATTCAGAATGCATTTGACTATCAGGGGTTCTGAGAGGGTGAAAGAATGCATTTTTATATGGCTTCTTTTTCACAGGACAAAATCAGGAGAGTTGTAAGTGATATGGAACATAAAAGCTGGAAGCGGAAAAACAATACAGGAGTGCCGGCAGAGGTTATACATCATTCTGGGGCTGGCGTGGAAGTGCCGCTTTTACATTTTCCTTTATTGGAGAAAACAGGGATTGTAAAAGAAGGTTTTACCACAAGACTTGGCGGCGTGAGTGAGGGTATTTTTTCCACCATGAATCTGAGTTTTACAAGAGGAGATGAAGAGGAGGCAGTCCGGGAAAATTACAGAAGACTTGCATCAGCGCTTGATGTGGATTATGATAAATTTGTTTTTACGGATCAGACACATACGACAAATGTAAGAAAAGTGACGGCGGAGGATGCCGGAAATGGACTTACGAGAGAACGGGAATTTCATGATATAGATGGATTGATCACAGATGTGCCAGGCATAGTGTTATCAACGTTCTATGCGGACTGTGTTCCATTGTATTTTGTAGATCCGGTGCATTGTGCCATCGGGTTAAGCCATTCCGGCTGGCGTGGAACAGTAAACCGCATGGGAAAAGCGACTATCGAGGCGATGCGGAGGGAATATGGAAGCAGACCGGAGGAACTGTGCTGTGCGATCGGACCTTCCATCTGTCAGGACTGCTACGAGGTGAGCGGGGATGTTGCGATGGAGTTTGAGCAGACATTTGCAGGGCATGAGCGTGAAATCCTTCTTGCAAAAGAAAATGGAAAATATCAGCTGAATCTGTGGCGTGCCAACGAGCTTGTGCTCCTGGAGGCAGGTATCCGTCCAGAGTATCTGACAATTACCAATGTCTGTACCTGCTGTAATCACGAGCTTTTGTTTTCCCACAGAGCCAGTCATGGACAGAGGGGTAATCTCGGTGCATTTCTTGGATTGAAATAAGGAAATTCTGCAAAGTGAAAATCTTCCATAGTCGTGACAAGATAGTGTCTATACAAAAAGACAGCCAGCACCTAGAATAAAGGCAGTACAAGGAAATAACTACAAGAGGGTGAAAAATGATGAAAATTATTAAAGCAAAAGATTACAATGACATGAGCCGTAAGGCAGCAAACATCATTTCTGCACAGGTGATCATGAAACCGGATTGTGTACTTGGACTGGCTACTGGTTCTACTCCGATTGGAACCTATAAGCAGCTGATCGAATGGTATGAAAAAGGAGATCTGGACTTTGGTGATGTGACGACTGTGAATCTGGATGAGTACAAGGGACTGCCCCGAGAGAATGACCAGAGTTATTTCTATTTTATGAATCATAATCTGTTTGATTATGTCAATGTCAATCCAGAGAGAACCCATCTGCCCAACGGTATGAATCCGGATGCAGATGCAGAGTGCAAACGATATGAAGAAGTGATCCGTTCTACTGGCGGTGTAGACCTGCAGCTTCTGGGACTGGGACATAACGGACATATTGGATTTAATGAGCCAGGAGACTGCTTTAGAAAAGAAACTCATGTGGTAGAGCTTACCCAGAACACGATCGAAGCAAACGCAAGATTTTTCGAGAACGAGGCGGCTGTTCCGAAGAAAGCAATCACAATGGGAATCGGCTGTATTATGGCAGCCCGCCGTGTACTTCTTGTAGCGTCAGGTGCAAACAAAGCAGAAGCGGTTTACCGCACTGTATGCGGTCCGATCACCCCGCAGTGTCCGGCATCGATCCTTCAGCTTCATAATGATGTTGTCATCGTTGGAGACGAGGAAGCACTTTCTATGGTACGGGAAGCCGGGGTGGAGATATGCAGATAAAACATGGCCTTGTTTTTGACCTTGAAAAAGGTTTTGAAGACCGGGATCTGCGGATCCGGGACGGAGTGATCACAGATGATCCGGTCGAAGATCCAGAGATCATAGATGCGGCAGGATGTTATGTGATTCCGGGACTTCTGGACGTTCATTTTCATGGCTGTATTGGAGAAGATTTCAGTGACGCATCGGCGGATGGACTTCAGAAAATGGCAGATTATGAATTGTCAGAGGGAGTAACATATATCTGTCCGGCGGGAATGACGCTGGCGGAAGAACAGCTGACTGGAATATGCCGGAACGCGGCGAATCATAAGAAAACTTCCTCCGCGGGCGCAGAGCTGGTGGGTGTTCATCTCGAGGGACCGTTCCTTTCCCAGGCGAAGAAAGGCGCGCAGAACAGCGATTTCCTTCATAAACCGGATGCGGATATGCTTTTAAGACTTCAGAAAGAGGCGGATGGTCTTGTAAAACTTGTGACGCTCGCCCCGGAAGAAGAAAACGGTTTGGAATTCACAAAACGCGCGGTCGAGGCCGGGATCCATGTGTCGATCGGACATACAGCTGCGGATTATGATACAGCGTTAGCGGCATTTCAGGCGGGCGCGGATCATGTGACCCATCTTTTTAACGGTATGCCGCCGATCCATCACCGTGCGCCGGGAGTCATTATGGCGGCATTCGATTCTCCGGGAGTCAGACCGGAGATTATCTGTGACGGAGTTCATATCCATGGCAGTGTGATTCGCGGAACATTTCGTCTGTTTGGGGCAGACCGGATGATCCTGATTTCGGATTCCCTTCGGGCAACGGGAATGCCGGATGGAAAATATCCGTTTGGAGGTCAGATGATCGAGGTACATGGAAACCGGGCAACGATCCTTGACCATCCGGAAACACTGGCCGGTTCGGTCACGAGTCTGATGGGCTGCCTGCGCCGGGCGGTGGCATTCGGAATTCCGCTTGATGACGCGGTCCGCGCGGCATCCTACAACCCGGCAGTATCGATCGGTATGGAAGACCGGATCGGAAGTCTTGATGCCGGAAAGGATGGAACGGCAGTACTGTTGGATCAGAAAGATCTTTCTGTTCGGGGGATTATCTTTAAGGGAAAACGTGTAAAATAGGAGATTCTGTGAGATGAGGCTGTCGCATTAGCAAATATTTTTGCTGGGCGGCAGCCCTGCTTTATGTCCAAATGGCATCGGAATCAGTTACGGTTTCGATGCCATTCTTTATAAATGCAGTTCATTCCCAGCCATCCCTTTCGGCATGCCTTATTCAAATTGTTTTATTTTTAATTATCAAAATCTATGCTGTCTTTAATGAAAAAAGATGGCTTCCCGTCCTTCCAGTCTGAATCTTGCAATGAAGCTTATTGATATTTCGTCCCATCGCCAAAAGGATGC
>ERZ780168.2025-NODE-2025-length-19103-cov-3.250945_pt1 | contig 19103 bp, 18 predicted proteins | sample MGYA00510981_ERZ780168 | MGnify/ENA primary metagenome ERZ780168 (study PRJEB29588, sample SAMEA2158769) | human gut metagenome | biome: human gut; feature: human-associated habitat; material: faeces | place: Denmark | collected 2008/2010 ...
TCCGGTAAAACAACATTTCTAAATGTGTTATCTAATTTTATTCCTAAAGACGAAAGAATAGTCACAATTGAAGATTCAGCAGAACTAAAACTTGATTCTGTTGATAATATTGTCCGAATGGAAACAAGACAGGCAAACAGTCAGGGGGAGAATGTTATTTCCATAAGGGATTTAATTAAAGCGTCATTACGAGTCCGTCCGGATAGAATAATCGCTGGCGAGGTAAGAGGTGGGGAGACTTTGGAGGCGAGGCGCTGGATATGCTGCAGGCCATTATATGTACTATATAACAATTATATATATAACGTGTATAAGGATGGAAAATATAGATTAGAGGGAGGACATAGGAACGATATGAACATTAAGTATAGGTTATTGTGTAAAAGGTTAATAGAGGAAAGAAAGAGAGTAGGTGTCATTCAATATTATAATGTACTGTTCATAATGGAGTTATTGTCAGATAAAGACATATGGTCTTTAGAACAGTGGGTGAACGGTATAAATAACATATATATGAAGGATATACATAACTGGTGTAGAATGCATTTTGTTAAATATCACACTGTATTTGTTTACAGGAAAGAGTATCCGGTAAAAGCAAATATTTGGAATGGGTATTCATATATAAGGTGGCGGATGGAGCGGATGATGAATTTGGGATAAGATAAAATAGTGCTTGCATGAAAGGGAACCTTAAAGTAGGGGATTCTTTTGAAAGTATGGATAGAACGAAGGACAAGGCTCTGCGCTATTCGTTTGGCAGAGCCTGAGCATTGTCCTGATCCGTAGAAAATAAATCTAACTGACCTTCTGGAGTGGAACTTTGACCGGATTCATCTTCAGTCGAGGTCTCTCTTTTTTTGGGTGTTTTATGAGTGTATAATTTCTCAAAAGGAAGTGAATACTTGGATTTTTTATTGTATTCTAGTAAAAGAGCTTCTGCGAATCCTAATGAACCGGCACGACGTTCTCTGGCAGTACGACTGATTTCTCTGACAGAGACACGCCCTATTTTTTCTTTAAATGTGTCATCTTTCATTGTTTCTCCATAAGCATTATCCAGACGGGCAATAGCATTAAACATATTGGAACTAAAGGACATAGGAGCACCTTCCCATGTGGCAACGCAAAGGCGTAAAACACGATCAAGAGTGTGAAAACCATATTTTTCATAGATATTAATTAAAGTGGATACAGCACATATACCTCCGGGGCGAGAGGAAGAAGTAATAGTGAGATCATATGATTCAACAAGGTCACGAATAATAAGTTCTCTATCATTACCAGCTTCAATATTAGCCATGTGCCAAGAAAATAAAATGATAAAGGGTTCGACAGTGCTGAAGCTATATGATAAAATTGAAGAGGTACAAAGAGAATATGAGCATTTAGATAATAAGCTGACATTAATGGAATACAACTTTATATAGTTCTATTTTTTTTGTTTTAACACTACTGTTTCCCTTAGTAAATACTTGTAAGATACATCTCTAATATTTTTGCGGATTTCTAGTTACAATTAAGGTAACTACTATCGGAAAGAGGTGTATTTACTTGCGTACAGAGGATTATATTGCGGACAATATTATAGCTTTATGTAAAAAACGTGATATGAGCAAATATCGGCTGTCACAGTTGACTGGTATATCTCAATCTTCGATTGGAAAAATTATTGCTAAAGAAAGTTTACCAACTATGCCTACTGTAGAAAAGATATGTGATGCACTGGGAGTAACAATGGCACAATTCTTTGCCGGAATGGATGTTCCAGTAAGCTTATCAGAATCACAACAAGAGGTTCTGAATATTTGGAATAATCTTGATGAAAAAGAACAGAATGTAGTGATACAAATGCTCCGGGGACTTCAAAAATAAAGGAAACAGTTGTAACGAAAATGTTGACTGTTTCTTTTTTTATGGAGTTGAGAGATTATGGTGATTGAAAAGAAATATTATGATATTGCACAGCGTGAATTGGAAGAAATGCAAAGAAAAATTAATGCAGAAAAAGCGAAAATGTCAGAAGAAGAGATACTAGAAGATAAAAAATGGCATGATGAACAATTGGAAACAATTATTAAAAAGGCAGAAGCTCATATGCGTCGTTTTAAGAAAGTTCCAGATCCTCGAAAAGTAGTGAAATTCACTTTTTTACAAAAAGATGCATTGGAAATTGCACGGAATATGCAGATGAATATAAAAACTGAGCGTAAAGAAGATGATTTATGGGGGACGATAGAAATGTCATTTAATAATATGTGGTTTTTAGATTCGGCTCCTAGTGAATGGAAAGATATTTGGAATAACTTGATGAAAGAAGCTCAGAGAGTGTATATAGAAGCAAAAGATAACATGATCATGTATCAATATTATTATGATTTGGCGGTAGAAGTTTCTTGTGTGTAGACAAAATACAAATAATGATATACTGTGGATATGATATGTAAAAATAGGGGAATTGAGACAGGACGAATAAAGAGAGCAATTATTGACATATTCTTTGATTCCTATTTTCAATTATTTATTCAGGATAAGCAGTACAATATTTCTAATGAAGACAAACTTATGTATTCCAGGGTAGACAGGCTTGCTCAGTCTTATCAGCATTTCATCAATAAGTATTGTGGTGGCAATAAAAATGTTGTGCTAGATCAGATGAAAAAATATGCGGAGTGTTTCAGAAATAATTTGAAGCCAAATCAATGTGGAATGAGTATACCGAAGGAAGAAGGTGTTGAACGTATAAATGTTGTGATTTTTGGATTAAAGAATACGACGATGATACCTTATATTTTGTATATTGCAAAAAACGTGCAGGACAAAAACGAGCTAAATAAAATGTATGGAATTTTGGAAAGTTATATAATGAGAAGAGTTGTGGTACATGCATCTACTAAAAGTTACAATAATTTATTCACTTCATTGATTTTGAATAAAGTGCTGGATTCGCAGACTTTAACTTTACGTTTAAAAGGAATTGGTGATGCAACTACATATTGTCCAGATGATAATGAAATGAAAATTGGATTTGAAACATCAAAACTGGTTAATCTGCAATCGAAAGGAATTATTTATTTGTTAGAAAGTAAAATTCGTTCAGACAATAGTTCTACAGTATTGCTTGGATTTAACAATTACAGTTTGGAACATTTAATGCCAAAGAAATAGAGAAATAATTGGGGGCTTGTGCGACAGAAGATGATGCAAAAAAGAGAGATTCTCTATTACTGACATTGGGGAATTTGGCGATTATTCCGCAAGCTTTAAATGCATCTATACGTGATGCTGCATGGAATGTAAAAAAGGCGGGAAAGGGACAAAATAAACCAGGTTTACTTTTGTGTGCGAGAGGACTTTATACATTACATGACGTACTTCAAAAAAATGATTGGAACGAACATGAAATAGAAAATCGTGCAGAATGGCTCTTAGCTAATGCACAGAATATTTGGAAAATATAGAATATTCCAAATCCATAAAAGCTGAATGAAAACCAATATGGGAATTTTACAGGTGATACAAAATTTGTAAAATTTTCATATTGGTTTTTTGTGATTTGTAAAAAATCATAAATTTGGATACTGAGTAAGGTTTTGGATTTTTGATTTTTATGTATTTTTCAATTTTGGATAAGGCTCCGAAATTGGCAATTTTGCGGAAGTGTATCCACACTTCCTGTCCTTGCTGTTTTTAAAATCACATAGTGATTTCACAGGGATATAGAGATATTTAGTCTATTTTATATCCCTGTGTTGTGACCGGAAAAAATCGGGGAACCAAGTGTATATTTATGCTGGATGTGAGGAACTGGGGAGCACAATCCTCAGCAAGAATCCTACGTCCGGAAAATATCATATTGCTAAAATAGCGATATGGTATTACCGGGGTGGATCTTGCTCTGGGGGAATTGAGAAACTTATGAGAAACAGAGATTCCACCTATATTCTACTTACAAAGGATTTCTAACTTCCTAAGGGGATTTGTGAGATGAAATTCCGGAGAAAAAGAAAAAATCCTCCAAGTCATGATGACCTGAGGATCGGTACTAGAAAAATCCATAAATTTATGCTATAATTTTGCTATATTTTTGAAAGTGGTAAAGGAGATGCGAATGATACTTCCAGAAAAAATAAAACGACTCAGAATACGCTGTTTTCTGACGCAGGAAGACTTTGCTAAGAAATTAGGCGTGGCATTTTCTACTGTTAATCGTTGGGAACAAGGTAAATCAAAACCGAACCTTGTTGCGATGAAGAATATAAAAGCCTTTTGCGAGGAGAACGATATCCCATATGCTGATATCGAGGACGCATGGCTAAACTATAAAGTCGGAGGAAAAAATAATGGTTGATACAAAGAAAGAGCAGGAACGAGAAGAACTCCATCGTGCAATATGGGCAATAGCAGATGAACTGCGCGGTGCTGTCGATGGTTGGGACTTTAAGAACTATGTCCTCGGTACCATGTTCTATCGCTATATATCAGAAAATCTGACAAGCTATATTAATAACGGAGAAATCGAAGCCGGAAACACGAATTTTGACTTTGCTCAGATGTCAGATGAAGATGCGGAAGAAGCAAGAGAAGGACTTGTGGAGGAAAAAGGATTCTTTATTCTTCCCAGTGAACTCTTCGCTAATATAAAGAAGAAAAGTAATACAGATATGGAATGGGCGAAGGCTCATCTGAATGAAAAGCTTGAGGCTGTATTTCGTCATATCGAGGAATCCTCACAAGGCAGTGAGGCAGAGAGTGACTTTGCCGGACTATTTGCTGATTTTGATGTAAACAGCAATAAGCTTGGTTCCACCGTTGCTAAAAGAAATGAAAAACTTGTAAAACTGTTAAATGGTGTGGCTGATATGAACCTTGGCTCTGTACAAGATCATGATATTGATGCCTTTGGTGATGCTTATGAGTATCTGATGACTATGTATGCGTCAAACGCAGGGAAGTCCGGTGGTGAGTTCTTCACTCCTGCCGATGTATCAGAGCTTCTTACTCGCCTTGGCACTGTTGACAAAACAGAAGTCAATAAGGTATATGATCCAGCCTGTGGCAGCGGAAGTCTGCTCTTAAAATCTCTGAAAATTCTCGGTAAAGAGGGCGTGCGTAATGGTTTCTACGGACAGGAAATCAATATCACAACCTATAACCTTTGCCGTATCAATATGTTCCTGCATGACGTGGAATTCGATAAATTTGATGTTGCCTGTGAAGATACCCTGACAGCACCACAGCACTGGGATGATGAACCATTTGAACTGATTGTTTCAAATCCTCCATATTCCATTAAATGGGCAGGCTCTGACGATGCAACGCTTATCAATGATCCGAGATTTGCTCCGGCAGGTGTTCTTGCACCAAAGAGCAAAGCAGACCTTGCATTCATCATGCACAGCCTTTCTTGGCTTGCAAGCAATGGTACTGCTGCAATTGTATGCTTTCCTGGTATTATGTACCGTGGTGGAGCAGAAAAGAAAATCCGTCAGTACTTAGTGGATAACAACTTTATTGATTGTATTATTCAGCTTCCAAGCAATCTGTTCTTTGGAACTTCTATTGCGACCTGCATTATGGTAATGAAGAAGAATAAGACGAATAACCGTACTCTCTTCATCGATGCAAGCAATGAGTGTGTTAAGGTTACAAACAACAATAAGCTGACTCCTGAGAACATCGATAGAATTGTTGATATTTTTACAAAGCGTGAGGAAGTGGAACATATTGCTCACCTTGCTTCTTACGATGAAGTAAAAGAAAATGATTTCAATCTTTCTGTATCTACCTATGTAGAGGCTGAGGACACCAGAGAGAAAATCGATATTGTAAAGCTGAATGCAGAGATTAAAGAAATCGTTGCTCGTGAGCAAGTTCTTCGTGATGAGATTGATAAAATCATCGCAGAAATCGAGGTATAGGTCGTGAATAAATGGGAACTTGCACGATATATATTAGATGCAAAAAAATCAGTTGATTCGGTATTATACCTATGCAGTCATGCGGAAGAGCTATCAATGATTGATTTGCGCTCGGAAGTAAATGAAATAAAGCGTAAATTTTATGTAAATGGATGTATTGTTCTTGATAAGTGCTTTCCTAAGAATAAAAAAGATATTTGTAAGGATACAACTATTAAAAGCATTTATTACGAGAGAGATAAGAATTATGCTCATAAAGACGATGACTATAAATTGAAAGAATATGCAACAATGGATGAAATCGCTGATGAAATGAAATCACAACTTCAATGTATTGTTGATACCTGCAAAGATTTTCTTCCTGTTGAATTAACATTGGATTATGTTGCGTTTGATAGTAAATTTTTCAGAATTGCGAATGGGATAACAAAAGAAAGAGAAGAACAAATATTAAACTTTAAACATCCAAATCGTGGTAAACAATCCGTAGTTCCTGATGAATATACAAGAACATTTAAAGTCTTTAATGATACAGAAGACATTAGAAATATTTCATCAAATGAGAAAAACCAGTATGCGACTATATTGTCCGTTGGGATTTGTATGGAGGAAACAATGCAACATCTTCAAGATGGTGTTGTGAAATGCAATGTTTTATATGGGTTGAATATGTGGGTATCTATTAATCAATCAAAATTAAATGAAATTAAGAAGTTAAGGGAATTAGGAATGATAGATAATTGTGACATGCCATATATTCCTAAAAATAAAAAAGACGAAAAAAGAGTTATTCAAATATTAAAGAAGGAGGGCTTTTTGAATGAGTAAAATAAATCAGTTAATTCAAAATCTTTGCCCTGCGGGAGTTGAGTATAAAAAATTAGAGAATGTCCTTATCATAAAGAATGGACGAGATTATAAACAGTTTGGTGATGGTAATATTCCTGTTTATGGATCAGGTGGAATCATGACTTACATAGATACGGCTGTTTATGACAAGCCTTCGGTACTTATTCCCAGAAAGGGATCTCTTGATAAGTTATATTATGTAGACACTCCATTTTGGAATGTTGATACCATTTTCTATACGGATATTGACACTTCATTGGTTGAGCCAAAGTATATTTATTACTATTTAGAAGGACAGCATTTGGAAAGATTAAACAAGGCAGGTGGTGTTCCAAGTTTAACACAAGCCGTGTTGAACAAAGTGCAGCTTCCTGTACCTCCGTTGGAGGTACAACGTGAAATAGTCCGTATATTGGACTCTTTCACGTTACTTACAGCCGAGCTTACAGCCGAGCTTACAGCCGAGCTTACAGCTCGGAAGAGCCAATATGAATTTTATCGTAGAAAATTACTTACTTTCGATGAGTCTATTCCACAATTGCAATTAAGAGATGTTGCTTCTTTTAGAAATGGAAAAGGACACGAAAAGAATATTGCAGATAACGGAAAATATGTTGTTGTTAATTCAAAATTCATCTCTACCAATGGGCAGGTTATCAAAAATTCAGATGAGCAATTGAGTCCCCTTTATTTCGATGATATTGCCATGGTAATGAGTGATCTTCCGAATGGTCGAGCACTTGCAAAGTGCTATTTGATTGACAAGGATGATAAATTTACCCTTAATCAGAGAATTGGTGGATTCCACACATTAGACGAGAATATAGTAGTTACAAAATATTTGTTTTACATTTTGGATAGAAATTGGCAATTACTGAAATACGATAATGGAGTTGACCAAACCAATCTAAAAAAAGATGATATTTTGAACATTTCTATACCGGTTCCTGCTATAGATGTTCAGAAAAGATTAGTTTATATGTTAGACAACTTTGATGCCATTTGCGCTGACCTTAACATCGGTCTTCCGGCTGAGATTGAAGCACGTCAAAAACAATATGAATATTATCGTGATGTACTATTGACATACGCTGCAACAGGCAAGATAATCGCTCAGACAGACAGACAGACAGACAGACAGACAGACAGACAGACAGACAAGCATAATTAAGCTTATTCAGTTTGTCTATGGTTCTGTGAAGATTTCTCTTGGAACAATCGGAAAAATATCAATGTGTAAGAGAATTATGAAGTCTGAAACTTCTTCCACAGGAGATGTTCCGTTTTTTAAGATTGGAACTTTTGGTGGAGAGCCTAATGCCTATATATCAAAAGATACATTTGAAAAATATAAAAAGGATTACTCTTACCCTAAGAAGGGTGACATACTGATTTCTGCTGCCGGAACGATTGGAAGAACAGTTGTATTTGATGGTAAGCCTGCGTATTTCCAAGACTCTAACATTGTGTGGATTGATAACGATGAGTCGATAGTTCTCAATAGATACTTGTATTATTACTATCAGTTACAACCTTGGAAAGCGTCTACAGGAGGAACAATCGCAAGATTATATAATGACAATATTCGTGATGCGGTAATTAGTGTTCCCTCTTTATCAGAACAAGAATGCATTGTAGGTATCCTCGATAGATTTGATGCTCTCTGTAATGACCTGAGTAGCGGTCTTCCTGCTGAGGTTGAGGCAAGGCAGAAACAATATGAATACTACAGAGATAGACTGCTCAATTTTGAGCCGATAACAAAATAAACACGAAAGAGGTGATGCATGTGCCTTATTTTAATATCGTAGCCGAAACAAACGAGAATACTGTTGTAACAGAATATGAACCTGTGAAGGTTCGTGCTGACCAATATCAGAGCGAGGCTGCGTTGGAGAAAGAATTTATCCGTATGCTTTGTGATCAAGGCTACGAGTATCTTTCTATCCATACCGAAAAAGATTTGATTGCAAATCTTAGAACTAAGCTAGAGGAACTGAATAACTATAAGTTCACAGATACTGAATGGTACCAGTTCTTCCATTCTGCTGTGGCAAATTCGAACGAGCACATCGTAGAAAAGACTCGCAAAATCCAAGATGATAATGTGCAGGTCTTAAAGCGTGATGATGGCTCATCCAAGAATATCTCACTGATTGACAAGCAGAATATACATAACAATCGTCTGCAAGTCATCAATCAGTATGTTATTGGCCAGGAAGATGGTGCAAGATATGACAATCGTTATGATGTCACTGTGCTTGTCAATGGTCTGCCACTCGTGCACATCGAGTTAAAACGCAGGGGTGTTGCCATCCGAGAGGCTTTCAATCAGATAAACAGATATCAGCGTGACAGTTTCTGGGCTGGCTGTGGACTCTATGAGTATGTACAGATATTCGTTATTTCCAACGGAACAAATACCAAGTATTATTCTAACAGCACACGTTTCAATGCCATCAAGGATGCCAATGCATCTAAAGGCAAGAAAGGTAAAACAAGTAATAGCTTTGAGTTCACATCCTTCTGGGCAGATGCCAATAACAGAGTCATTCCGGATTTGATTGATTTTACAAAGACCTTCTTTGCCAAACATTCTATCCTTAATATTCTTACGAAGTATTGCATCTTTACTTCTGAGAATATGCTGATGGTTATGCGCCCATATCAGATTACGGCAACAGAGCGTATTATCAATCGAATCGAGATTGCAAATAACTATAAAAAATATGGTTCTATCGAAGGTGGCGGATACATTTGGCACACCACAGGTTCCGGCAAAACACTGACTTCTTTTAAGACTGCAAGACAAGCTTCTTATCTGCCTTTTATCGATAAGGTGCTGTTTGTCGTAGACCGTAAGGACTTGGACTACCAGACCATGAAGGAATATGACCGATTTGAAAAAGGTGCTGCCAACAGCAATACCTCTACGGCTATATTAAAGAAACAGCTAGAGAATCCGAATGCCCGAATCATTATCACAACGATTCAAAAGCTTGCTACCTTCATCAAAAAGAATCCGGGGCATGAAGTATATCAGAAACATGTGGTTATTATCTTTGATGAATGTCACAGAAGTCAGTTTGGTGATATGCACACAGCCATCGTAAAGAACTTCAAGAAATATCATTTGTTTGGATTTACGGGTACACCGATATTCTCTGTGAATGCAGATCGTGCAAAGAACCCTGAGTTCTTTACCACTGGTCAGACCTTTGGTGATCAACTTCATACATATACCATCGTAGATGCCATCAATGATAAAAATGTACTTCCATTCCGTGTAGATTACATCAAGACAATGGATGTAGAAGAAGATATTGATGACGAGATGGTATGGGATATCAATCGTGAAAAGGCAATGATGGCTCCACAGAGAATCAGCCTTGTAACAAAGTATATCCTTGAGCATTTTGACCAGAAGACCTATCGTGGCGATAAGACCTATGTTTACAACACCCTTATGAATGTTGCAGAGGTTGCTTCTGCAGACAGAGGTGCAGTGGAAGAAATCAAGAAGAAACAGCGTGTAAGTGGCTTTAACTCCATCTTTGCTGTTGCCTCTGTTCCAATGGCAAAATTGTACTATGAAGAGTTCAAAAAGCAAATGGAAGCAGATCCTACCAAGAAACTGCGTATTGCTACTATCTTCAGCTATGCTACTAATGAGGAAGAATCCGATGGTATTCTCGATGAGGAAAACTCTGAAGATACATCAGCACTTGATAAGCCTTCTCGTGATTTCTTGGAAGATGCCATCAAAGATTATAATGAAATGTTCCATACGAACTACGATACCTCAAGTGATAAGTTCCAAAATTATTATAAAGATGTATCTCTTCGTATGAAGAATAAAGAACTGGATCTGCTCATCGTAGTCAATATGTTCCTTACAGGCTTTGACGCTACGACACTGAACACACTTTGGGTAGATAAAAATCTGAAGATGCACGGATTAATCCAAGCGTTCTCAAGAACAAACAGAATCCTAAATTCTATCAAGACATTCGGTAATATTGTCTGCTTTAGAAATCTGCAAAAACGAGTAGACAGTGCCATCTCATTGTTTGGAGATAAGAATGCTGGTGGTATCGTCCTTCTGAACAGCTTTAAGGATTACTATTATGGCTACGAATCTGTAGACGGAAAGCAGATGCCCGGTTATGCAGATATGATGGAAGAACTTGAAGAAAAGTTCCCACTGTCAGAACCACAGATTATCGGAGAACAGAATCAAAAAGACTTCATTTCATTGTTTGGTGCAATTCTTCGTATGCGTAACCTATTATCCTCATTTGATGAATTTGTTGGCAAGGAACTGATTACAGAGCGTGACCTGCAGGATTATCTTGGAAGATACCAAGACCTTCGTGATGAGTGGAAACGCAGACGTGAGCAAGGAGAAAGCACAGACATTATTGATGATATTGTCTTTGAAGTAGAACTTATCAAGCAGATAGAAATAAATATCGACTATATCCTTATGCTCGTTAAGAAGTATCACGATACCCACTGTGAGGATAAGGAAGTGCTTATTACCATCAATAAGGCAATTGATGCCAGTCCTGAGCTTCGCAGCAAGAAAGCACTCATTGAAACTTTTATTGCAGGAATCAACGAAGTAGATGACATCATGACTGAATGGCATGATTATGTTGTTGCTAAGCGTAAAGAGGACTTGGAAAATATTATAAAAGAAGAAAGGCTGAAACCGGAAGAAACGAGAAAGTTCTTAGAGAACGCATTTCGTGACGGTGAAATCAAGACTGCCGGAACGGACATTGATAAGCTAATGCCACCTGTGTCAAGATTTGGTGGTGGAAAACGTGCTGAGAAGAAGCAAGGTGTTATCAGTAAGCTCAAGACTTTCTTCGAGAAGTATTTCGGAATTGGAGGCTCTGCATCATTCGCAGAAGAACAGAAGCCATTTACTTATAACACATCATCGGAACCTGCCTTAATGGTGGCCGAGGATAAAGCACCTTATAATACAAAATAAGAAAATGACCACACCGGAGTAAATCAATACTCTAGTGTGGTCATTCTGTTTTTGAGTTCCGTTTGAAGGCTTTGATTAGAAATTAATCGTTGTTTTCGTTAATCCCTAATTAAGCCATCCAAAGTAACTCTCTCTGTGATAAAATCAAAAAGTTATAGTATCAGTGATTCGGTAAGATTACAAAAATCCTTAACAGGAATATTTTCTTTAAGTGGTAAAGCTGTCTCTAAAAAGGTTTCGTCTGCAAATCTTTCGAGTTCAGAATCAAAATGTATAATTGAAGCATTTGTATTTAATTGATATGGCGGAATTGTAACAAAATAATCATAATCTTCGTAAGAAGGAGTGGCGCAAGAAACTTTGATTTTTCCGTCCAATTTCAATTTTGCAAATTCTCCATAAATGGCAGTTAAGGCTTTTTTCCTTTCTTCATCAGAAGTAATTCTATCTACATATCTAATATACCAATAATCTATATTTCCCTCTTTTAATTCAATTAAATAATCGTATGATTTGGGCGTTCCAGATTTTATTGTCCATTCAACTTTATGCAGACTTGTCATCATGGAAAGTCCACGCATTAAGGTAGAAAAAAACTTTTCATGCACCTGAACAGTAGAGAGATCCAGAGAAAATCCATTGTCTGCAATTATCTTTTTTCGTTCCCGTATTTTCTTAGAAGAATATCCCGTTGCATCATATAATTCTTGGATAAGTTCTGGATCATCAATGGCTTTTGCAATTTTATCAATAGTGCTTTTATATGGTCTTCCAGATCGGGCACCGTTGAGCATTCGTGAAATGGTTGCATTATTTAAGCCTGTTTGTTCAGATAATTCTTTTTGTGTTTTTTTCTGTAAAATGATTTGAAGTATATTGATGAATCTTTCCTGATCGTAAACGCTGTCAGGATTTATTAGTGTGCCTGAATTTGATATAAATTCGTTCATTCAAATCTCCTCTTGACTTCTTTGACTTTGTATAAATTGACTTCTTGTATTTTATCTTATCAATTATATCCCTAAAAATCAATTTAAAACATAAAGAAATCAAAAAATGCTTTATTGATATTCCTTTAAAAGTCAAAGAAGTCAAAAACGTAATTGACATTTTGACTTCTTTGTGTATAATGTAAATCAAGAAGTCAAAGAAGTCAAACGAATCAAAAAGAAAGGAAGGAGGGCTGTGGATTGAAATATAGGGTTGTTTCGGTTTTGAAAGATAATAGACCACGTTTTTTGATTATTTCTGATATTGAAGAAATTGAAATCCTTCCATCAAAGTATTTGAAGCATCTGGATCAGATTAATGCTTCTCCGAATACTGTAAAATCCGCAGCCTTCGCACTTTCATATTATTACAATTATCTGCAGGAGCAAACGATAGGATTGGATGAGATTACATTGCTATCCTATTCAGAGCAGAATAAACATTTTATTGATTTCTTGTATTGGGTTAAGAGTGGAAAGCATACTGAGCATAATACACAGACGAGCAATAAGACCTGCAATATGTATCTTGGTGCAGTCTTCAGATACTATCAGTTTTTGGCACTGGAAGATGTTTTGCCAATGCTTAAAGTCTTACGAGTGAAAAAAGTATCGTATTTTGACAGTATGGGAGTAAATCATCAAAGTGCAGTGAATTCGTTTAAAGGTTTCTTCAAAGAAGAAGAACCTAATCTGGAAGAAATAACATCCGAAGAAATACAGGAGCTGATAAATGCCTGTACGAATGATAGAGATCGATTGCTGATAGCAATGATGGCAGAAACCGGTCTTAGATTAGGGGAAATTCTAGGAATCCATTATACCGAAGATATTGATTTTGAAAGAAGGACGGTTCGGGTAAGGTATCGTGAATCCAATACCAACTTGGCAAGAGCAAAAAATGCAGAATATAGAATGGCTTTGTTAAGTAATACAACTTTTGAGTTCTTGGTTAAGTACATTTCTGATAATCGAAAAAGTCTGATGAACTCGGAGTATCTATTTACAAAATTAACTGGAAAAAACAAAGGAGAGCCATTAGATGCGGATTCTGTGTATAGCATGTTGAAAAGGCTATCCAAAAAAACGGATATCAATTCCCATCCGCATCAGCTCCGACACTATTTTGCGGAGGAAAGAAGAAAAGAAGGATGGGATTTGAATGACATTCGTTTTGCCTTGGGGCATAAGAAAGTTGAAACTACCATTAAATACTTGGGTGAAAATAATGAACGATTGATAGAAGCGACAGATCAATACTACTCAAATAATGAAGATTTATACCAAATTGCAGATTTTCTGTAAAAGGAAGGAGGGATTACCTTGGCAGTATTAAAAATTGTTCCGAAGTTATATCAGGAAAAAATATCTGAGAAATTAAAGGAAGAAATATCTTTAGTTACGACTGGAGAAGCAAAATACTATAACCGGTTATACAAATTTTTTCAGTATACAGATATACAGTGTACTGCAGATATTAACTATGAAACGAGAAAAATGTATATGGATTCTCTTGAAAAAGAGGATATTTCAGAAAAATATAAAGCGGAATTACTGGGCTTATTTGATCGTTTAAAAATAGAAAATATGCCGGATGTCTATTCACAAGGAAAGCCCTTCTCTGTAGAACAGGAGTTTTTTAAGCAAGACAAATTGTTTTTGCTGTATGTCCCCAATAAGAAGAAAGCACAATCTTTCCGTCAGGTGGTTAATAAGAATGATTTGTTATGGGACTTAACGAGGATACATTCATCACAGTTGGTGCGACAGACAAAAATATTGCTGTGTGAAATTCTGAATATGGATAAGGTACAAAGACATCGAAGATATTTTTTAGAACCATTAAAAGCACTTATACGGTTTTGCGATAAGTACGGAATAGATGATATTGAAGAAATGGAACAGGCAGACGAAAACAGATTTTATCTGTATTTAAACAAGGAGTCGGAAATTATAAAAAAACAGGCTTCTAAGATTGTTGAGTTTGCGAGAAGAACGTTATTTCTGACAGATTCAGAGACAAATTGGCGAGCGTGTATCTGGTATATGGATAGGTTTCAGTTTGATAAATCGAGAATCAATGCCAGTTCACCTGTTAAAAGCCTTTCATTTATTAATATTTACGAAAAAGAAAATCGTTGGTATTTACAATTATACGCAAAATATTTGGTCGGGATATCTGACCTGTCTTTATCAAATATCCGAAATACAATAAGTTTTATTTCACAATTTTTAAAATATCTGGATGGACAGAGTAAGAAAGTAACTGAACTGGAGATGCAAGATATAGCGGATTATGTGTCTGTTTTGGATAAGTCCGATATTAAGTATTCCACTTTTAACCGATATATTACACATATGCATATATTTCTACAGTTTTTGAAAATGAAAAATATTGAAGTGTTGAAGTTTTATCCGGAACGATTTTTAAAAAAAGGTTTTTCGGAACACAATGAAAGAAGTGTTCCAGAAAAAACAATTGCTCATCTAATTAAGGAGCTGCCGGCATTCCCAGAGCATTTACAGTTGATGTATTTGATTTTGTTTTGCACAGGAATTAGGAAAAGCGAGGTTTGTACAATAAAATCGGGAGCCTTTTATTCGCAAGGCAATGAGAACTGGATGCGCATATATCAAAGCAAAATGCGGAGGGAAAAAGTCATTCCTGTTCCCAGTTTATTGGTTGGACTGGTGAACGATTATGAAAAAAAGTACGGAATAAAAAATGGGGAGTATTTATTCAAAAATAAAAAGGGTGGTGCATTTAATGGACAGACATTTTCAAATCAGATGATTCGGGAGTGTAAGGCTCGTGGGATTGCCTGCGGAGATTATATCTTTAGAGCACACGATTACAGACATAACCTTGCAACTTCAATGTACGGAAATGGGGTTTCTATACAAGGGGTACGAGATTATCTAGGACATTCAAGTGAGAATATGACAAAACAGTACATTGATTTCATGCCGGAACGTATTGTATCGGCTGAAGATAAATATTTCTCTAAAAATCAGTCATTTAAATTGAAAGGAGCAGAAGATGATGAAAGGTAATATTAATTTGATTTCGTATGACTGTTATCAACAAGCTACAGAAAAACAGTTGGCAGGACTGAAATGGAAGGAAAACAGGGTGTACTACATATCAGAGATTCATAATGAAAAGATGCAGGATGAGATTTATGGGTATATCGATGATAGATGTAGACGTTTGTCATTATCAACAGTAGTAAATGATATTTACAGATTTGATCTGTTGAAAGAATTTCTGAATGAGAAGTGTACAAGTTGTAGCAGCATCACTGATAAAAAATGGGAAGAACTGGAGAGAAGTTATAAAGCATTTTTATATAAAAAAGGATTGGCGCTGTATGTTAGAAGAAATAGACCGGATAGGCGGAATGTTGAGCAACAAAGTAGCGCTCAGATTTCTTTTCTGAAAATGTATTATGAGTATGTTGTGAAGTGTAAAACAGCAGATATTCCAGAAAATGAAAAAGATGTATGGGATATGAGAAAGTTGGATATTGTGCCAAGGAGTAATCCGATTCGTGGAAGATATAGATTAGATTTTCGTGAGATCAGGCAGAAAGAATTTAAAGAGATAATAAAGAAAATATTGTATAGCCACTGCCAGACAAAAGCAATGGGTAGTATAAAAGGTGAATTGCGTGGATTCCGTCGGTTTGCTAGTTTCATGTATGATCGATTCCCAGGAGTAAAGCACTTTACAGAAATTAGCAGGGATATGATAGAAGATTATCTGGTTTATATAAAAACGGATACCGGTCTTACATCAGTCAGTTACACGACAGAGCTGTCGGTTTTGGATAATCTGTTGGATGAAATAGGGCGTGAACTGGAAATAGGAAATATATGCAACCTTTTTCTGTCCAGTGATTGCAGAGCATATGACAACGCTTTACCAGAAGCGTATTCAGATGCAGAAATCAGAAGATTTAATTGTGCATTAACAAAATTAAAGCCCCAGTTAGGCAGATGTTTAATAATACATCAGATGCTCGGTACAAGAATAGAGGATACGTTGACTTTGCGAAGGGATTGCTTATCTGAGAAATCTGGACATTATTTTATAACTATTATCCAGCAGAAAACAAGGAAATACAAAAGACCAGTTAGCGATCAGCTGGCAGAATTGATTAGAAAAGCAATAGAAGTTTCAGAAAAGGAGCATCCAGATTCAGAATATATTTTTCTGCAAGATAATGGAAAATTGTATACAGATTCAATGCTGAAATATCATGTAAATATCATGATTTATGAAAATGATATCAGGGATGATAATGGAAATTATTTTGAGTTTCGTACACATCGTTTTAGACATACTTTTGGAGTAAAACTTACAGAAATGAAATTAGATGATGATAGCATTGCAAGGCTGTTGGGGCATAAGGATACACGAACCATACCACATTATCGGCGGTTAAGAAACGAAGCATTAGCGGAGGATACAAAGGCTGTACGAGATGAAATGAATGAATTATTAGCACAATACAGGAGGGAAAAGGAAAATGCAGAAACACGATAAAATGGTAGCACTGGCAAAAGAAAAAAGTGCGGAAATGACGGAAACAGCAATAACAGCTATTGAAACAATGTATAGAAAAAATATAAAAATTTCAGTTGCTGAACTTACAAAACTAACAGGACTTTCCAGAGGTTTTTTCTATAATAATCCGAATGTGAAACAGGTCATGATGGAATTGAAGGAAAAACAACAGGGAATGATATTGCGAAATCCTAAAAGTGATGCTATTGCAAAAGCACAGGAAGCACGGATTAAGAGTTTAGAACAGAAATTATCCGATAGTGTTCCGAAAAACGAATATGAAAGTCTTCAGAAAAAATATGAAGAATTACAGGTGAAATATAGTCAAATGAAAAAGGGAACACTGTTGAAGATGTACGACCAATTATAGGAAGAAAAGGAGAATATTTTATGCAGAACGAAATTTATGATGAGAAAAATGGACTTACTTATATGTTATGTGGTGATTATTATTTGCCAGAATTGGCACTTACAGATATCGAACCAACTTATGGGAAATATGGGATGCTTCGTAAAAGCTATTTACAGGAACACAGAAAGGCAAAATATCAAATATTGTTGTTACAAGGAAAACTTGTCGAGCATTTGAATCAGATTGATACAGAAGCAAGGGAGAGGGAAGAACAATTGGTAAAACAGATGATGGAGATACATGGAATTACAGAGAAATTAAAAAGGCAGGACAACATAGAATGGACAAGGAGGATGAACACTATTTATCATGATGCAGAAGAGATGATTTTGACGGAAATGATATACGCGAAAGGATAATATCTGTATTGGACAGCAAGAATTTTGCAGTCCGGATAGCAAAAAAGTGGAAATCCGGATGGCAAGATTCTTGCAGTCCGGAAAGATAAAAAAGTGAGGGATTAAAAATGTTGGTTAAGTACATAATAAAAGTGTTTTTATATTTTATTCTTGCAGTAATGACATTGATTCGCGAGTTATTAAAAATTCCGATGATATTGGGAAATATTTTGCTTTACTTTTTATCAATTATATTTATTCTGACAGGTGTTTTGAGTTATGGATTTGCATTGGAATCTGCAAGAGAATGTGGTCGAATGATAATAATTGGTATGGCATTTGGTGCAATACCAGACTTTATCCCATTTTTGGGAAAAAGTTTAGAGACATTGGTTGCAAAACTGTTGAGTATGACAAATGAATGAGAAAGTCGATATGAAAGAGGGCTGTGAAAGGCTCTCTTTTCTTTTTCCAGCTGTGGAATGGCAAGATAATAACATTATATACACTGTACATTAAGTACAAATATTGTATTTCTGCATGATGGGAACATAAGGAGTCCATATAAAGGCACTTAATACAGGACACGACGGAAGTCTCAGTACGGGGCATGCGAACAGTCCGAAGGACATGATAAGCCGTCTGGAAACTATGGTACTGATGGGAATGGACCTTCCCCTCCCTGGCGGCCATAAGAGCACAGATTGCAACAGCAATAGATATAGTTATTCATTTAGGAAGAATGAGAGACAAAACAAGAAAAGTATTGGAAATTAATGAAGTGGTTGGGATAAGAAATGGTCAGATAGAACTAAACAGGTTGTATGTTTTTAAGGAAGAACCTGAATCTGACAAAAATAAAGTTGTGGGACAATTGGAAAGAACTGAAAATCCACTAATTAATAAGCAAAAGTTGGAAAGAAAAGGTTTGGCTTAAGATAATTGTCCGGTAAGGGGGAATATGAATTATTGTATGTCAGGAAAGAAGAAGACTGTAAGCCTGATAATAATAGGTCTGTTGG
>ERZ780168.2028-NODE-2028-length-19092-cov-74.563744_pt1 | contig 19092 bp, 14 predicted proteins | sample MGYA00510981_ERZ780168 | MGnify/ENA primary metagenome ERZ780168 (study PRJEB29588, sample SAMEA2158769) | human gut metagenome | biome: human gut; feature: human-associated habitat; material: faeces | place: Denmark | collected 2008/2010 ...
AGTCGTCAATCAGGAAGTCTGCCCAATGCTTCTTTTTAAGGGCTGACTATTTACAATAGGATTTGTAGCCGCTAATTTTAGCAAATCGGCATTGCTACCTATCTCAAGATATAGGTCTCCTAATTTCTCAATGGTTGACAACACCGTACTATATGGACGATCTTTCCGAAGTCTGATAACCTCGGAAAGAGTGTCTTTTGTACAAAATATTCTATGCACAGCCATCGCTATTCATTACTTATGTCGAATAACCTGATTGCTTCGTTATCGGCTTCATCAAGGAACCCCGCGCCGAAATCTTGTGAAAATTTCCCGTTCTCTTTAAGTCCCATGTTGTATGGATGACTGTTCTCATCCACATAGATAACAGACACATCATCGGTAGGAATTTTCTTCTCAGCTACGCGTACTTGCAACCTACGAATTAAATATTCGCTATGGGTCTCAATGACAAAGTGGATGTTATACTTTTCGCGTGCCTCAGCAAACATGTCCACAAGCATAGACTGAAACTTGGGATGCAGGTGAATCTCAGGTTCCTCAATTATTATAGTCTGCTCCGGGAACAAAACCTTGTCGGTATACATATCAGTAATATACACATAATTCTGTCCATACCATCCTTTGACAAGAAAGTGCTTGAATGCGCGTTGTATTCCCGTCTCTATCTCTAAGAGAATAGAGAACAATTGTGTTATTCCATATCCCTCATCTGCCAATAAGCTGGCATGATTCCCTTTATGAAGCTTAATGGCAACACCTAACCCTTCAGTGTCCATATCCAGAGTAGCATAGTCGCAAATCCCAAACTTTTTTAACCACTTATTCATAAAGGCATCTGGTTCATAGCCTTTTTCATTTTTATATTTCTTAAGACCAATAAAATCGCGACGTGCGTTAAAATAACGATTAAGAAGACCAGCGAAATCCGATTTTGAATCAAGTGTATATAAACGTTTGACATCTATTCTAGATGAACCGACATATGCCAATGAGCCGCACCATGATGGTGTTAACGCCTTTTGAAGTTGTTCATTAACATACTTTTTGAAGTCTTCCCAAAGGTAATGAATAGTCAGTTGTTGTCTGTTCCCAATCCATTCTTCTCCATTAGTTAACCTAATTTTCTCTGAGAACGATAAATCAAGAGAAAGATTTATATACTCTCCGGCATTAATAAGAGTAGTTAGAAGCATTGGGAACTTAATATCGCTCTTTTGCAGCTGGTCAAGCTTTTTAATGTCTCCCTCTGCAAATTTAGATAAAAGTATTCTCCAACCTTCATCCGTTATTGAAGCCTCAGAATTCACATTAGACCAGTCTTGAGGAACATTTGGTAAATATTCAAAATCAAGATTAAATTCGTTTGAGAATCGTGACATCCAGACTTTTTGACGCAATTTGAAGAATTCATAAAATGTCTCACTTTCAGAAATCAAGAAAACTTCAGTAAGACGACGAAAAAGTATTGCAAGACCTTTATCGTGCTCAAAGGCTGGAGAAAGAATCTGCTCAACTTCTGTTGCAAAATTTGACTTATTAAGTCTCCCTATTTTTTCAAGTAAGGGTACCTTGAATAAGCTATCATTATCTACGGCCCAATTAAGAGTTTTATAGGAGACCTTATGTGTACATTCATACTCGCATGCATCTATTCCAGAAAACATGGAATTACGTTCGCTATCTGGATCCAGAAGGTTCTTGGTATTTTCAAAATAATCATTCAGAAAAGGCTCAGCGTTAAGATAGCAGACACCACCTACCGATTGGAATATTGCATCTTCTCCCTTAACGATAGTTATTTCCTTTAAATAACCTCTGTTTAAAACATCCGCTTGGTTACTATTGAATATAAGAATGACCTCCAATCCATTGTCGGCTATAAACCTATACTCAATTTCGCCCTTGACGGACTTCGAGTTGACGACCTTGTCAAAACGACCAAGGAGGTTTAATGGATAAGAATCGAAATCCATAGTATAGTCTCCTAAAGCAATGACATCTTTTAGATGAGATACCGCCGATTTAACTTTCTGCATATAGGTGTCCAATAGCAATATGGATTTGGCGATACTACTTTTGCCGGAACTATTGCACCCCGTGAGAACCGTAAATGGAGCGAATTTAACATCAGCGCCGTCTGAACCGAATACCCTAAAATTTTTTATATTATAATTTGTCTTCATATTATCTTTTTATTTTTACGATGCAAAATTATGACTCGCTTGCGAACCCAATGTTCGCAGATAAATAAGTCTTAAGAAAAAGTGTTATATCGACCAACCATTCGATTGATACGGTCGACAATCTTATCGCGCAACGAAATGGGAGTAAGAACTACAAGATCCTCACCCCATGCGGTAAGTTCGCGTATAAGTTCAAAGTTTTCACGACATTCAATCGTAAAAAAGTCTCCCGATGAAAGTTGTGGATATAATATACGCATTTTCTCTGACCGGTTGCCATTTATACAAATTTGTGAACCATGTATAGGTTTTGTATGGATATACCCTTTAATTTCATCACTTGCCCAAAATAGAATTTGAGATAATGGGGCATTTTCATTGTAAGTAACGCCAATAATTTCTTCAAACCGTTCTTCAAGATCTATTTCACACGGCTTATATATATAGCCGGGCAAATATTCAATTTTTGAAAGTCTGTCAAGAGCAAAATTGAGAATTCGATTTGTATCATAAGCACCTCCAACAATATACCATCGACGGTTGTATTCCTTAAGCAAATAAGGAGATATAATTACCGAGCGCTCCGTGGAATCCCAAAATTTACTATAGGTCAAGATTACGACTGAATTATTAGAAATAGCTGAGAACAAAGATGCTATCAATGTTGAATTTTCAACTAAATTTTTGGAGAGGGAGATTATTGGTCGTCGTTCTTCAAGTTTAAGCTGTTTGCGAAGTTCGGCGAGCCACTTGAAATTATCAAGACCATCAAAACTTCCTAAAGTAGTAAGTGCCGATTCTAAAACGGCCTTTTCATCCTCGGTTAATTTCTTCTTGAAGATTGAAAACGTCGGATCGGCATATCTCAAACATCTTTTTCGATAAACTCTGTCGTTTAATGCTGAAGCATCAATGAAATAACGTTCAATCTCCACATTAAAAGGACTGTTCCATTCCAGATATTCTATATCCTTTTCGATACAACGTTTACTAACGCCCTCATTTATTCCAAATTCTTGAAGCTGACTATTAACATAGTCCGTAATATCTTGAATCGACACAGCTTTGTGCCGATTAGAAAGCACTGAATCTATCAATGCATATCTAGTCATTGCGTTTTTATTATTCGGCATAAGAGATTGTCGCTTTTCGCATGATTAAGTTAAATTTTCCTACACACGCCAGTTCGGGATAATGAAATAGAAACATGCTACCTCGCAAAGAAGCATTTAGGTTTCACTGCAATTTCTCCTTTCTTATTCATCAGTCCAAAATACTGATAATATGAAAAGGATATAATGGGACGTAGCACTTCCCTAATATTATAATCAGCAAAGTCTATCATTACTCTAGCTATGAAATATTCGATGTTTGTGAATTCCATAATCTGGTTATATTTCATTTTATCATATGCTGCAAAGTTTGTTCCTTTGCCAGAACCCTATATTCACACGTACTTGATGTCGCTTCCCTTGATTTTTAATATTGCGTAAAACCAAGTTCATCAAGGAAAGCATAATATGTCTTCCAAAATCGACTGTACTTTTTTAGGATTTTGAAGATATTATGTAGCCCAATAAACGCAGAATCCAAATGCAAATGCAATATTAACGAAAATGTTTGAATAATTCGACGGTCGGAGTTGAAAAAATTCAGCTTTTCACGAAACCTTCGGTTCAATGTAGAGTAGTGTAAAGTCAAGTGTAAAGTCAAGTCCGCGTCAGTTGCGCAATTTTTGGACAATCTTGTAGCAACTGTCAATAAAAATGCGTAACTTTGCAGCCGCTTTTAGAGCCTCATACTTATGCAGAAAATCAGAAACATTGCGATTATCGCACACGTCGACCACGGCAAGACGACCCTCGTCGACAAAATGCTGCTCGCCGGGAACCTTTTTCGTGAGAACCAAAACGCCGGCGAACTCATTCTCGACAACAACGACCTTGAGCGCGAACGCGGCATAACAATTTTGTCTAAGAACGTATCCATCAACTATAAAGGATACAAAATCAATATAATCGACACCCCGGGACACGCCGACTTCGGCGGTGAAGTGGAGCGCGTGCTCAACATGGCCGACGGCTGCCTCCTCCTTGTCGACGCTTTTGAAGGCCCGATGCCGCAGACGCGCTTCGTGCTCCAGAAGGCCATACAGATGGGGCTCAAGCCTGTGGTGGTAATCAACAAGGTCGACAAGCCCAACTGCCGTCCCGACGAGGTGCAGGAGATGGTGTTCGACCTGATGTTCAGTCTCGATGCCACCGAGGACCAGCTCGACTTCCCCACCATCTACGGTTCGGCCAAAAACGGCTGGATGAGCACCGACTGGCAGAAGCCGACCGACAATATCCTGCCCGTACTCGACGCCATAATCGAACACATACCCGAACCGCAGCAGCTCGAAGGCGACACGCAGATGCTCATCACGTCGCTCGACTACAGCAGCTACGTTGGCCGTATCGCCATCGGACGCGTACACCGCGGCACGATACGCGAGGGACAGGACATTGCCCTCTGCAAGAAGGACGGCTCGACTGTGCGCCAGCGCATCAAGGAGCTGCACACGTTCGAGGGCATGGGACGCAAGAAGGTGGCCGAGGTGAGCAGCGGCGACATTTGCGCGCTCGTCGGTATCGAAGGGTTTGAAATCGGTGATACGATAGCCGACTGGAACAATCCCGAACCCCTACCCCGCATCGCCATCGACGAACCGACGATGTCGATGACATTCACCATCAACGACTCGCCTTTCTTCGGCCGCGACGGCAAATTTGTGACATCGCGTCACATCGGCGACCGTCTGACCAAGGAGCTCGACCGCAACCTGGCGTTGCGCGTCACCAAGGCCGACAACGAGGACGTATGGACAGTGTTCGGCCGAGGCGTGCTGCACCTGTCGGTGCTCATCGAGACAATGCGCCGCGAGGGCTACGAGCTTCAGGTAGGCCAGCCGCAGGTCATCATCAAGGAAATCGACGGAGTGAAGTGCGAACCTGTGGAATTGCTCACAATCAACGTCACCGAAGAGTATGCCTCTAAGATGATCGATATGGTCACCCGCCGCAAAGGCGACCTCATATCAATGACCTCGCAGAACGACCGTGCGCATATGGAATTCCAGATACCGTCGCGAGGCATCATCGGATTGCGCAACAATGTGCTTACGGCCTCGGCCGGAGAGGCTATCATGGCACACCGCTTCCTCGAATACCAGCCGTGGAAAGGCGAAATCGAACGCCGCACCAACGGTTCGCTCATCGCCATGGAGGCAGGTACGGCCTACGCGTACGCCATCGACAAGCTGCAGGACCGCGGACGCTTCTTCATCTTCCCGCAGGAGGAAGTCTACGCCGGACAGGTCGTAGGCGAAAACGCAAAGGACAACGACATCGTGGTCAACGTGACAAAGTCGAAAAAACTCACCAACATGCGCGCATCGGGCGCCGACGACAAGGCCCGCATCGTACCCCCCGTAGTGTTCTCGCTCGAAGAGGCTCTCGAATACATCAAGGAGGATGAATACGTGGAGGTAACCCCCAACCACCTGCGCCTGCGCAAAATAATCCTCGACGAAATCGAGCGCAAACGCGCCAACAAATAATGCCGGTACGCCGTTACGCGGTATTCCGAATATCATCAATGACAGTCATGACTCCTCCGAAAGGACATGACTGTTATTTTTTTGCACAAACATTACACGATATACGGCTTTATTTGCGTAAATTTACACACAAATTTAACACTGACATAAAATACCGATGAAAACGAAACAAATACTCACAGGCGCATTTATGCTCGCATGCGCCGGCGCCGCATCGGCGGCGTCCCCCGCGGCAAACGTCGACCAACTGCCCGACAGCGTGTATCTGATGGCTTACTTCACCTCGCCGGCCCAGCATCTGTTCTACGCATGGAGCACTGACGGATTGCATTGGCAGCAGGCCAACGGCGGCAAACCCGCCTTCACGGCCTACGACGACGGCATATGGATGCGCGACCCGTATCTCAACCGAGTGACACGCGACGGCCGGACGACATATCATCTCGTGCACACATGGGGATGGGACAATCCCGCGATATTCCACTGGCAGTCCGACGACCTCGTCAACTGGACGGCAGCCGACGGAGGCACAACGAGCGACAGCGGCAAGATATATGTAATGGACGGCAAGGACGGCCGTCCTGAATCGCCCAACGCATGGGCGCCGGAATTCACCTACGTTCCGGAGGAGGAGATGTACTACGTCTACTGGTCGTCGCGCGTTGACGACCGACAGCTCCATTATGTCGCCTCCACGCGCGACTGGCAGTCGTTCTCAACCCCTCGCCCACTCTTCGACCCCGGATTTACGGCGATAGACCTCACCGTAGTGCGCGAAGGCGGCATATTTCACGGATATTACAAAGATGAACGCAACGGCGAGAAAACCATACGCCATGCGACCACACTAAGCCTTGACCCGGCTGTCGACACATTCGAAGGCACAGCGCGCGTACTTCCCGCCGACTACGCCATAGAAGTCGAAGGACCTACCGTATTCCGCAAAATCGGAGGCAATGGCTACATCGGCTACTTCGACAAATTCAACGGCGATGCAGGATTGTCGTTCATGCAATGCACGTCGCTCGAAAAAGGCGACTGGCAACTGATACCCGACTCAGCCACCGCCAACGTGCCCGACGTGAAGCACGGAAGCGTAATAATCATCTCCCGCGACGAACTGTTTCCCCTACTCAGATAAAATATCCGTAAAATATCCGCCGCCGATATTCCTATACCGGATATTTCTATATCAGATATTCCGTATCCTCCGGATATTTTCCGATATTATTCTCCTGCATTTCCCGCATTAGGTCTTGTATTATATGAGACCAGATCCATAATATTCGCCCGCGCCAAACAATGATTCCGCATATCACCTTACCATCTTGTTGTGGAGTCTCAAAAAGCGCAACGACATATACGCCTATACCTCAACATTTTAACAAACAACTATTAAAAACATCAAAAAACACCCATAAAAAAGTTGCCAAAATATTTGCACAATACAAAATAAAGGCGTAACTTTGCATCGCTTTTAAGGAACAACCCAACGACGAAAGCACAAGCCAAGTCACTAAAAAACAGGTCAGAATCCTTGAAGCTGAAAACAGGGAGATTCGCTAGCTCAGCTGGTAGAGCACAACACTTTTAATGTTGGGGTCCTGGGTTCGAGCCCCAGGCGGATCACCAAAAAGAATAAGCCAAATTGCTATTCCACAGCAGTTTGGCTTATTTCTTTCCTCAAAATTGTCTGCAAATTGTCTGCAAATTCAAAATTTGGGGTCAGCAGATTTTGGGTCAGCGGATTTTCAGCGCATAAATTGTGGTGGGAGGTTATAATTTTATGAATCTTAAAACATCGCTGCCATTGCAATGCCATTTGCCGTTCTGCTTTGCAGTGGGTTTATCCACCCGGATTTTACCCTCGCGGACGAGCTTTTCAAGCCGATACTCGCCGCCGACCAGTTTTGCCGCAACGGTTTTGCTGAATGTAATACCTCGCTTTTGGAATACAAGACATATCAAATCAAAAGAGTAGCTATCATTCATTATAGACATTCTTATTTTTTGCCTCCGAGACGCTTTCTTTCGGCTTCAAAGGCTTCAAGGAAGTGGATTTCGACAGGTGATAGTTGATATTGGGTGCGCTCGCGGAATTTGTCGTATTCCTCGTTGGCTTTCAGTTTAGCAACTTCGGCTGACACGCTTCCGGCATGTGTCAGCAATTCCTTACCTGACAGCTTCAGGAAATCGTCGAGCTTCTGAATCCAGTCCTTCATATACATCGGGACGTGGCTCTTGGCTTGAAGTTCGGCAAAGTCAAGATAGAGGTTGACAATACGGTTCAGCATATCGACTTCCTCTTCCGAGAGATAATTCTTGGCAATCTCGGCCTCATGTTTAGTCGGCATGGCTCCTCGCCATGAAGTCAGACCCATGAAATCCTTTTCGGCATTGGCTCGGTCATAGATAACCTCTGCAGCAGTATGTCCGTGGGCGGCAAAGTGCATCTTGTTCTGAACCGTCTTGAAGAACTGTTGTGTTATGGAGGTGCGAGGGTCATAGTCTATGCTGAGGGCATAAATCTCCAGTACCTTGCGATAAAACACTTTCTCCGAACTGCGGATGTCGCGGATTCGAGCCAACAATTCGTCGAAATAGTTCCCTTGTCCGGCGTTTTTGAGCAAATCATCATTAAGCACGAATCCCTTAATCATGTACTCTTTCAGCACCTGAGTAGCCCACTGCCTGAACTGCACGCCACGATGTGAATTGACACGGTATCCGACGCTGATAATCATATCAAGATTATAAATGGGAATTTTACGCTCAACCTGTCGTTTCCCTTCCGTTTGAACTTGTGCAAAAAATGCACAAGTTGAATCGGCGGTTAATTCTCCTTCATCGTAGATTCTTTTGATATGTCGCTGTATGGTCGAGCGGTCGCGCTGAAACAGCTCCGCCATCTGGTCTGCCGTGAGCCAAACAGTCTCATTCGAGAGTCGAACCTCAATATTCGTCTCCCCGCCCTGCGTCTGAAATAGTATAATCTGTCCGTTATCCATTATTCCATTTTTCCGTTTACCATTCCCATTTATTACGAGGGTTGCGTCCGACAATTATTGATGGCATCGGTTTTAGGGTATCCAGGAATGTGTTATAATTATTTCGGGCAGTTGCATCCCATTCAATTTCATGAATTGGGATAATTCTAAATTCAAGACCGTTATTTATTTTTTCTCTTGACAACCCCATCGCTCTCATATTTCGCTGAATTGATTTGACGGATTTTTCATCATAAGTTATTATAGAGAATCGAGGTTTCCGATTCGCTGAGATTACAGAACTCAATTGTTCCAAAAATGGCTTAAAATATATGCCGTCAATTTGACCAAAAGATAATCCATAAACAATGATCTCATCTGCATCAAGCAAATCATTTGCCAAATTGTGCGGTTCAATCTTATCGCACTTGAACATAAAATCATATTCTTGCGGAAGAGTTAGGTCTTCATTAAAACCTAAAACTATATTTTTATCTTTGAGCGAACCATGCATATATTTTATTTGGGGCATCTCATTTTCTGAGTAACCGGCAAATTGGTTCAAAATATAAGTCGGATCGGTATAGTTGAATGTGTAGATGAGATTAAAACCTCCGTTACCTCTTATAGCCTTAAAGATTTCAGTAGGTATTGTAATGTCAATGTCTAGATTACGCCTATGAGGGTAAACGGCTGACAAATAGGTCTGAAGTTGATAAACAAGAGAATTATAGCTGTACTCATCCTCTTGCACAAGTTCTGTATTTATCGGTATACCCTTTTTAGAATTTACATAGTTCCATAGTTCTCCTTCAATATCAATCCATCGAATTCTCCCTAACTCATCTTTATGAGTTTGAACAAAATTGTAAAAATGATGATATAGGGATTCATTCATATATTTACCGCTTGGGAACTCTGTAAACGGCCAAAAACTATAATCTTTTCCGGCTCGAACGTTTACAAAGTTTGCGTATGAAGTCCAAAATCCGAATGCAAGGTCAAATCCATTACCTAGTATGAGTATTTTCTTGCCCATAGTATTGTTCTTTTACGGTTCTGCTGCTATTGAGATTGAATCATCGGTAAAAGTAGAGTACGGACACGATGTGGAGCTGCGTTTGAAATTCTCAGCCTGTTCAAGTATTTCCTTGAACACTTCTTCATGGATTTTCGGAGGATAACCGGCCCCGGCAAGCAAGATAATAACGTTCATCTTCAACTCAGCCTTTATATCATCACGGTTATTCCAGTCTGCTACGGTGGCTTGTTGTTCAACAAGTTCCTTTACTTGCTTGGCAAGATTTGTCAGTTTCTCGGCCGGAAAATTAGCGATGAAGTCATATTTGATAGCTACTGCTTTAAGGATGTCAAAAAATGCCATCTCCTCAAAAGACAGCCCAATAGCATCGCCAGCCGTCCGAGAGTTTTTTACATCCTCCATCAGGTCCATCATCTGCTGAACCACATCGTCAATCACGTCATTTGCCAACGCCGCATCATCGGAACGGTCGTTGTAACGCTTCACAATATCTTCAAGACGCTGGGTAAAGTCAATACCTTTCTGCTTATTGACCTTGCGGATTGAATCAATCACCTTTTTGAGAAGCCGTTCCATGAGTTTCACCTTGGTGTTCTTCTGAGGAAGTTGGGCCAGTCGCTTCATATAGTCAGAGGAAAGAAGTTCAATCTCACTTTCAGCATTGACTCCGATATCAGCAATCTCCTCTACTGTTTCGCTGATAAGAGCATCCTTTATCATGTCGGCAACGTGCCGGTTCATCTTTGTAGTGTCAGCCGCATCACCCTTTGTCAGTTTGAAGATAATGGAGCGGACGGCAAAGAAGAAATGGATGTCATCGTCCTCTTGTTGCGTAATCCGCTCACTATTGCAGCAAATGGAATAGGCTGATTTCATCTTCTTGCAATGCTGCATAAACTTGGTTTCGGACTCCTTGGTTCTGAGCACATATTCTACCGCGGCATTGAGCACATTCACCTGCTCGACACCTTCCGTTGTAAAATACCGACTCCAGTCAAATTTATTAAACTGACGACGAACAATGTCCAATTCATCCTTGACTATCTTCAAAGACTGTTCGACTGTGTCGAGTGAATTTCCGTCAACATCACCACCGGCATAGTGCGACAAAGCCTCATTCATCTGACGCTTAATGCCGAGATAATCCACCACAAGACCTTTCTCTTTGCCGGGATACACTCGGTTGACGCGCGAAATAGTTTGCACAAGCGTGTGCATCTGGAGCGGCTTGAAGCAGTACATAGTATCAAGGCTCGGCACATCGAAACCGGTGATCCACATATCAACCACTATCGCAATCTTAAAATTGCTCTTTACCGACTTGAATTGCTTGTCGAGTGTCTTGCGATACTCATCTGTTCCGAGATGCTGATATAGCCTTGGCTCATCATTTTTATCGCGCGTCATTACCAACGAGATGCGAGGCATCGGTTTGATTTCCTCTCGTTCCTTGTCGGTGAGTGTTTCGCCATCGATGCACTCTTTGACCTCTTCCCATTCGGGACGAAGCTTAACGATAGCCTGATAGAGATTCCACGCGATTGAACGGTTGCTGCATACGATCATCGCCTTACCCTCTGCAGTAGCTCCTTCCTCAACTCGCTTCTCGTAATGCTGCACGAAATCGGCAGCTATGTTGGCAAGTAGTTCCGGGTCATTGAGGATGACATCGATGCGCGTCATCTGTTTCTTGCTTTCTTCAATGGCATAATCACTTGCTCCCTCATCCTTGCATTTCTCATAGTATTTCTCAATCTCCTTCACCTTGTCGGAATTAAGAAGGACTTTGGCAGCGCGCCCCTCATATACGATTTTTCGGGTAATCTCGTCAGCAACCGACTCTGTCATAGTGTAGCGGGTTACGATAGAGCCGAATACATTAATCGTGTTGTCGAGTGGAGTACCCGTGAACCCTACATAAGTGGCATTGGGAAAGGAATCACGGAGATATTTTGCAAAACCGTAGCGACACTTCACGCCCCTATCGGTTACAGTTGTTTTCTGCTCCAGTCCGGTCTGTGAACGGTGAGCCTCATCGGAGATACAGATAATATTGGTTCGGTTACTCAAAAGACCAGTATTTTCCTCAAATTTCTGTATGGTGGTCAGGAACACACCGCCGGAAGTGCGGTTTTCAAGCTGAGTCTTCAAATCCTCGCGGCTGCTTACTTGCATGACCATTTCATCGCCAATGAATTTCTTGGCGTTGATAAACTGCTTAGCAAGTTGGTCATCAAGATCCGTGCGGTCTGTTATAAGTACGATTGTCGGACTGCTCAACTTGGTGGAGCGCATCAGTTGACGGGTTAGATAAAGCATCGTATACGACTTTCCGCAACCGGTGGCACCGAAGTATGTACCGCCCTTACCGTCTCCGCCGGGATTCTGACGGCTATGCTTCAGGATGTTGTCAAACAGCAGCGTTGTAGCGAAATATTGCGGATAGCGGCATACAATCTTATCCTCATTCGTCGGAGTGTCGGGGAAGAATAGGAAGTTATGCACCACATCCAGAAGTCTGTCTTTGCGGAATAGACCTTGCATTATGGTAAACATGGAGTTGAAACCTCCTTCAACTTCGGGGTCGTCGTGCTCAACCTTTCGCCAGCCATAGAAGAACTCGTAAGGAGCGAAGAGCGAACCGAAACGATTGTTGACACCATCGCTGATTACCACAAACGCATTATAGCGAAATAGCTTCGGAATGTCACGGCGATAACGCACTGTGAGTTGCGTGAAGGCATTTTCTATCGTGGTGTTTTCCTTTATGGCATTCTTGAACTCCAATACCACCAAGGGAATACCGTTGACAAACACGATGCCATCCGGTATTCGTGTATACTCTCCCTCGATAGTGAACTGATTGACAAATTTGAAAGAGTTATTCTTTATCCTCTCCGGGGCAAAGTCAATTACATTTATATAAAGATTAGGCTTCGACGGGTCTTCACGCTTGATGGTAAACCCATCCATAATGCGGCGCATTGCCTCAACATTCTCTGCATAGACGCCTCCGCCATCGTTTTTTTCCAGTTGAGCAATAACGGTAGAAATCTCATTCTCCGTAATACCGACATGCCGATACTGGCGCCTGAGAAAATCGCGCAGGTCATCATACAACAGTACATCGCGCACATCGCGGCTAATACTGTCGTCATGCACGTAATCGTAGCCTTGTTCCATGAACAGTTCGACAAATGCCTGCTCCAATCGAGATTCATTGAATATAGCCATGATTATATTGCTACGCTCTTAAGCGATGCTTTAGTGCTTTGAAATGAAATATCTTCAAAATCTCGTTTAGCCATAGACTCAACATCAACATCCTTAATGTTTAAAGTAGTTGCCAAATAGTTAAGCCTTCGTTTCTGCCTCTCCAAAAGATCAGACCATTTCATAACCCATATTTCAACTCTTGAAGAGCTGCTTCTAAAATAAAAAAATGGGTTTGAATTTTCACCATGAATTTCATATTTAGCCGTATCGCTAATATCTGAACTAATAAGCAATATCTTAAACTTTACAGTTTGTGGAGTGAAGCCACTTTGTTCAATCTCCCGGGCATACCTCATAGCTTGTCCTAATTCTTTTGCGCTAATCTTTACCTTAGGTGCTTTTAACTCAACGACCAAGACTTCACGATGGTCACAATCTATAATCCGCTCACTGTACATAAATAAATCAGTAATGGATTTCGTCCCTTTAGGTATGTTTAGATTAACGTTATCATCTTTTTTTGATGCAGAATATTTCATAATGTCATCCCTAAGAGTCTTGAGGTTGTTTTCAAGTCCCTTATCCGACAATAATTTAGTAGATTCGCCAAACTCTTCCCCGAAAATCCATAACATCCGTTCTAAGAACTTGTGTAATTCCTTTCTTTCTTTTAAGTGCTCAGCTATTTCAGAATATACTAATTTTTCAATGAATTCTAATTCTTCGCGCTTACGTGCTACCTTATCAGAAAAACTGATTATGTCCTCTAATTCTGTTTTATTAAGGAGTGAGTTAAATTGTTGTATAGTTTTATTTGACAAACGCAGTATTCCATGGAGAATATTATCTAATTCTCCGTTTGATATGGTACGGTCGATTAGTGGATATATAATTTCACGAAGTTTGTTGTCTTCATTTAGCAAATTGTATTTATCTTCAACAAGGTATGCTAATTTGTTGAATAAAACCACTTTGCTTTTTGACGAAGATTTAGACTTATACGGATATGATGAATCCTTTGTCAGTTTATCAAGAAAGTTATCGAACTCTATGTTCTTAGATCGGAAGAACGAGGTTAAAGTTTGCCTAATGAATGATCTGAAATTTCTAACCTCGGGATCCATATCGTCCATACATAAACTCCGATTAAGATCCGAAATCAGAGTTGGAGTAGAAATATAGATAAACCATCCTCCAACTTTTGGGCTTAACCACTCAGCATCGTATTCAAATCCATATGCAATTGTTTCAATTCCGGCATTATTAGTTGTCAGAAAGACTTTACGACTTTCTATATTACGAACGTTGTAATATCTGAATTCAATTTCATGAGTCTTGTCATCGCAATCCTCATATTGTATAGTCTGACGTGACGGAGTGCCTATAATGTAATCACGTGGATTTAATCGTTTGTTGTTGATGAAAAACTTAATATCGTTAGAAAAGATTTTTAAAGAATATCTTTCAAAGATTGCATCTTCAATATTCTCCTTAAGAAGTTTTTCAGACACTTTCTTACGTTTTTCAATCTCATATACTGACTCATCATAAAAATCAGTAATTGTGACTTTATAATATGTATGATATTGATTCCCATCCAATATCTTTTCTGTAGTATCAATCGGGACTTCTGATACGTTTATGTTTTTTTCAAAAACTGATACCTCAAGAGGTATTATCGCTTCAGAATATTGTTTCTTTTCTTTTGAGTATCCAATAGTTTGAATTATTACGGACTTACCTAATTGAAACGCTGCAAATCGCCCAACTCCCTTTCCTCCGGATTTATTTGTTGTGCCTATGTCAAGTAATTTATAATCTAACTCTTCTATATGAACTCCGCTGCCATCATCTTTTATGGATAAACTATTTATAATTCGTGAAGAGAATATATCCTCTTCTGAGTAATCTACATCGATATAAATATTCTTTGCACCTGCCTGAATTGAGTTGTTTATCAATTCGCATAGAGCAAGGAAAGTATTTGAGTAGCTGGCGAATAATTCATTCACCAGTCTTGAGTTTGTTGTGAATTTTCGTGCCATATGCTAGAGGTTTGAAAGTTTTGCGGAGGATAGGGTTGTAATTTTCATAAGGGTGCATTCTTCACTGTGAATTGCCCGATTGAAAGTATTAAAAATTTCGATAATGGCATAAAATTTTGAACACAAATCAATCGGCGGAATTATTATTTCAAATTCCTCAATGCTACTTATCGTAACTTGTGCTTGTGCGGATCCAGTCCTCAATATCGAGGTATCAAGGGATCTAAGATGGTAATATAGGAAATCCCTATATAATTCATTGTTAAGCTTAATCGCTATTGCGAGATTTGACAAGAAAAATATTTTTGGAGATTTCACTATCTTACCAGATCCTGAATCGCCACGAGCAATTACAATTATATGTTGCTTATCATACATTGCTTCATTACAGTATCCTACGACACCATAGCCACTAAAAACAGGTATTACACCATTGTCCTTTTCTTTAGGCATTTTACCATAGGCGAAAGATGCTATGTCTTTCATCTTCCCCATGCGCCAGCCTTCGGGGAGGTTGCTGGGGTCGATGTCATCGACGAACATTTTGCGGTAGATGGTTTTGGCGGTATCTTCAAGTGTAGCGATAAGCCGATGGTTATTTTCAATCCGCCGCTCCACTGTCTGATACTCAGCCACAATCTTCCGCTGCTCCTCTATTGACGGAACAGGCAACATTACCTCGCACATTTCATCCCATTCAAATACCTCGCGTGCGGACCCATGAGATTTGAAGCGAGCATATCGGTCAAACTCTGGTCGCCGAAACCACATCATCAGATATTCCGGGAGTAGTTTGCTGGTGTTTGAGACTTCAAAGACAATGTAGGCTTGCGAGATGATACACGGTTTATCGTCTTCGTATAAAGCGACGGTAATTTTGTCCCCATTTCGAGAAGTAACAGGCACATACCCAAACTGACGCGGTTGTACAATCTTGTAGTTAGCCATATCAGTCCCTATAGTATTGGCAATAGAAGGAATAAACTGCTTGCTAATACTTAACCCTAGCAGATTATCAACCGCCAAATCACGGTTACGGACATCAACCTGCCGTATATAATCACCCAGTCTCTTATAATTCGATTTCATAGCCAAGGGATTTGAATACGTCAAGGACTGCGGCGCGGGTTTCAGATTCTTCGCGAAGGATGCCGGATAACTCTAACTGTAGATCACGCATACGTGTTTCATAATCAACCGTCTCGTCGCGATTGACAAACTCGATATATTTGCTGGGGACCAAGGAGAAGCCTTTCTCTTTCACGCCTCCTGTGCCATTGACCGAAACCGACTTACAGAACTCAGGCACGTCAGCATAAGTATCGGTGTGACCTTCGCGTTGCCAGTTGTGATATGTATCAGCAACTTTACGAATGTCGGCATCGGAGAAACGCACATATTTCTTCTCGAACGGTTCGCCCATCTGGCGCATGTCGATGAATAGAATCTCGCCTTCGCGGTCACGATACTTTATTTCCTCTCCCTGGCGATTTACAACGCGGGCTTTCTTATTGGCATTGAGAATCCAAAGTGTTACGGAGATGTCGGTAGAATAGAATAGGTTGCGTGGCAGAATCACGATTGCCTCAACAAGTCCTTTTTCTATCATTTTGCGACGGATTGCGCCTTCAGTTCCATCGGCAGACAGTGCGCCATTGGCAAGGATGAAACCGGCAACTCCATTGCTGGAAAGCTTGCTGACCATGTTGAGAATCCATCCATAGTTGGCGTTGGAGGTCGGAGGAGTATCGTAGCCGTGCCAGCGCGGGTCGTCAGTCAACTGATTGTCTGCTCGCCAATCCTTCTGATTGAAGGGCGGATTTGCCATAATGAAATCGGCCTTCAAATCCTTATGGCGGTCGTCGGTGAAGGTATTAGCGGCATAGTCACCGAGGTTGGCCGCGATGCCGCGAATGGCGAGGTTCATCTTGGCGAGTTTGTAAGTAGTCTTTGTGAACTCCTGACCGTAGACCGATACATTGCGTCGGTTGCCGTGATGATTCTGCACAAATTTCATCGACTGAACAAACATTCCGCCGGAACCGCAGCAAGGGTCATAGATTATCCCCTCGTAAGGCTCAATCATTTCAGCAATAAGATTGACAATGGTTTTAGGCGTATAGAATTCACCCTTGCCTTTGCCCTCCTTGATTGCAAATTTGGAGAGGAAATACTCGTAGACGCGGCCTATGATGTCGTTCTCCTTGTCATTCTCAAGAATTGTGTCAAAACCGTCAATCTTGTCAATAAGGGAACCGAGCTTCTCAGCCTCGATGCCAAGTGAACTATAATAGTTGTTAGGCAATGCTCCGGCAAGCGACTTGTTCTCCTTCTCAATGTCAGCAAGAACCTTATCGACTTTGAGAGCAATGTCACTCTGCTTGGCATTTTCTTTCAGGTAGCTCCACCGGGACGTTTCGGGAAGATAGAACACATTTTTGGCAGTATAGAAAGCCACGTTGTCAACAAAAGCCTCCTGTCCGGCAGCTATAATTTCCTGACGGCGTTTTTCAAAATGGAAGCCCGCATATTTCAAAAATATCAGTGAGAGAACCACATGTTTGTACTCGCTCGGCTCAATCGAGCCGCGCAAAGCGTCACACGCTTTCCACAACACCTCCTCCATCGGAAGAGTCTCTTTCTTATTTTGTGCTTTCTTCGCCATAGACAAATAAAAAACTCCGGCGGCAGTTATCTGAGGGCTGGCCGAGCCTGCAACGACTGCGTGGGGAGTTTCGGGATTTGATTCTTTGCGCAGCAAAGCGCTACGCGATTAGGTTTTATGTTGGCTTCGTCAGCCATTTGTATTTAACCTTGTGGCCTTTTTCAGATATTTATAGTTGCTCCTATTACAAAGTTAATTAATTTTTGTGAGAATTTGGTTGTCAAGCATAAATTAATGCCGTTGTAATCACAAATAGAAAATCGCTTGACAGTCATAGTTACAACTATTAAGCGATTGAAGCAGATACTTGAGTCGGATCGGGCAATAGAGAAAAGTGATGAGCGTAGCAACGAAGTCACCGCCGACAGGGAGGCGATGACACACGTTTCCGATTGCTCGTGCTCGTTTTTTCGGCCGAGGGTATGGTATACGCGTCGTACTTTCCTGCCGGGGGAATGCAAGTAAGCAGATTGTTTCGAGGGGTAAATGCCGGAGGTCATACCTCCATGCCGAAATCAATATCTACGTCATCTATCGGGAGATTGGGAAGGGGGACTATGGTGAGGACGGGGATTTCGTATAATTTACTTCCGCAGGTCTCACATTGCTCTCTGTATTCTACATAGACGGCGCCGCATTTTGGGCAGGCGTATGCTTTCGGATAGGAGAACGAATCCTCTCCGTCGTTGCCGTCGGGAATAAGATTGCGGAGATATGCGTTTGACGTCATTACGAGGCGGAACGGCTTCATGCCTTTAAGATTGAAGTATATGTTGCCGTATATGCCGTCGGACGAAGCTGACATAGCGGATACTTTCATTGTCCCGTATTCATGGAAATCGCAGGAGATTGATTTGGTGCCGTCCCATTCACGAGCCACGAGGCCGGATACAAAGCCTTTGGCTATGTCGGGCGACTGAAATCCTACAAACCTGAGGTCCGAGCCGCTAATTTCAGGGAAAAGTTCCCGTCCGTCCTCGGTATGAAGCAACCGCACTACACGGTTGTAATTCTGTTCGTCACAGGCCGACTCCTCTTTATCAGAATCACACGAGCTTACAGCGATTGCAATAACCGAAAGGCAAAGTAATATAAATGCGTTTATTTTCAATTTCATACCTTAATCCAATAATATAGATAAACAATTATGCAAAATTAAGAAATCTTTCGGGCATTCTGACTTTACCGTTCGGTCAAAATATACAATACTTCCGGTTTTTATCCGAAAAATTTGTAATTTTGAGAATGTGATAAACAAATATCCGTGTCAAATATCGAAATAACGATACATTATCTAAATAGTCAGCCCTTAAAAAGAAGCATTGGGCAGACTTCCTGATTGACGACTGT
>ERZ780168.2037-NODE-2037-length-19031-cov-3.414366_pt1 | contig 19031 bp, 16 predicted proteins | sample MGYA00510981_ERZ780168 | MGnify/ENA primary metagenome ERZ780168 (study PRJEB29588, sample SAMEA2158769) | human gut metagenome | biome: human gut; feature: human-associated habitat; material: faeces | place: Denmark | collected 2008/2010 ...
CCTGCCGATAGTCGTCTTCGACATGGATACGCCCGGAAACCTGCGCAGGGTAGTCCGGGGCGAAGCGATAGGGACGTTGGTGAGGGAATAGCCCTGCCCGGCCGAGAGGAAGGATATCACTTTACAAAAATACGATTGTTTATGAAGAGAATATTGTCAATGCTTTTTGCGGTGTTGTTCTGTTGCGGTATCGCGTCCGCGCAGGGCGACGTGGAGCGGACCACCCTGTTGAAGAAGGGGATGGATGTGCCCGAATTTTCCGTACGGATGCTGGACGGTACGACGCTGACTTCTGCCGAGCTGGAGGGAAAGGTGGTGCTGGTGAATTTCTGGGCTACGTGGTGTCCCCCGTGCCGCAAGGAGTTCACACGGCTGCAAAAGGATATCGTGGACCGTTTCGAGGGGAAGGATTTCGTACTTCTGCCGGTATCGATAGATGACGGCGAGGAGGCCGTCAGGGAGTTCATGCGGAAGAACGGGTACGAATTTCCGGTAGCTTTCGACGGGGACAAGAAACTTTACGGGATGTTTGCGGAGAAATACGTGCCGCGCAACTTCATCATCGGCAAGGACGGGAAGATAGCTTTCCAGACGGTCGGTTATACGCCCGACGAATTCGACGAAATGGTCAGGGGCATCGAGGCCCTGTTGAAATAGAAAACGGGACAATTTTTGATTCAAGCTACATAAAACCTTAACGTTTATGACTGAAGAAGCAACCCTGATATTGGACATTGCCGAGGAGAAGATGAACAAGGCGCTTGAGCATCTTGTCGAGGCGCTGCTCGGAATAAGGGCGGGAAAGGCCAGCCCCAATGTATTGAAAGGAATCATGGTGGATTACTACGGTTCGCAGACGCCCGTTTCGCAGGTGGCGAGTGTTACCGTGCCTGATGCCAAAACGATACTCATCCAGCCGTGGGAGAAAGGGATGATACCCGTAATAGAGAAGGCGATACTCGTGTCGAACATCGGATTGACGCCTTCCAATAATGGTGAGCATATCCGGCTTTCGATTCCTGCGCTGACCGAAGAGCGCCGCAGGGAGCTCGTGAAACAGGTGAAAGGCGAAGGGGAGACGGCGCGTGTGAGTGTCCGCAATGCTCGCCGCGAAGCGGTCGAGGCTTTCAAGGCAGCCCAGAAGAACGGTATGCCCGAAGATATGGCGAAGGACGGTGAGGCGGAAGCCCAGAAGCTGACCGACCGGTTCAGCAAGCAGATAGAGGAGGCGTTGGCCGAGAAGGAGAAAGAGATAATGACCGTATAGCTGCGGTCGGCAGCTCCGTGAAAAGCAATGGTCGCGTGCGGGAATCTCCTGCTTTCCGATGTCTGTCGCTGGAAGAGGCCGGGTTATGGATTTTCTATCTTTATCCGGTATTTGGCAAGCAGACCCGGCAGGGAGGACTGAGAGAAACGCGCACCGTTGAGCCGGTTGGTTTCCGGGTCGATAGTAAAGCCGAACGAAGTCAGAAAATCCGCATTTCTCAGGTCGTTGTCGGTAAAGGAGGAGCCCTGCATGTCGCAAGCGTCGAAGAGAACGCCTTTCAGGTTGCAGGATTCGAATGCGGTATCGTGCATGCGGCACTGCCGGAAAACGGCATCGGCGGTGATATGCAGAAACACCGCATCGTCGAAGATACACTCCGTGAAGGATGCCGACAGTCTGTGTGAGCTGTTTCTCTCTCCGAATGATGTTCCGGACATCTTGCATCCGGAGAACGTCACCCCGTCCATTACCGTATTCGCGAATGCGGAGAGGCTGAAATCGCAGCCGGTGAAACGACAGTCGAGCAGGATAATGCCATGCAGGAGCAGCGCCGTGAAGGTGCCGCCTCCGAATACGCATTTGTCGAATACGGTACCTTCCTGAAAAAGGGCGTCCGCCTCGTTTTTTCCGAATGTTCGTCCGGTTATGATGTCGGCTTCCATAAATCTCAGAGCATGATGGGGATGCCCCGGTAGAAGTCGAGGATTTTGGTCTTGAAGAGGTAGCTGTATTTGGCCTGGGCAAGCTGCGAGCGGGCGTTCACGAGGTTGTAGAGCGCAATGCTGTAATCCACCGGCGAAGCCGCGCCGAGGTTGTATTTTTCCTCCAGCATGCGAAACGCCTCCTCTGTCGTGGTGACGTTTTTAGCCGCCGCTTCGTACTGTTCGTAGGCTCCTACTGCGTCGATATAGGCCTGCCTTATCTCTTTGTTGAGGTTCTTCTGCATTATCATATAATCGTATTCGGCCCTGTGGCGGGCGATGCGATAACTCTTGACGTTGTTGCGGGCCGAGAGGGAGTTGAAGATGGGAATGCTGAGACTGAGTGATATATGATAGCTCGCGTTGTCGCGTATCTGGTCCTTGAACGGATACTGGATGTAGGTGGCGGGGTTGTTGATGTCGGGTTTCTGCCGGCCGTTGGAGAAGGAGGAACCGTAGCCTGCCGGGAGACTCAGGGTGGGGTAGAGGCCTGATTTGGCGATGCTGATATCACGGTCTGCCATATCCATGGCCAGTCCGGCCGATTTGACCTGCGGCAGCTCCTGCGCCATTTCGTAAATCTCTCCCGGGCCCACCGCCACGCCGTCGCGGGAGACGGGCATCGATTCCGGGATGAGGATGCGAAACGTCTCGTAGTCGTCTATCTCCAGCAATTGGCAGAGCGTAAAGTAAGCGAGGGTTCGGTTGTTTTTCGCTTCGATATCCTGAAACTGTGCATCGGCCAGGTCGGCCTGCAATTGCAGCAGGTCGCCCATGGTTTTGCGTCCCGATTCCACCAGCATTTGCGTCTGTTCGACCTGCAACGTGAGCGTTCGGGTACGCTGTGAGGCGATGGTGACCTTCTCTTCGGCGAACAGCACGTCGAGGTAAGCCGCGGTGATATTGAGCGATAGGTCGTTGCGGGCCTTGTCCACTTGTAGCAGCATATCCTGCAGGGCCAGGTCGGATTTCTTGAGCTGGTGATATTTGCGCATTCCCGCAAACACTTCCGTGCCGAGCGAGAGGGAGGCGCTGAGGTCGGTATTGCTGGAGTTCTCGCGGAATTCATAGGTGGTCGGGTCGAGGACGCGGCCGAACGAAGTTCCGGAGCCGACCGATGCGCTTACCGACGGTATGTAGTTGAGTCGGGTCTGCTTTCGGGCCAGCTCGGCATCTTCGATGGAGAGCTCCTGCCGCTGTATCTCTATGTTGTTTTCCTGAGCATACCGGATACACTCCTGCAGCGTCCACGGGGCGGCTGCCGGGAGGCCGGTTTCTTCTGCCGCATACCGGGCTGTCGGTGAGGACGACCGGGCGAGGGTCTCCTGCTGCTGTCCTTCGGCTTTTCCGCCGGATAGCAGCAGGGCGGTCAGGGTGAAGAAGACGGTAACTATCGTTTTGCGTTTCATGGCGGTGAGGTTTTACGTTACGGGTAGGCTATTTCTTGGTGCGCGGCATCGCCATGCCCCGCAGCCGGTCGGTTTCGGAGAGTCCCTCCTTGATTTCCATGTTCATGCCGTCCGAGAGTCCCGTCGTGACCTCCCTTTTCTCGAACGTCTGTTCTTCGGCCCCTTCGGGACTTGTCAGCACGTAGGCGTAGGTTTTGTCCTCCTCGAATTCGAGTACGCTCTCCGGCACGGCCAGCACGTTCTCGCGGTTCTCTATCATGATGCTTGCATTGGCACTGTAACCCGAACGGACGAAGATGTTATCGTCCACGTCCACGGCAGCTTTTACTTCGAACATGATGACGTTGTTGTCCGTCGTCGCCTTCGGGGAGATATATTCCAGCCGTGCGTTCAGTTTCGAGTCCTGTACGGCGCCGATGGTGAGCGTGACGGGCATCCCTTCGTGGAGCTTGCCCACATCGGTCTCGTCGACCTTCCCGCGGAATATCATGTCGTTCATGTCGGCCACGACGGCTATTGTCGTGCCGTCGTTGAACGTATTGGACTGGATGACCGAGTTGCCCACCTTGACGGGAATGTCCAGTATCATGCCGTCTATCGTGGAACGTATCTGGGTATTGCTTATTTCGGCGTTGCGGGAGACGATGCCGTCGCGTACGATTTCCAGGTTGTCGCGTGCGCTCTGGAGGTTCTCTTCCGCAATCCGGAGCTGTGTCTCCGCCTTCTCGAACTCGTCGAGGGTGATGACGTTCTTCCGGTAGAGTTTTTCGGTGCGTTCGTATTCGCGCCTGGTCTGTTCCAGATTTATTTCCGCCTGCTTGACTCCCGATTCGGCGTTGTTGAGGGAACTCATCTCCGGAATGACCTTCACGGTAGCGATTACGTCGCCCTGCCGCACCATGTTGCCTGCCTCCTTGTGCAGGGCGGAGATGATGCCCGAAATCTGGGGCTTGATGAGTACTTCGTCGCGCGGTTCGACCTGTCCGGTGGCTACCACGAATTGGGAGATGGTGTCGCGGACGGGCGTCACTATCCCGTAGACGGTCTTGACCGGCCGCGTCTTGTTCCACAGGAAGACGAACGTCCCGACGAACAGTCCCGCGAGCAGGACGATGAGCAGGATTCTAAATACTTTCTTCATAACTGCTATATTTTAAATTTTCATTCCCAGTCTGTCGTTGCGTCCTGTCCGGTTTGGCAGTTGCACGGCTGCATCCGGCGCTACTCCTCCCTAATCGCATCCACCGCCTTTATCTTCATGGCACGGCTGGCCGGGATGATGCCGGCCAGCAAGCTTCCGGCGATGATGATGAGGGTGGCCGTGATGCCGAGCCCGAAAGATATCTGCAGTGGCTGCATGTCGCTCCCCAGCTCCGTCGTGGCCGCTATCAGCTTCTCGAATACCGACAGTGCTCCGACTCCGGCCGCAAGGCCGAGGATACCGGCGATGAAGGTCAGCAGGAAACTTTCGGAGAGAATCTGCGATATGATGGACCACGGCCGGGCGCCTATCGCCCGGCGGACGCCTATCTCCTGCGTCCGCTCCCGTACGATGACGAGCATGATGTTGCTGACGCCTACGATGCCGGCCAGCAGCGTTCCCAGACCCACTATCCATGTCAGCAGGCTGATGCCGTTCAGTAGTCCGTTCACCTTTTCGAACTGTTCGCCGAGGTTGAAGCCGCTGATGGCTTTCTTGTCGTCGGGCGAAATGATGTGGTTGGCTGCGATGATGCGCTTGCACTTTTCCTCGATGTCCTGGATGCGGACGTCGTCTTCCGCCATGATGGTTATCATATCCACCGAAGAACCTTCGTTCCAGAGCTGCTGTACGAGCGAGTTGGGTACGGCGATGGTGGTTTCCGGATTGCTCCCGATGTTTATCGAGGTGCTGCCCCGCTCCATGACGCCCACGACGGTCAGGTAGAGGTCGTTCATCTTGATGACTTCGCCCACGGGGTTTTCGCCGCCGGGGAAGAGCTCCTTCCATATCTGTCCGCCGATGACACACACCTTGCGTTTGCCCTCCATGTCCGGCTGGTTGATGAAGCGGCCGAATTTCAGGGGCTGCGGATTGATTTTCTGGAAATCCGGCGTATAGCCCATCAGGTAGTATTCGCCCTTGCGTTCGTTGTGCGACACCTTCTGTGAACCTCCCCAGTTCATGGCTGCCGCATACTTGATGTCGGGAACCTGCTGCCTGATGGCTTCCAGGTCGTGCATGTCGAAGTTCCACCATCGGCCCGAAGGCATACCCTGATAGGGAATGCTCGTCTGGTCGGTGAAAAAATAGGTCGTATTGGTGGAGTAGCTGCCCAGCGAGGAGAGGGCGGTGCGTCCCAGCCACATGCCGAATCCCATCATCACGGTGAACATGAAGATGCCCCAGAAGACCCCCAGTCCCGTCATGATGCTCCTTTTGCGGTTGCGGGCGATGGTTTCCCAGATTTCTTTCCAGCGGTCGAGGTCGAACATGGCTTGCCTTGTGTGTTATTTGTTGTAGCGCAGCGCGTCTATTGTTTTGAGCCGGGCGGCTTTCCGGGCGGGGACATACCCGGCCACCAGCCCCGCTATTATCAGTACGACGGTCGCCGAGACGGCTGCCCGCAGGTCGAGCGTCGGGTTGCGGAATACGGCGAACGAGTCGGGTACCGCCGTTGCCGTCGCCTCCAGAACATGGTTGACGACTTCCATGACCGCCACCCCGAGGACGAGTCCGACGTAGCCGAAGAAGGCGGTTATCACCACCGATTCGATGAGGATGAGCCGGATGATGGAGGCGGGTCGGGCACCGAGCGCCTTGCGGATACCGAACTCGAAGGTGCGTTCCCTGACCGTGACGAGCATGATGTTGCTGACGCCCACGATACCGGCCAGCAGCGTTCCGAGACCGATAATCCAGATGAACATGTCGAGCCCGCGGAATATCCTGTTCATCCCTTTGAATTGGTTGAAGTTATTGTAGAGATAGATGGCGTTCTTGTCGGTCGGGGCGTAGTTGTGCTCGAACGAGAGGCGGCGCAGCACGTCATCCTCGAATGCGGCCATCTCTTCGTCCGTATTGATGTCCTGGAGCGTGAAGACGATGTAGCCTATCCACGGGTCGTTCTGCATGTAGATGAGCCGGCCTGTGGTGTAGGGAATGAAGACGCTGTTCTGGTTGCCGTAGGCGTAATCCTTGTAGACACCCGCGACGGTCCATACCACGCCGTTCTGTATCACCTCTTTCCCTATTGGCGATTCGTTGCCGAAAAGTACTTCTCTGACGGGCTGGCTGATGACGCATACCTTTCGCTGTCGGTCGATGTCCTGCCGGTTGATGAAGCGTCCCTCCAGTATCTCAATCTTGAATACTTCGGTATGTTCGGGGCGGACACCGTGCATGGAGACGTTGATATAATTTTTGCCGCGGGTCATGGTGCCGCCCGAATACCAGGCGCTCGATGTCACCTTGTCCACATTCGGAAACTCCTCTTCGAGTATCTCGATATCCTTGCCGGAGAGGTAGATGCTCCTGCCTTCGGCGTACCCCGCATAGGGCATCGAAGTGCGGCTGCTGTAGAGCTCGATGGAGTTGGTGGCCATGTAGTCGAAGTTGGACATCATGCCGTTCTGGAGTCCGTTGCCGGAGCTGAGCAGGATGATGAGCATGAGGATGCCCCATGCCACGGAGAATCCCGTGAGGAAGGTGCGCAGCTTGTTTTTGCGCATCGAAGACCATATCTCGGTGAAAATCTCCCGCATGGCTTATCTTCCCGTGTCGGTTATGGATTCGATGATGCCGTCCCTGAGATAGATAATTTTGTCCGTCCGCTGGGCAATGTCGCGTTCGTGGGTGACGCACACGATGGTCATCCCTTCGTCGTTCACCTGCCGCAGCAGGTCCATCACCTCCTGCGAGGTCTTGCTGTCGAGGGCGCCGGTAGGTTCGTCGGCGAGGATTATCTGCGGCCTGTTGATGAGGGCGCGTGCGATGGCTACCCGCTGCTTCTGGCCGCCGGACATCTCGTTGGGCATGTGCGTGCCCCACTCCCGGATGCCCAGTTTGTCGAGCAGTTCGAGTGCGACGGCGTTGCGTTTGCGCCGCGGGACTCCCTGGTAGTAGAGGGGCAGCGCCACGTTCTCCATGGCATTCTTGTAGTTGATGAGATTGAACGACTGGAAGATGAAGCCTATCATGCGGTTCCGCGCAGCGGCGGCCTGCGTTTCGTTGAGTCCCCGGATGAGCCGGCCGTCGAGGTAGTATTCGCCTTCGTCGTAGTCGTCGAGGATGCCCATGATGTTCAGCAGAGTCGATTTGCCCGAACCGGACGCCCCCATGATGGAGACGAATTCGCCTTTCTCTATTTCGAGGTTGATGCCTTTGAGCACATGCAAGGGGGAGCCTGCGTGGTAGGTTTTGTGTATGTTCTTGAGGAGGAGCATCTCTTACGTCTTTATGTCGCGGGTATTTCCGTATTTCCGGACGGTGTGCGTCGTCCGGTTCCCGGTGGCTTCAGCAATATTGACGCCTAAGGTAGATGCAATATAACAATTCGGCAACAATATATTGTTGCCGAACCGGTATTTATTCTGTTTTTAATCTTTTCGGGGAAGCATCTATTGGGCGGACGCTCCGAATTCCATAAGATAAGCCTTGATGAAATCGTCTATCTCGCCGTCCATGACACGCTCCACATCGGAGGTCTGGTGGCCGGTGCGGTGGTCCTTGACACGGCGGTCGTCGAATACGTAACTGCGTATCTGTGAACCCCATTCGATTTTCTTCTTCTGTCCCTCCAGTTGTGCCTGTATGGCCTGCCGCTTTTCGAGTTCGCGCTGGTAGAGTTTCGATTTGAGGATGCGCATGGCATTCTCGCGGTTCATGAGCTGCGAACGCGTCTCGGTGTTTTCGATGAGGAACTCCACGGGTTCGCCCGTGTCGGGGTCTTTCGAACTGTATCGCAGGCGCACGCCCGTCTCCACCTTGTTGACGTTCTGTCCGCCGGCTCCGCTGCTACGATAGGTATCCCAGGTGATGTCCGCGGGATTGATGTTGATTTCTATCGTGTCGTCCACCGCCGGCGATACGAAGACCGACGCGAAGGTCGTCTGCCGTTTGTTGTTGGCGTTGAATGGCGAGAGGCGGACGAGCCGGGGTACGCCGTTCTCGCTTTTGAGGAAACCGTAGGCGTAGTCTCCCTCGAATTCGATGGTAGCCGATTTGATTCCCACCTCCTCGCCCGGTTGCAAGTCGGCGATACGTACCTTGTAGCCGTTCAGTTCGCCCCAGCGGGTGTACATTCTCAGCAGCATGGAGGCCCAGTCGAGACTCTCCGTGCCGCCGGCCCCCGAGTTGATATCCATGATGGCGCCCATCCTGTCCTCCGGGCCACGGAGCATGTTGCGCATCTCCAGCGCTTCGATTTTGGCGAGGGTCTCCGCATAGAGCGCATCGAGCTCCTCCTCCGATGCCCCGCCTTCGCGGACGAAGTCGGGCATCAGCTCCAGGTCGTCGCACAGCCGTTCTATCGCCCGGAAGTCGTCTATCCAGCTCTTTATCCCGGCCACCTTGCGCAGCTGCTTTTCGGCCTCTTCCGGCCTGTCCCAGAAGTCGGGGGCAAGCGTACGCGCCTGCTCCTCGTCGAGTTCGATGAGTTTGTCTTCGATGGCGAGGTGACGCCGCAGTCCCTCGCGCCGTCCGGTGAGCTCTTTTATCTGTTCGGTAGTTACCATGCTTCTCTATCCTGCAACTGAACACTCAATGCCGAGCGCCCGGACGCGGCGTGCGATGTCGCCGAGCTCATCGAGATAAACCTTTTCAAGGTCGGGGTCCGGCGTGTCGCGGTCGATGGTGTATATCATCACCTGCCGCGGCCCTATCTCCTTCACAAGTTCCAGCCAGGCCGACACTTCGCGTTCGGTGGTATTGTCTACGGGCCGCCCTTCGTACGAGCCGCGCAGGAACATGGTCTGGATGATGAGCCTCCCTTCGAACATCTTCATGTAGCGTACCGTCTCCGCCACGCTGTATTCGCCCAGGGGGTTGTCTATCAGACGTACCGTTTCGTCGAAGGCCGAGTCGAGTTTCACGATGTTGTTGTCCACTTTTGACAGGGCGCGGCGGACGCTCTCCTTTTTCAGCATCGTACCGTTCGTCAGAACCGAAACTTTGGCCGAGGGAGCGTAGTTGTCCCTTATCTTCAGAACGTCGTCTATTATCTCCTCGAATTGGGGGTGCATGGTGGGTTCGCCGTTGCCTGCGAAGGTGATGACGTCCGGTGCGTTGTCGGCGTTCACCATCTCGAAGAGTTTGTCGGCGAGCAGACGTGCCACGTCCTCGCGTTTGTTGAAGGCTGCCTTGTGTCCCTTTTCCGTCCAGCCGCATTCACAATAGATGCAGTTGAAGGAGCAGAGCTTGCATTCGAGCGGGAGCAGGTTTACGCCGAGCGAAAGGCCCAGCCGCCGGCTGCGTACCGGCCCGAATATGATGTCGTCGTATAGTTTTGTCGGCATGTCGTCTGTCGTTTAAGTCGGATACAAAAATACGAATTTATTTCGAGGGTATGCAAATCGGGGGCCGGACTGCACCCGTGTCTTTTCGGTGCATGGAAAAGTTCCTCTTCGGCAGCCTCAGAGCCATTTCCGGTGTTTGAAGAAGCGGTAACACAGGAACGAGACCAGAGCCATCAGCAGAATGGCCGCCGGGTAGCCGTACCGCCAGTCGAGCTCCGGCATCATGTGGAAATTCATGCCGTAGATGCTTGCGATGAGGGTGGCCGGCATGAAGAAGACCGAAGCCATGGTGAATATCTTCGTCGTGTTGTTCAGTTCGAGGTTGATGAGGCCGAGGGCCGTTTCGCGCAGGAAATCGAGGCGCTCGAAGCTGAAGTCGGCGTGGCTCACGATGGAGTTCACGTCGCGTATCATGAGTTGCAGCCGCGGGTAGATATCGTTCGGGAAACGTTCGCTCTTGAGGATGCCCGACAGGAGTCGCTGCCGGTCGAAGATGACCTCGCGCATCATCATCGTCGTCTCCTGCAGCGTGTTGATGTGCCGTATTTCGTTCTGGCTGACACGGTCCTGGGCGCCTATCTCTTTGCTGAGGGTGGCGATTTGCTTGGAAACGGCCTCCACGGCGTCGGCGTCGGCGTCGATACGTATTTCGAGGATGGAGACGAAGAGGTGGTACCCCGTGGTGTATCCCCGCGAATTTATCTGGAGCCTCTTTTCCGCTTCGGCGAAGGTACGGAATTCCGACTGCCGGACGGTTATCAGTACCCCTTCGCTAATCACGAAGGAGACGGGCTCCACCGTGATGCCGTCGGGGGAGTGTACGAAGAAGTCCGCGTTGGAGAAGATGGCGTTCTCCGTTTCCGAATATTTGGACGAGGTTTCAATCTCTTCGACCTGCTGACGTGTCTGGAGATTTATCTCCATGAAGTTTTCGACCTCTTTCTGCTCCTTGATGGAGGCGTTCAGAAGGTCTATCCACAGGATGTCGTCGTATCCCAGCTCGTCGAATATCTTGAGGTCGGGATTGCGTACTATCTTGTTATATTGCTTCAGGTAAATCGTTATCATGGCTGGTTGCGTTTGGGTTGTGATTCATGATGCGTGACATGGCCGGAACCTTTCGGAACGGTTCCGTTGCCGACCCCCGGACGCAACTTAGCCCGGATTGGCGCGTGGTGTGAACTTCTTCACCTTGTCGCGGAAGAGCTCCAGCGCCTGCCTTTTCTGATAATCGAAGAGGAAGTCGATGTTCTCCGTCAGGTAGCCGTATGCGTAATCCTTCTCGCTGTGGCCGCTCTCGACGATGGCCTCCCAGATACGTTCCACGCCGAGTTCCAGCGAGCTTTCGAGAGCGTCGATGAGCTCGGGAGCGCTCCCCTTGCGGGCTACCCATACGGCGAATACGAACGGTTTGCCGGTCAGTTCCCGCCAGCAGTCTGCCAGGTCGTATGTGTAGCGGAATTTGCCTTCGTAACCGAACACCTTGTCGCCGATGAAAAGGAAAGCCTCTCCTTCCGCAGGGTGTTCCGCAGCCGAATAGTCGGTGAGTTCCCGCCACTCGGGGCGTATATGCCAGAGTTCGGCAGCGAGAATCCTGACCAGAAGGGCCGATGTCATGGAGTGCGAATCGAGATGGATGACCGTCGCTTCGCCGATGGGGACATTGCTCATGACCGTTACCGTACGAACGCTTTTTTCTGCGCCGATGCAGTAGTTCGTGACGATTTCGGCATCGTCCATAAGCGGGAGGGCTCCCGCCGGAACGAGTGCTATGTCGGCTTTCCTGTCGATGAAATTCCGGGCGCAGGCGGACGGCGGGGCCAGGAGCAGTTCGGCCCGCAGTTTATCCGCGTGTCGGATACCGTAGATGAACGGCACGGTATTCAGGTAGGATACCGCCGCGATACTTGTCTTTACAACTGCCATCGTCCATACAGTGCCGTGATTGGTTTGACAATATGTCCGTCCGCGAAGGCGGACGAACGTTGCTTCCGCTCGCAAAGGTAGTCAAAAAAGGGGAAAAACCGCATAACGTTCGGCTGGGGGACAAAGAAAAAAGAGGCGATGCCTACGGGCACCGCCTCTTGCAGTTATCGTACCGTCCGATGTCAGTCTACGAACCGGATGTTGAACGGAGTCGCGGGCACTGCGAGCTCCGGAGCAATCGGGAAGGAGGGGATGTAAGCGAGGCCTGCGTTGGCTGCGGCAGCCGACTGGGAGGCTTTTATCACTTCCATTGCACCTTCGTAGATACCGGATATCTCATGACCGTACTTGTCGTAGAACAGGAAGTCCACAATTTGGTTGGTACCGTCTTCGGCCGGTTTGGTGATGATACGGCCCTGGTCGGGCATCGCGCCTGCGTAGCTGTTCAGTTGGAGGGTAGAGCCCTGTTTGGAGGCGTAGGTGTACCAGCATCCCTGCTGCGGGTCGATGCTCTGACCGAGAATGGGGTTGCCGGGCATTGCACTGCCCTCTTCGAAGAGGAGTCCGAAGCCGGGGCTCATCGGGAATTCGCCGACGGGATTGTCGGTAGACTGTGCCGGGCCCCAGATGGCGAGCATCATGAGGTCGCCCGAACCGGTAACGTCGAGGGTGTTGTTGTTAATCGTATAGGCGAGGCCGTCTCCGAATATGTAGTAGAGCCAAGCGGTGAAGTCACCGGTAGCCTTGGGAATGACCTGTACGAGAGCCTGGTTGTGCATGTCGCCGAGTTTCTTGTCCTCTTCCAGACGGCTCATCGGGTCTGCGTAGTTCATCATCGGTTCCAGCGGCCCTTCGTAGAGGTAGTTGACCTCTTCGAGTTCCGTGCCTATGATGTTGAGCGCGTCGGACCGTTTCCCTTTGAAATTGGCGGTAATCTTGTAGTTGTCACCGTTCTTTTCTACGGTCATGGTACCTTCGCTGATGATGTATCCCTTCGTGATGCTCGTACTCTTGTCGGTGTAGTACTCGTAGGTACCCTGATAGCCGTTCTGGGCGTCTACTCCGCCTGCTACCAGCGTGAATGCATCCGTGTTGTCGGCGGAGGTACTAATCGTATAGGTACCTTCGGGCAGGATTACGTTGTCGTTGTCCTCCTGGAGAGGGATATAGCCCTGCAGCTGCAGTGCTTCTACATTTTCGCCGTTGGTGAGGTCGCCTTTGTAACCCATGCCGAAAAGGAACATGCCGGTCGTCGCTTCATGGTCGTTGTATTTGCCGTAGTAAGCACCGATAATGCCGGTAACGGGCCTGGGATTCGGATCGGCGATACGCGGCGGAACCTGCGGTTTGCCCTCGAATTTCAGGGTACCGTCGAAAGAGCCCTTGATGGTCGTTTCTCCCGACGTGAAATCGATGTCCAGTTTGTAGCTGCCGCCCTGGCTGGAGACCTTCATGGTGCCGCCGCTGACGGGATAGGCTTCGCTCCCTTTCCAGAAGATGGTACCCTCTTCTGCCGTTGCGGAGTCGGCCGTCACGAACGTGCGGACGGTGCGGTCGTCGAGGGTGCCGGCCTCATAGGTACCGGTCGTAAACCTCGGATTGTTGGAGTTCGATGCTACCGTACCGAAGCAGTCGATGCGCATCTTGTTTCCGTCGGCGTCCGAGAGCGTGAAGGTATAGAATCCGGAACCTTCGGCATACTTCTCGCCGTAATAGACGGCGTCGCTTACGGTCGTGAAGGTGTAACCGTCGGTGGTCGGCCCGGGAGGTGTTGTGGTGTCGGTACCTTGCGAGCAGGAAACCATCAGCGCAGCCGTAACGGCGGTCGATGCCAGCAATAAGAGTTTTTTCATAGCAATGATTGTTAGAGAATTTATTAAATTGGTTGTTACAACATCTGTCTATCTATCTGTCTGTCCTAATAGACGCATCCGGATACTCTTTTGTTGCATGATGCGGTGGGAAAAACGTTTTTTGCCGAATATTTCCTTGCGGCCGGGGTTGTTTTGCCGGCACCGGTCATGCTCACCATATCCAGACAAAGATATATATTTTTCCCAATAAAATACAAGGATATGTATATCCTCTTTGCAGCCGATGCGGTTCCGGGGAACATATACCAGGCCGCGCAGTGGCCCGGGTGTTCGGTTCGGAGAGAACGGAGTGTTCCGTTGCGCAACAAAAAAGCGCCTCCCCGGAGGGGGAAGGCGCTTGATTCCATTCCGTCATCCTTTTCAGAAGGAGATGGCCAGACCGCTGTGCTGCTCGAAGGAGTAGGGCACGAACGAGGTGTTGGGCATCGTGCGGACAACGCTGTCGGTCGCATCGTTCGAAGAGAACGATGCTTGTCCGGAATCTACCGTAACTGCAAACGTACCGGTGATGTTATGACCGTACTTGTCGAAGATGTCGACGGCGATATTATACGTTTTGTTGTCGGAGGTGGTTATGTTGATGGAACCCTGCTTGATAACCGCACCGGCACCGTCCAGTACTGCCATCTGACCCTCGTCGTTCGGGCCGATGTAGTAGTACCACGTCCCCACGCCCAGCCCGAGCGGGTCGGCACCGCCTACATTGAGAATCGGCTTGCCGGACAGCGTGTTACCTACCGGGTAAACATAGTCGTAGGTATTCTCCACATTGAATGTGCCTACCGGGAACTCGGAGGCAGAGGAGGTGATGAGCTGCATCATCATGGCATCGCCCTCGCCGCTTACATACAGCGTACCGTCCTGATTGTAATACGGGTTGTTCGCATCGATAACCAGGTCCTCGTTGTGGAGAATGATTCGCCAGATATAATTGTTCGTACCCGGTACGCCCCACGGGTCGGCGAAGACGCCGGTAAGGTCGGTGAGTTCCTTGTTTTCGGTGAGCGAACTCATCGGGTTGGTCATATCGACGGCATAATCGCCGAACTGGGCTCCGGTCAGGTTCCATACGATGTCCGTAACGTGCTGGCCGAGCTGCAGTTTGTTGTTGGAGTAGGAGAATTTCGTACCTTCCAGTGCCGTGGTGACGTTGTAGGTCTCACCCTCTTTGGCGATGGTGACCGTACCGCCCTGGATGAGTACGCCGTAGGAGATGACTCCCGAGTTGTAGACTATCTCTGCGGAATAGGTACCCTCGGCCACGTCGTTGCTGGTCGGGATAATCTGTCCGGCCGCCGTGGGATTGCCTTCAACCACCTCAAAGGTTCCCGTAGGAATAGGCACATTGTCTGCCGGGTAGTCGCCTTCGGTCGGATAGGGTACGGTCATGACGAGCTGTATCTGCTGGTTGGTGTTCTCCGCATCCTGCATCAGCAGCGTCATTTGGCCGAGCTGCTCGTTGGCAAGCATACACTCTCCCGTGTACTGGGCGAGATAGGCGTTGGCCGTAATGGGAGTTCTCGGGGCATCCTGCCTCTGGTCGTCGAAAGAGATGGAGCCGCTGTACTTGGCTTCGATGGTCTCGTCGCCTGCGGTGAGGTTCACCTTGATGGTGTAGCCGCCTGCAGCGGACTGCACATTGATGCTGCCGCCCGTTACGAGCACGGCCGTGCCCTCTTTCCAATAAAGGGTACCCTCCGTATCGGAGCCGTTCGAAGCCACGAAATACGTTTTCGAGGTAGGTTCGGTGATGGTGCCGAGGTCATACGTACCTGCAGTGAGTTTCGGGGTGCTGACCGGGTCGACCACCGAGGCGAACATGTCGAGGCGGAGCTTGTTGCTGGTGCCGTCCACGACGAAGGTCATCGAGTAGTATCCTACGTCGGCGGCGATTTTCTCGCCGTAGTAAACGGCCTCGTCGAGGTTGAGCTTGAGCTCATCCGTAGGGGGATTAGTTTCCCCCCCTCCATTTCCGCCGTTTCCAGTATTGCCCTTGTCTTTTTCGCACGACATCATGGTCAATGCCGCAGCGAATGTCGCGAACATCAAAAAATACTTTTTCATTTTCGGTAACATTTAAGTGTAAAATCGAATAGTTTGTTTGTCGTCCTCCTACATATAAAGACGCGCGGGGCGTCTTTTCTGTTGCATGCCGCGGCGAATTTTTTCGTTGTACCGCCTGCCGCAGGACACACAGTCTGCAAATATAATGGTAAAATACCGAAAAACGATGAGAAACGGACTATTTTTTACGTTTCCGCAGCCCGTCGTGCGGAGAGTGCGTCCGGTTGCCGCGGCCGGGCCGTGGCGGGAGTCTGCCCTGCGTCGGCGTCATCCGAACAGCGGTTTCACCCAGTAGAACAGCAGTGCCCAGGTAGCGAAGCGCGCCCCTTTGCCGACGAGCATGAAGAGAGTGGTCTTTTTCCAGTCCACGCGGTAGAAACCGAGCGCGATGGCCATCACGTCGCCTATCAGCGGGAGCCAGGTGAAAAAGGCGAGGAGGCTGCCGTAGCGGGCCACCTTGTGCTGGTGCTTTTCGATGGTTTCCCGTTTGACCTTGAAGTATTTCTTTATCCACTCCCATTTGGCCCGGCCGAGCCAGTAGGAGGTGAGACCGCCGAGCCAGTTGCCCGCCGTCGCCACCGCCACCGAAATATAGGGGTCGGCACCTACGGCGAGGAGCCCTACCAGCAGAACGTCCGAACTCATCGGAAGAATCGTGGCGGCGAGAAAGGCCCCGATGAAGAGCCCTATGTATCCGTATTCGAGCAGGAATTCCATACTTGTCCGTGTCGTCTTGTGGATGTCTCCGGAGGCCCGGTATCGGACAGACCGCCGTTTCTGCTTCTTAACGGCCGTTCCGTGCCCTTATTGTGTCCGGTACTGTCGGATTCCGGCCCGTTTCCGGCCGTTATGCCGGGAACGTCCGGGGTGTCATAACAGTTTTTTCAGCAGGCCGAAACTCCGGCCGTAGGGCGGATAGCGGAGCGGCAGGTCGGTGCGGCGTCGGGAGACGGCCACGGCCCGCAGGTTGGAGAAGGTGTCGAACGAAAAGCGTCCGTGGTACCTTCCCATCCCGCTGTCTCCCGTGCCGCCGAAGGGCAGACGGGGATTGGCGATGTGTATTATCGTATCGTTGATGCAGGCGCCTCCCGACGCGGTGCGGCCGATGAGGCGCAGCCCGTCGGATTTGCGGCCGAAGTAGTAGAGCGCGAGCGGCTTTTCGCGGGCGTTGATGAAGTCTGCGGCCGACTCCGTGTCGTCGAAGTTCATGACCGGCAGGATGGGGCCGAATATCTCCTCCTGCATGAGCGGCGAACCGGGGTCGGGAGAGTCGATGAGCGTCGGGGCGATGAAGCGTTCCGATGCGTCGTATTCGCCGCCCCACACGATGCGCTCGGCCGTATCGATGTAGCTTTGCAGGCGCGTGAAGGCCCGGTCGCTGATGATGCGCGGATAGGCGGCGCTGCGGCGGAAATCTCCTCCGTAGAAGTGCATGGCATATCTCCTGAACTTTTCGAGCAGCTCCTCCTTCACGTCGCGGTGTACGAGGAGGTAGTCGGGGGCGATGCAGGTCTGGCCGGCGTTCAGGAGCTTGCCCCACGCGATTTTGCGGGCGGCCGTATCGAGGTCGGCCGTGCGGTCCACGACGCAGGGGCTTTTGCCGCCCAGTTCGAGCGTTACGGGTGTCAGGTGTGCCGCCGCCTTCTCCATCACCGTGCGTCCGAAGGCCGCTCCGCCCGTGAAGAAGATGTGGTCGAAACGATACTCCAGCAATTCGGCTGTCTGGGCATGGTCGCCGTCGAAAACCGACACGTAGTCCGGGGGAAATACCTCGCCGAGGATGTTCCCGATGAGGCGGCAGGTACGGGCCGAGGTTGTGGAGGGTTTCAGCGCCACGCAGTTCCCTGCGGCGAGCGCCCCCACCAGCGGGTCGAGGGCGAGCTGGAAGGGATAGGTCCACGGCGCCATGACAAGCACCACCCCCTGCGGTTCCCGAATGATGCGGCTCGCGGAGGGGAAGAGGAAGAGCGGGGTAGGCACCCGCCGGCTGCGGGCCCGGCGCTCCAGGTGCCGCAGTTGGTCGCGTATTTCGGCCAGCACAATGGCCGTCTCGCTGATATACGACTCTTCCGCCGATTTGTGCAGGTCGGCGTACAGGGCTTCCGCTATCTCTTGCTCGTGTGCCTTTACGGCCTCCTGCAGTCTGCGCAGGTACTCTTTGCGGAATGCGGGTTCCCGCGTGTGCCCTTCGGCGTAGAAGGCCCGCATCGCGTCGAGCCGTTCCCTGATGGATGTTGTCATGGTCCGTTGTCGTTTGGTCCGGTGCGGCTTCGTGCCGCGGCGTCTGTTGTGGCGCGGTCCGCGGGCCCGGATACCTGTCTGCCGGTGCCGGCGCATCCTTCATGCGGCCCGTTCCGCGTCGGTTTCACCGATTCTTTGAAACGGCCGCAGTATCTTCGTCAATGAAAGGTATGCCGGTCGGGTATCGCCCGGTTCGCGTCGGCACCGCCGGTTTATTAAAAGTTGAAAACAAATATAACGATTTTTGTCCGGCAAAGAGGATGCCTTCCCGTTGCCGGGGGCCCGATTCTTGCAAAGAAACCGTAAATTTGTCCCGGAACGGGCCGGAGAATGGCCTCCGGGCCCGGAGGCTTAACAGGAAATGTCATGATACACTATTCGGAATATACGCTTCGGAACGGACTGCGGGTGGTTGCCAACCGCGACCGGCTCTCGGCGCTTGCGGCGGTCAATATGCTCTATGGGGTGGGGGCCCGCAACGAGGCGCCGGAGCGGACGGGATTCGCCCATCTTTTCGAACATCTGATGTTCAGGGGAACGAAACTCGTGCCCGATTTCGACATGCCGGTGCAGGTGGCCTGCGGCGAGAACAACGCCTTTACCAACAACGATTACACCGACTACTACATGACGCTGCCCAAGGACAACATCGAGACGGCCCTCTGGCTGGAATCGGACCGGATGACGGGGCTCGACATCACGCCGGAGAAGCTCGCGGCGGAGAAGTCGGTGGTGGTCGAGGAGTACAAGCAGCGTTACCTCAACCAGCCTTACGGGGAGCAGTGGCTGCTGCTGCGGGCGCTGGCCTATAAGGTGCATCCCTACCGGTGGCCGACCATCGGACTGACGCCCGACCACATCCGCGAAGCGACGCTCGCCGACGTCACGGCCTTCTACAGGCGTTACTACGTCCCCTCGAATGCCATTCTCGCCGTGTCGGGAGATATCGAGCCGGAACGGGTGTTCGAGCTCGCCGACAAATGGTTCGGCCATCTGGAGAGCGTTCCCGCTCCTGCGGATGCCTTTCCGCAGGAACCTGTGCAGCGGGAGGCCC
>ERZ780168.2054-NODE-2054-length-18858-cov-4.446790_pt1 | contig 18858 bp, 15 predicted proteins | sample MGYA00510981_ERZ780168 | MGnify/ENA primary metagenome ERZ780168 (study PRJEB29588, sample SAMEA2158769) | human gut metagenome | biome: human gut; feature: human-associated habitat; material: faeces | place: Denmark | collected 2008/2010 ...
TCCAAAACTTTTGATCGGGAGTGATACCGATACCGTGGCGCAGAGGATATAATTCGCCGTCACTTCCTTTCAGAAAGCTACCGGAAGCAATTTTTATCCAGTTTTTAGGACGATAAAAAGCTTTGATATGTAGTACGGTTGCTGTGTCACTCAATGCTACTTTATCTATTTCAATGCTTGTAGAACTCCAGGCGGTGAAGGGAGGTTGTTCTATGATTCTTTCCTGAGCTTGTGTAAATGTTGTCAGACTTAGCAGAAAACAAGTGATAAGTACGAATGGTTTCATGGTGTTGTTATTTATGGTTATCTACAAAAGTAAGAATAATATAGTTATTATTTACTACTTTTTTGGTAAAAAAGAAAGAGGTAATCACTATGATAAAAGGCGATTACTTCTTTCTTTTCAATGAATGTATTAAAAGAGAGTTATTGTTGAAGTTTGAAGGTGATAGGAAGTGTATATTGCACAGCTACCGTTTGGCCATCGTTTTTACCGGGTTCCCAACGTGGCATACCCATTACTACACGTATAGCTTCGGCATCCAGTGAAGGAGAGACACTTTGTATTACTTTCGGATTGATAACATGACCGTCTTTGTTGACTATCATCTGGATAACAACACGTCCCTGCGTTTTGCTCTGTTGGGCATCAAATGGATATTTGATATTTCTTGCCAGATAACTCATTAGTCCACTGGCTCCACCCGGATATTTGGGCATTATTTCTGCACTTTCAAGAACAACTTCCGGGGTTATGACGTCATCTTTGGGAGCATATCCTACAACTACCACTTCCATCAGTTTACTGTCTTTTATTTCTTCTACTTCCGGTCCGCTCAGTTTGAAAGCGATGGGAACTGTATATTTTACACGTACCTCTTTTCCTCTTTGTTTACCCGGAGTCCATTTAGGCATTGTTGACAATACACGTATGGCTTCTGCGTCTAGTTCGGAACTAGCAGAGCGTCGTGCTACTGCCAGATTGCTAACCGATCCGTCTTTTTCTACAATGAAACGTGCTATGACACGTCCTTGTATACCTTCTTTTTGAGCCTTTACAGGATAGCGCAAATTTTTAGCAATAAACTCCATCAGACCTGTTTGTCCGCCAGGAAAAACGGGCATCTCTTCTACAACATCAAAAATATCATCATCATCTCCGGTATTCACTTTTTGCATGATGGCAGAAGGATCTTTGTCGGTTATGTCTATATCGGCAGGAATTTCTTTCGGGATAGTAACTTCTTCTACTGTGGCCTGTTCTGGTATTTGTCCGACAGCCTTTGTTACTTGTTCTGTTGACTTTTCAACAGTTTGTATTACTTCTCGTGTAAAATTTTTCGTGGTTCGGGCTACTGCTTCGATATTACTGATTATTAGTAGCAAGGCAGCCAATGGAAGAAATAGCAAATACTTAGTTCTTCCTATTTCTTTTGTTCTTTTCTTGTTCATCATTTTAATTCGGTTTTTGAGTGGTAAAACATTGAAACTATTATAGAGAGTTGCTGCAGCCTTGTTATGAGCCAGTCCCAACAGATGGTACTGGTATACTTTATAGTCGTATCCGGTTTGCAGGACGCGTTGATCGGCCATGTATTCCAGATTATTTCGTATTTCGCGCTTCATGAGCCAGATAAAAGGATTAAACCAGCAGGCGATACATATCAGTTCACTGAACATTATATCTGCCGAATGTAACTGGTGGGCATGGGTCTGCTCATGAGTAAGAATTTCGGCAAGTTCTTCCTGAGTATGAGATTCAGGATGGACAAATATCCAATGGAAAAAGGAAAAGGGGCCACTTGCTTTGTTTAATATCTGTACACGTACACCTTGTATCTCTGTTACTTTGCACTGAATTCGTAAGAGGATAATACTGGTCAGTTGCATTATAAAACGGATAAATAGTAATATCACTCCGCAAAAATAGATGATACTTAGGGAATTGGTGGCAAATTCCTGCCAGTTTGTATGAGTTGGGGTTATTGTTTCTTCAAATACCACTTCAGGGAGTAGTGTTGTTGCATATAAATCGGCTATTACCACCATTGGCTCATGTGCCTTTACCCATTCCTGAAGGTTGAGCATTGGATAAAACAGAGAGACTCCCAAAAAACAAAGCAATGCTGTCCGGCGCCAATGAAAAAATGTATCTTTATAAAAGAATAACCGGTAAAATATATAGAATACTATAATTCCTACGTTTATCTTTAGAAAATAGGCAAGTTCCGGAGTCATGATTTTACTGTTTATTCGTTATTCTTCTTTACCTTTTTCAATCATGTCGATGATCTCTTTCAAGTCGCTGGTCGAGATTTTCTGGTCTTTGGCAAAAAAGGAAACCATCTCTTTGTAAGAGTTTTCGAAGTAATTACGTACTACTCCGCTCATGAAACTGCGTTTATACTCACTTTCCCGTATGGCAGGAGTGTATTGATAGGTGTTACCTACCCGGCGGGGCGTGACGTATCCTTTTCGTTCAAGATTCTTTACTATGGATGCTACGGTCGTATAAGGGGGAACCGGTGCTTCAAACTTGGCTACTATCTCTTTCACAAAACAGTTTTCCAATTCCCAGATGTAGATCATCACTTCTTCTTCTTGTATAGTCAGCTTTTCCATGGAGTATGTTTAATTACGATTATATTGCAAATCTACGAAATATTCGTAATTAAACAATAGTCAGTGGGTTAAATAATGTAAACTCAGTAAAGAAGCCATTGAGAAGCATGCCGGGCGGTGTTCATTATTGTACGGTATTTCACCACAGAGGTCGCAGAGGACACAGAGTTTAAATCTTTATTGAAACGCAGATGAACGCAAATTCTCGCAAAGGGAAATAACGATAAAATAAAGAACTACAGTTTTTTAATCTGCGTTCATCCGCGTTTCATCAGAGAAAATAATATCTCTGCGCCCTCCGTGTCCTCTGTGGTGAACTTATTCATTTCTGAACAGATTTGAACCAACTATCCAACTACAGATTCGCATAAATTACTTCTTTAATCAGACAGAGAGGTATCTCTTTGTTTGTTTACTTCTCTGTATTCTCTGGGTGTCTGATTGTAGCGTTTAGCAAATTCTTTGTAAAAATGAGAACGGTTCGTGAATGCAGTCTTGTACATGACTTCCTGTATTGTAAGGGTAGTAGTCAGTAGTAACTTGGCTGCATAAGTCATTCGTTGCTCTTTTATAAAGTCTTTTGGAGACGGTTGATTCAGGTTTTTGAATTTGCGATATAGGTTGCGGCTACTCGTTTGCATGGCGGCTGCCAATTCTTCGGGGCCGAATAGTGTATTATCCATATTCTTATTTATCAGTTCTCTTGCTGTTTGCAGATATTCTTTGTCTTCTTTCTGCAATAACTGTCCGCCTCCAAAGTCAAAGGCACTGGCCGAAGAGTTATAATATTGTTCTAACTCTCTTTGTTTTTTGATAAGCTGCCTGATCACTGTTACCAGATATTGGGTGTTGAAGGGCTTGGGTATATAGGCATCAGCCCCTGACTCAATACCTTCTATTTTCTCATCTGTTGTGTTCTTAGCCGACAGAATAACCAGAGGAATATGCACTGTGTGCTTATTACTCTTTATTTGTTTAGTCAGGGTGATTCCGTCAACTTTAGGCATCATAATATCTGTAATGATCAGGTCAGGAGTTTCTTGTTTTAGCAGAGCTAATCCTTCTTCTCCGTTTTCTGCTGTAAGAATGGCGTATTCATCAGATAATATATCTTTCAGCATCCACAACAATTCTTTGTTATCATCAATAATCAGAATAGTTGCTTCCGGTTGTGCACATTTATCTCCGGCAGTTGCGTTTTCGAGCTCTTGCCTGTTCATACTATTTTTTTGAATTAGTTTCGGAACATCTTCCTGCTTTTGGGAAGAATTCTCTGTAATTTCCAGCTGAGGTAATGTTACGGTGAACTGGGCATACTGATTTACCTCACTTTCTACTTTTATTATACCTTGAAGCAATTCTACCATACTATGGCAGATAGCAAGTCCTAATCCGTTTCTGGAAGATAATCCCTTGATACTATTTTCTTTGATATTATCCAATACACTGTAACGGTTGAATATTAGAGGGATATTTTCTTTACTGATACCTTTGCCTGTATTGTATACTTTAACTTCCAGTTTTGCGTTTATTACTTTTACGGATATTAAAATAGTTCCTTTTTCCGGAGTATATTTAAACGCATTGGAAATGAGGTTATTCAGTATTTTCGTAAAACAACTGTTATCACTTCTCCATATAATATTGGGGCTAACATCAGTTTGGAGAAGGATATTATTTTGCTCAGCCAATTCGCTGAATGATTCGATAATTTCCTGTGATAATTCGCTGATATTTAATTCCTGTATATGGCATGTCTGATTTCCTGTTTCCATACGGCGGAAATCTATCACTTCCTGAATCAGACTGTTGAGTCGTTCTGTATTTGATTTAATAATTTGAGCGTACTTTTTGATGAATACATCACTGTTTTCATGATGTAAGATACGTTCACACGGTCCGTAAATAAGAGTTAACGGAGTACAGAATTCATGTGTGATGTTGGTGAAGAAACGCAATTTACCCTCATACTGGAAAATCCAGTGTAAGATGCCCCCTAAAACCAAGCGATTCTATCCCCTTGTGCCCAAATAATCCTGCCCATTGATTCCAATATAAAAATGCCCCTGTCAGACAATGTCCGTCAGGGGATTTTTTTCGTAGATTTGATACCCGTCTTGACCGGTGGGATAAAATCATTTCTACTATGACAACAAAGATAGCAAACATTCTCCAGTGTTATGCATTGGGGATGGGGATAAAGCAGATAAGCAGGAGCTTTGAGCTGTCCCGCAACACGGTGCGCAGATATGTGCGCCTGTTTCAAGAGTGTGGCATACCGATAAAGGAACTGGCAGCCATGCCTTCCGCCCGCATCCAGGAGATGTTCTCCGAGGGTGTTGGCCGCAACAGGGTTCCGTCACAACGCCAACTTGAGCTTGAGGCACTTCTTCCTGAGTATGCCGCCCGACTTAGCCGCCGGGGTGTAACAGTGAAAAGCCTGTACGAAGAGTACCGCGAAACACATCCTAACGGATACAGACATGCCAGTTTCGGCAACTATCTCATGCGCTACCGCATGGTAACGCATGTTGTAGGGCATGTCGAGCATTATGCCGGAGACCAGATGTACATCGACTTTGCTGGCGATAAACTAGAGGTAGTTGACAGTGAAAACGGCGAATGCCGCAGCGTTGAAGTGTTCGTGGCCATACTTCCATGCAGCCACTATACCTACTGCGAGGCGGTCTGGTCTCAGTCAAGGCAGGACCTGATCAGGGCGTGTGAGAACGCTCTTCATTTTTACGGCGGGGTTCCGATGGCGATAGTACCTGACAACCTCAAGGCCGCCGTGACCCGTAGCGACCGCAACGAGCCTGTAATCAACGAGGAGTTTACAGCATTTGCCGAACACTATGGATGTACCGTATATCCCGCACGGGTACGTCATCCAAAAGACAAGGCCTTGGTGGAAAATGCCGTGAAACTGCTTTACCGCTCTGTCTATGCTGATATCGAGGGGCTTGTATTCAACTCGCTGGAATCTCTGAATGCGGCCATCTCCGAATCGCTCTCGGCCTTCAACGGGCGCAGGATGAGTGGACGTCCCCTGTCCAGACGGGAACAGTTTGAACAGATTGAATCCGACTGCCTCCGCCCACTTCCCGTCATACGTCATCAGATGAAAGAACGACGCTCCGCAACGGTAATGCGGAACAGCTACGTCACCTTCCGGCTTCACCATTACAGTGTACCAAAAGAGTATATAGGCAAACGTGTCGAGATTGTATATGATGCCGACACGCTGGATATATATCATGGCCTGCGTCTGGTGACCACACATCAGCGTGATGACACGCCCTATGCCTATACGACTAAGGATGCCCACGGATTGCCTGGACGCCATGGAAGTTACGAAAAGGACCTGGAACAGATTTACGAACGAGCCGGTCAGACGGATAACGTCCTGTTGCTGTATCTGCGCAAGGTGGCGGAACTCAAGAAGTATCCTCCCGCGGCATTCCGTTCATGCAAAGGAATCATGGCACTGGAGAAGACCTTCGGACTGGAACGGTTGGTGGCAGCAAGCGCATGCGCCACGCAACTGCGCCAATACGGATATCAGGAAATAAGGCAAATCCTTGAGCGTGGGGATGATGCAGACTTCCTGTCAAAAGAAGACATTGATGATGAAGTCCCAGTAACATCTACCCACAAAAACATCCGCGGAGCAGCCTACTTCGCAAAATCAAAACATTTAAATAAGAACAACAATGGAAACAAATAATCTTACCACCCCAATAGCAGTCGAAAAAGACCGCAATACGTTGACAATCGAGCTGATGAACCGTATGAAGCTACATGGCATGGCAGCCGCCTTCACTGAAAGCCTGGCCTCCACCATGGCCGAAACAATGACAATCGACTCTTTCCTACACATGTTACTTGCCAGGGAATGGGACTACCGCGCCAATGCGGCCATCCAACGTCTTATACGCGGAGCTTCGTTCCGCTACAAGGCCTGCCTCGAACAGATAGACTATACAATCCCGCGTGGCCTTGACCGTAACCAAATGGAGCGGCTTGCTTCGCTGGAGTTCATTCGCCAGGGACAGAACCTCTTCATCACCGGTTCATCCGGTACCGGAAAGAGCTTCCTTGCCACAGCCATGGGGTATGAAGCCTGCAAGAAGGGTATACGGACATATTATGCGAATGCCCCGAAACTTATGGGTACGCTTAAAGTGGCAAAATTAAAAGGCACATTGGAAGCGGAACTCAAGAGAATCGAACGGAGCACACTGCTCATATTGGATGATCTATTCCTTGTGAACCTTGACGCCAAGGAACGTCCCATCCTGCTTGATATAATAGAGGACCGGCATGGACGCAAGTCTATCATCATTACCTCGCAACTGCCGACGGATAATTGGTATGACGCAATCGGGGATCCTACCGTGGCAGATGCCATAATGGATCGTATTATACATACGGCTCACCGAATTGAGTTAAACGGAGAAAGTGTCCGGAAGATGGCGGCATACAGAGGGAAATAAACTAAAATAATAATAACCCCATCGGTCAAGACTTTTTGAGGGGGCATTATTGAATATTTTCAGGGGGTAGAATCTTTTTGGTTTTAGGGGGCATCTTACACTGGATTTTCCAACTTTATAGGATTGCCAACAAGCGTCAAATGCCCTCGAATTGTCAAGAAAGTATTTCAGATGCTCGGTTCTACCTGCTTTAATCAATGTTTCCGCACGGCTGTCGGACAATAGGGCTGGAATGAGAACAGTTGGTGCGATGTCGTGAAAATCATTCTTAAATCCATTCCTGCGGAGTGCTTCCGTTGCCTTGAACTTCGGATATATCGGAGAGTACGATATATGGCGGTAGGCTTCGTTGTCGTTTCTCACTGCCATAGGCGAGCAATAGGAAAAGGTGTCGATGTATCTGCCCAATACTCTCTGAACGGCTATCACGGCTTTCCGTCCTTGTGCGTTCCACCAATACTGACCGATTTCAATAACGTAGGACGTTGGTTTGCATCCTTTCTCCATTTCTGCGGAGAGGAGGAACATTCTTAATACTTGGTACTCTCCACAAGTGGTAAGTATCGTAAAGTATTGCTTCTGTCTTATCTTACGTTCAAAAGTCGTTCGGACTTGCAACTTTGCTCTACAATGAGGGCAAGTGCAATGTTCGGTTGTCTTCCCTATTGTCCAACTATGCCCACAATCCATACACGTGGTACGACCTTTGGGAAGTCGGTAGGCGAAATGGTCTATACACTCACGAAAAGCCCACTTACATTGTGTCTTGGTTATCGGTCGTAAGTTCCTGCTCTCAGAAAGTACTGCTTTCTCAAACTTGTTTCTCGGTTTCATAATCTGTCCTCCTTGTTTTATTCGTTACGAAATACATAGCCGTCCTTATACCAAAAGTCCGTGTCGAAAAGGTCATCGGCATATTTGGAGAAGTCGAAGTAACTCAATGCAAAATCGGATAATTCATTCTCCATTTTCGCAAGTTCCTCCGCAAAATCTTCCTTGCTTGCATAATTTCCGATGTAGTCGGATTGGAAAGATTTTACAAGGCTGTATGCGTCTTGTGTGAGTTGGGCGTTGTTGCCGTCTGCCCACACCCAAAAGGCTTCTTTCTCCGTGTCGTTCAGTCTGTCCAACTCGTCCCGAAGTTCAAAGAAGGTTTCCTCCAAATGGCTCTCGGCTATCAGACCATCGGGGATTTCCTCCCACGCTTGGAACATATATTCGGGTTCTTCCTCGTCCTCGTGTATCTCGGCACAACGCTCCATAAAGCCGTCCCAATCATAAAACTCCGAAAGTTCCACCCATTCGCCCTGCAATGAGCCGTTGTTGTACTTGGCATAAGTGCCTACATAGATGCGTGCTTCGCTTAAATCCATTGTTTCCATTTTCCTTTCGTTGTTTAAGGAGTTAAAACTCGAATAGTGAAGGTTGGGCTATCTGCTGTTCCTCCTGCTTTTCCGCTTTGGGTTTCTTGGCGGTAAGTTTGCGGTATTCCTCCGCTTGGTATCGCTCGATAGCCTTTTTCCGTGCTTCCGCCTTTTCCTCCTCTGTGAGTTCGATAGTATGGTTTACCACGACTTGGCAGTTGATGGACTTGCCCACTTCGATGTTATCTTCATCGTAATAGTGGACAGCGAGGGAATATACCTCATCATCGGACAGACCTGCACACTCCATTCTTTGGACTTCCGTCAAGATGTAGGTAATGCACTCGTCTATGTTCTTACTCTCCTTGCGGAAATTCTCCGCAAAGAGTTCATCGTATGATGCTCTCGTTTCCAAATAGTTTTGGATAACGTCCTTGAAATGTTCTGTACCTTTCATTGTCTTATGTATTTAGATTGTTGCTAAAATGATTTCTTGGATATGTATGGGGTTGACCTCTGAAAAGAGATAGATGATAAACTCCTTTCTGTCTTGCCGATTGAGTTCCTTGTACAGTTCCCCAAAGGCTGATATGTTTCCGTTTAGGTAAACCGATACCATATACTCGAAGATGTTGTCCACTTCGTAGTATCTGCATTGCTGTGCGATTGTCTTGCTTCTTCTTTTCATATATCTGTCTGTTTAAGAAATGAGTAACCAAAGTGTTGCCCCGATGATGAGGGCATAAGTCAGAATGTATACTGCGATAGCCAAAACGATGGTGAGGAGCAACCGAAAGAGGAATTTTCCTGCACATATCCCTGCCAGCCAAAGCCAAACGCTTCCGCCCCAAAGGAGAGAGCCTGCGAGTGCAAGTGCCACCCAAATTGATATTCTGTATCTCAGTTTCATCTTGTCTGATTTTTTTGATTTTATGCGGATTCCAGAGGTGAGGGAGTTGAGTTTTCATTTTCTCTGTCCTCGTGTTTCCGACATTTTTTTTGCGTCTTTCCGTCGGGTCGGTCGTTTTCGTTTCAGGGGCGTAAAAAGGTAGGGCTTAGGACAAACAAGGTTTTATGGCGAGAATACTACCTGCAATGAAATGGAAGTGTGGAGATTGTCGTCTAAACGGCTTGCCGCCCCGACCTTTTTTGTCCGTGGAAGCCCGGAACTACCTTTGCCGCTGACAACGAACAACCGATCCCGATGCGAATACATAGGGCAGAATGTGGAGAGGAACACCGCAGAGGACAGAGCGAAAAAATGAAAGGCAGTCTTCACAAGTAAGACTGCTACAACAATGAGTAATAAGACGAAAAATAGACTCAGCTATCTGAATAGAGAGCCGTCAGAAAAGAAAAACGGAGAAAGTTTCGTCTTTCTCCGTAGATAATATTACCTTTGCAATAGGTTATTCGAGTTATGCAAAGCGTTGTATATCATTGCAGAAGATGGGTCGCTAAATCATTACCTACTGCATTTTATAACTCATAAGGCTGTTCATAGCCAATTACTTAGACCTAAATGATAGATTTTTGCCGAGAAATATTCATCTAACTGCGCCATTGCTTCCGTTATTATTTCAGAATTTCCTATTTCATATTTAGCATGTAGTGTGTTCTGTAGCCGTTTGTCAATTACTGCTCTACGTTCCTCATTCATCCAATCGCACATGCAGAGCTTCTCTTCAAAAGATCCAAGTATTAACTTCCCGCATATGGATTGATAGTATTGTATTTGAATTGTTTCCATATTGTTATGTGTCTATAATTGTTGTTTATTAAATTGTTTGATGGGAGGGAGTATATGCTGTCCTTTAAGGTTTCGTTTTGTTTCATTAGGTTGAGAATTTTGTTTCAACCTATTGAGAAAGATTTCTCAATACGGTGAGAATTTTGTTTCAACACGTTGAGAATATTTTCTCAAAGGATTGAAACAAGATGAAACATTCGTGTTCCGAATCAATATAGTAGATACTTTTCCCGCATTTCTTTGTACTTTTGCAGTTCCGTCTTCCATCCTGCCCGTATTTCCGTTTCACTTTTTCCTGCTAAAATCTCTTTACGTATAGTATCTGTACCCATTAGAAGGTCGAACCAGCGTGCCCGGTCGAAGAAAGCGCTCCCGGCATTCGATTTCCAGTAAAAGCGCAGGAAGTAACGCAGAGTGAATCCATCTATATTGGCAACTCTTCTTAAATCTTCTCCATAACACAGTTGGTCTTTGTGCATGGGATTCTTGTCAAAACCGGATAGCGAATGCGGAGTGAATGTAAAGTCACCATACTTTTTATCCGGTGCACCGAGCACCTGAAATGGGAAGGTTGTACCCCGCCCCACACTGATACGGGTTGCTTCAAACGGACAGAGAGAAGTGTATAACCGTATAGCCTGGTCATTAGGCAGATTAGGCGAGGGCTTAATAGGAAGAGAATAAGGTTGGCCGTGTTCCCAGTCCGTCATGGGAATGACTGTCAACCGGCAGGCATCCGGGGTTTTATTTATCCACCCTTCACCATTTATCATGAGCGCCAGTTCGCCAATGGTGCAACCGTGGAGTATAGGGATAGGCAATATACCTACAAAACTACGGAAAGCAGGACGAAGAATGGGGCCATCAATATAGTCGCAAGGATTGGGCCGATCGAGTACAATCATCTCTTTCCCATTCTCAGCGCAAGCCTCCATTACATAAAACATTGTACTGATATAGGTATAGAATCGTGCTCCCACATCTTGTATATCGAATATAATAATATCTATATCCTGCAATTGTTGCATGGTAGGCTTTTTATTATTCCCATAGAGTGAGATGAGGGGAATTCCCGTCCGACTGTCTTTTCCGTCTTTTATCGTTTCACCTGCGTCTGCATTACCACGAAAGCCGTGTTCTGGGGCGAACACTTTCACTACATTAATGTTTAGTTGTAAAAGGGTATCGAGCAGGCAGGGTTGTTCTTCACCAACAATGGAGGTGTGGTTGACTACCATTCCTACCCGTTTCCCTTTCAGCAGTGGCAGGTATTCTTCGGTACGTTCTGCTCCGGTAGCGAGAGTGCCTTCTGCAAAGAGGGTGCTAATGCCAATAAACAGGCTGGTGAGAATGAAGATTATTTTTCGGTGCATCTCGGTATTTTTTAGTAATATTGCACAAAAATATCCATTTGTATTGATTATTACAAGTTATAATAGGTGAAGTTATGAATCCGATTGATATAATTGATAAATACTATCCACAGGATAATGAATTGAAACATATTTTATTAGTACACAGCCAGTCGGTGGCCGACAAAGCACTGTGGATAGCTGCGCGGCATCCGGAGTTAAATCTTGATGAAACATTTCTTTATGAAGCAGGCATGCTTCATGATCTTGGTATCTTTCTGACGGATGCTGCTCCTATTTATTGTTTTGGTACAGAACCTTACATCTGCCATGGCTATCTGGGAGCGGATTTAATGCGTAAAGAAGGTTTTCCGTTGCATGCTTTGGTATGTGAAAGACATACGGGTGCCGGGCTTTCATTGAAGGAAATTCTTCGTCAGCAGCTTCCGATTCCTCATCGCGAAATGCTTCCTGTGAGTATGGAAGAACAGGTAATATGTTTTGCGGATAAATTCTACTCAAAGACCCATCTTGACAGAGAAAAAACGGTAGAAGGTGCCCGGAAAAGCATTGCGAAGTATGGAGAGGAGGGATTGAGCCGTTTCAATCGCTGGTGTGAGCTATTCTTGTAGCACTAAAAAATAATTAAAAAGAGAGATTCCGATGTATAATTGATGAAGATTGTGTACTTTTGCCCCTTCAAGCGTAAACTATTAGTTAATGACGCCATTGAAAGCAAATACATTAATATCATTTATACTACTGTTTGTCTTACTGGTGCTTCCTGATGAGGCCATGTCTCAACGTCGCCGAAACAGGGGAGTAGAAGGAGGTGTAGAGACATTTAACCCTCCGGCAGCTCTGAATGCAGATTCTTTGACGACTGACTCGGTCAAAACAGATTCTGTTGTTGTTAAACCCATTAAGAAACAGCCACTGGATGCTCCGGTGATTTATTCTGCAAACGATTCCATTGTTTTTGAAGAAGGAGGATATGCTCATCTTTATGGAGATGGGAAGGTAAACTATCAGAAGGTAGAGTTGGGAGCACAAATTATCACCATGAATATGGACAGTAGTACGGTGTATGCTCGTGGTGTGAAAGATTCACTGGGAGTAGAAACCGGAAAGCCTGTTTTTAAAGACGGTGATACTTCTTATGATACGGAGGCTATCCGTTACAACTTTAAGAGTAAAAAAGGATATATTAATAACGTTGTCAGTCAGCAGGGTGAAGGATATGTAACCGGTAATAATGCAAAGAAAGGCGCTGATGATGAACTGTTTATGCAGAATGGTAGGTATACTACCTGTGATCATCATGATCATCCTCACTTTTATCTTCAACTAACAAAAGCTAAAGTCCGTCCGAAAAAGAATGTGGTAACGGGGCCTGCTTATCTGGTGGTGGAAGATGTACCGTTACCATTGGCTGTACCCTTTTTCTTTTTTCCCTTTTCCAGTAGTTATTCTTCTGGGTTTATTATGCCTACTGTTCTTGATGATTCTGCCCGTGGATTTGGTCTATCGGATGGAGGATATTACTTTGCTATCAGTGATTTGATGGATTTGAAATTAACAGGTGATATCTTTACGAAAGGTTCGTGGAGGTTAGGGTTGGAGACGAATTACAACAAGCGTTATAAGTTTTCCGGTTCTTTGATGGCCGATTATCAAGTGACAAAGACGGGAGATAAGAATATGCCGGACTATTCGGTATCAAAAGACTTTAAGATTGTATGGAGTCACCGACAGGATCCTAAAGCAAACCCTAATGCTACTTTCTCGGCGAGTGTAAATTTTTCAACTAGTAGTTATGAGCGTACCAACATTGGTAACTTATACAATTCTCAGTTGCTGACTCAAAATACGAAGACATCAAGTATCAGTTACTCACGTACATTTCCAGATATTGGTCTGACATTGTCGGGGACTACTAATATCTCGCAGACTATGAGAGATTCTTCTATTGCAGTGACATTGCCTGATCTTAATATTTCATTGACTCGTCGTTTTCCATTCAAGAGAAAAAAAGCAGTAGGTGCAGAGCGTTGGTATGAAAAAATTTCATTCCAATATACCGGTCGTTTGACAAATTCTATCACAACTAAAGATGATCGGTTGTTTAAATCAAATCTGATAAAGGATTGGAAAAATGCTATGCAGCACACCATACCAGTAAGTGCTACATTTACCCTTTTCAAATATTTCAATCTGACCCCGTCATTCAATTATACAGAACGTTGGTATACTCACAAGACTGATAATTATTACGATGAAGAAAAGCGTCAGTGGGTAGCTACCGATACTATTTATGGTTTTAACCGCGTGTCCAATTATAATTTCTCTTTGGGGTTGAGTACCAAACTTTATGGTATGTATAAGCCTATTTTTATGAAGAAGAAAGAGATACAGATTCGTCATGTTGTTACTCCGCAGGTAAGTGTGAGCGGTGCACCGGGGTTTGGGAAGTATTGGCAGGAACATGAAGATGCCAATGGAAATATGTCGTATTTTTCTCCTTATACCAGTCAGCAGTTCGGTACGGCACCACGTGAGAAACAGGGGACAGTGACTTTTGATTTGTCGAACAATATAGAGATGAAGTTTAAAGACCGGAATGACTCTATTAAAAAGATAAGTCTGATCGATGAATTAGGAGGTTATATTTCTTATAATATGGCTGCTGAGAAGAGACCGTGGAGTGATCTTACTTTGCGTCTACGCTTAAAACTGACGAAAAACTATACTTTCAATCTGAATTCTACATTTGCTACATATGCCTATACGTTTGATAAAGATGGTAGGGTTGTGACTGGTGACCGTACAGAATGGTCTTACGGACGTTTCGGACGTTTTTCCGGTTGGGGATCTTCATTTAATTATACTTTCAATAATGAAACCTGGAAGAAGTGGTTTGGTCCTAAAGACGACAAGGATCAGAAGGATAAAGACAAGGATCAGAATGGGGAAGATAGCGAAGATATGGATGCCGGGAATGATACCGGAACCACAAAAAAGGTGGAGAAAGCACAGGCGGACGCTGATGGTTATCAGGTGTTCAAGATGCCATGGTCTTTGAGTGTGAACTATTCATTTAATATTCGTGAAGATCAGAGCAAACCTATTAATGTGCATTCAATGCGCTATCCGTTTTCTTATACGCACAATATTAATGCCTCTGGTAATATCAAGCTTTCAAATAACTGGCAGGTGTCTTTTAGTACCGGTTACGATTTTCAGGCGAAAGAAGTAACTCAGACGTCAATGACTATTTCTCGCGACTTACACTGTTTCAATATGTCAGCAAGTCTCTCTCCTTTCGGACGTTGGAAATACTATAACTTTAAGATTAGTGCTAATGCAAGTATTTTGCAGGATTTAAAGTGGGAGCAAAGAAGTCAGACGCAGAGTAATATACAGTGGTATTAAAAATTTCCTTCTACTTTTAAGTATATATTCGATAGAATTTCAAAGAAATAAAAAAGCCAACCAGTCACTGAGACTGGTTGGCTTTTTTATTTATAGAATATTCCTACTTTACGATCAGTTTGACTGTTTCTGTTTTTGCATCGGTAGCGATTACAACCAGATAAGTTCCTGAACTAAGTGTGTTGATATTCATACTCTGTTCTGATGTTTCATTACCTGTAGCAGTAAGTACAGTTTGTCCGAGTAGATTATGAATTGCAATATTCTTAATCTGACTTCCATTGGTCTTGATATTGATCTGCTCACTTGCTGGGTTGGGATAAAGTGACAACTCTGCTTTAATGGTAGTATTATTTTTAATACCTGTAGGAGCGTTCTTTCCAAAGTTTGGACGGATATAAGGAGCACCATAACCCGGTAGTTCACTCATGAATCCATTTTTGGATGCTGCAATTAATCCATCTTTTGATTGGTCACATACTAATCCCATGTTCACTGCACTTTCTTGTTTTACCTCAAACATATATTTACCGGGAGCAAGATTTGTTTCAGGGAGTTTGTAAACGATTTCTTCTCCACCTTTACCTCTGAGTACAGATTTGGTAACCATCGTTGCTCCTATCTCTGAGTTATTATTAGTGTTTATTTTATATACGTTCAGGGTGATTTTATCGTTGGCTTGTTCTTCTTTAAGCATGAAACCAAGGCTGAGTGAGGTCAATACGTCCTCTTTCAGTATAGTGAATGCTGCACCAAATGCAACGGGACCACTACCACTACCTACACCAAATTTGAAATCGGCTGGGTTATCCCAGGCATAAATAGAATCGGTTACAATCGTTGTAAGCTGAGCTGTATTATTTGTAAGGTCGTCATCCTGAGTAATGCTAGCTTCGACAGAGAAAGCAGGTACTTGTTCTTTACTGCTTACTATATTGTCCAGATTGAAATTGAAGGTTTCCTTCTTTGTTTCTCCTACAGCCAAGGTCGGGATGGTGGTAGTTGCTAAAACATCATCATAAGCTTTCACGTTCAGTTTGATGTTGTTTTCAACTTGTTGTCCATAGTTTGCAACAGTTACTTCAAACTTCTGTGCCGTGTTTTTGATGTGGAATTGAGGAATCATTCTTGGATATTTCTCTTCGCTGGTGATTGATTCTACCTTAATATCATGTTCCAAAATCTTACTTACGCTGATACTGAATATTTCAAGATAAGACAGTTCGGTTGCGTTGAAGCTGATACCATAGTTACCTTCTTCGGTTACAGTAAATGTTATCTCTTTCTTAACTGTAGTATAATTAGTAAATTCTTTGAATTTCCCTAATTCGTTCCAGTTAGTTATATCACTTCCACTTTTTCCAAATGTAATGTTAAACAGGTCATATTTTATACCTCCGATAAGCAGTTCACTTCCTGCACTGTAATTGAAGCTGAGGCGATAGTTACCCGGTTCCATATGAATACATCTGGATAATAAAGAAGAAGGTACTTCTGCTTTATAAGCTCCGGACTTATAAATCCAACCGTTAGGGGTTATAGGATTCCAGTTTAGAAGATCAATGGCTTTCTCGAAGTTGGATTCAAACGGTAATAGGGCAGGTGATAGATTAATAACACGACCCGCTACCGTATCATTGGCAAAATTCGTTTGACCTGTGCACTGAGCTACTACTTTTATATTGTATCCTTGATCTACAGATGAAAAATCAACAGGTGTGGCAAAAGTAACATCCAATGAAGCATCTGGAGCTATTACCTCTGTGAAATCTTGTGTCACTTTGATATCTTCATCTTCCAATTCATAATATAGGCTGAAACCGTTGATCGGTCCTGTTCCTAAGTTTTTGACAGTTACTTTGATAGGGCTACTTCCCAATGTACAATCGGAAGGAGGAAGTATCAGATTTTCCAAAGCAATATCCGGCACTCCATTAAAGCTGCCTTCATCAATAGCTATATTATCTATGTAGATACTTCCTTTATTTTTTTCTGATATAGCATGAAAAGAGAAGTAATAATCTCCGGCTTCTGCTACTTCAAAGTCGTTGATACTGGCAACCCATTCCTTGGTTTTTTTGTCTATCAAAGACGCTATGACTGTCATTGTGGTAACGTCGCTTGATTTTCCATAGAGTACTTCAAACCTTTCAGGATAATTAGTTGACGATGATGTGCGATAGTAAAAAGAAATACAATTAGCTCCGGCCTTCAGGGTAACAGGATTTTTTGTAGTAAGATAATCATCTGCTGTATTTTTGCTGTTATACTGATACCTTGCTATTCCTTTTCCGCCATCTGCGTCGGGTTCACTATCTCTGTCATTCAGCCAGGTTGATTTATCATTATTATTATCAAGTACCACCCAATTATTGGTGAAATTCTCTTCAGCTGCAAAGTCTTCATAGAAGAGGTGCTTTGCCGGCTCCTCGGCCATTGCCACCAGTGCTGTTGATTGCAATGCCAACAAAAGTAATAATCTTTTCATAAGCGCATGTTTTTTTAATTGTGAGTAATCTATTTATTGTTTAATGAACTTTAATGGAACCGATTTTCCATTGTCATCAGTGTAACTGCCTACAAGACCTAACCAACTGTTTAAAGCCGGAATTTCTAAACCGAGAGCATGACCAACTTCAAAGCTGATTACCTTGTCTTTGTAAATACCTGTTATAGGGTCGGATGTTTTAACCCACATACCACCTGATATCTGTTTGTGAGTGAGTTCGACTCTGTTATTACTATACATTCCTACCGGTTGGTTGGCGGTTATAGTCAATTTATACTCTCCTTCATTTCCTGTTTCTTCTACATCTGCAATAGCAGCTCCACCGTGTCCAAAGTCTAAATATATCTGTTGGAAAGTGTTGTCTACAGAAGTAAGAGTACATGCATACCCTGTCACTCCGGTTGGAGTCGGAAGCTGGCTTTTTCCTTCCATCGAGTATTTTCCTTCTATAGGACTGTTTTCTACTATATTAATTTTGCACGTATTTATTGAACCGGCAGTTGCCCCTTCTACATCTGCAATCGCTATTGAAAAAGAGCGATTCTGCACTATTTGCTCGTTGGCTATTGAAAGAAGGGTTTCCACATTTACTGATTCTGTCCGCATCGGAATGGATAGGTGGTCTTCCGTTATGAGAATTGCTTTTTCACTTTCAAAGCCGCTATTGTTTTCTTTCAGGATAACGTGTACTTTTATGAGTCCGTTACGTTCTCCTTTTACTACGATGGGTAGATTAAGGATAGAGGTAAGCTCTTTTACCTCAATTTCAGCCGATTGGAATTCAACGGTAGCCTCTTGGGTATTAAAGTTTTCATCATTACTACAAGCAATTATAGTAAATGATAAAAGGAATATGGTTAGTAATTTGAAATAATTCATAACAGTTTCATTTTATGTATTGAGATTAGTAGCCTGGGTTTTGTTGGTTCTTAATTTGAGGATTAGCATCTATCTCCGCTTTAGGGATAGGCCATACCCAACGTATGTTATCCGTTTTTATATTCAGATCTAGAGCCAGTTCATAGGATAGCTGTACCGACTGAGGTGTTTGGCGTCTGAACTCTTCACCGTATCGTTTTAAATCAATAAGACGGAATCCTTCGCCGAATAACTCACGTTCTCGTTCGGCACGGATTAGATTTCTGAGGGTCAATCCTGTCACCGGTGCATATTGGATGGGGGCGTCACGAGCTGACATTAACTCAAATAATATATCATAGGCCATTGATTCGTCACCCGCTTCTCCTCTCAGGTAATAGGCCTCGGCTGTAATAAGGTATTGCTCTGCAATGCGGAAAATCTTGGGCTTATTCACATAGTTGTTAGTCCCTTC